>ERZ1026892.124-NODE-124-length-37234-cov-11.684257_pt1 | contig 37234 bp, 37 predicted proteins | sample MGYA00380176_ERZ1026892 | MGnify/ENA primary metagenome ERZ1026892 (study PRJEB33269, sample SAMEA4719812) | human gut metagenome | biome: human-associated habitat; feature: organic feature; material: feces | place: Cameroon | collected 2013-10 ... | reverse complement strand
CGCTTCTTCGCCTACACCAACCTGTTTATCGCCAGCATGGTGGTTCTGGTACTGGCCGATAACCTGCTGCTGATGTATCTGGGCTGGGAAGGCGTGGGCCTGTGCTCCTATCTGCTGATCGGTTTCTACTACACCGATCCGAAGAACGGCGCCGCGGCAATGAAAGCCTTCGTGGTAACCCGTGTGGGTGACGTGTTCCTCGCGTTCGCGCTGTTCATTCTCTACAACGAGCTGGGCACGCTGAACTTCCGCGAAATGGTGGAACTGGCGCCGGCGCACTTTGCCGCAGGCAATAACATGCTGATGTGGGCAACGCTGATGCTGCTGGGTGGTGCCGTCGGTAAATCCGCGCAGCTGCCGTTGCAGACCTGGCTTGCGGACGCGATGGCTGGCCCAACGCCGGTCTCCGCGCTGATCCACGCTGCCACCATGGTAACCGCCGGTGTCTACCTGATTGCCCGTACTCACGGCCTGTTCCTGATGACGCCGGAAGTGCTGCATCTGGTGGGTATCGTTGGGGCGATTACGCTGGTGCTGGCAGGCTTTGCCGCGCTGGTGCAGACCGACATCAAACGTGTACTCGCGTACTCTACCATGAGCCAGATTGGCTACATGTTCCTGGCGCTGGGCGTACAGGCGTGGGACGCGGCGATTTTCCATCTGATGACCCATGCGTTCTTCAAAGCGCTGCTGTTCCTGGCGTCTGGCTCGGTGATTCTGGCCTGTCATCACGAACAGAACATCTTCAAGATGGGTGGCCTGCGTAAGTCTATTCCGCTGGTGTATGCCTGCTTCCTGGTCGGTGGCGCCGCGCTCTCCGCGCTGCCGCTGATTACCGCGGGCTTCTTCAGTAAAGACGAAATCCTTGCCGGTGCGATGGCTAACGGCCATATCAATCTGATGGTGGCGGGTCTGGTCGGCGCGTTCATGACCTCTCTGTACACCTTCCGTATGATCTTCATCGTCTTCCACGGTAAAGAGCAGATTCATGCGCACGCCGGGAAGGGGATTACCCATCACCTGCCGCTGATTGTGCTGATGGTGCTGTCGACCTTCGTGGGGGCGCTGATTGTGCCGCCGCTGCACGGCGTACTGCCGGCAACGACCGAGCTGGAACATGGCCGCGTGCTGACGCTGGAAATCACCTCAGGCATCGTGGCGATTGCCGGTATCCTGATTGCCGCATGGCTGTGGCTGGGTCAACGTACGCTGGTGACCTCTATCGCCAACAGCGCGCCGGGCCGTCTGCTGGGGACCTGGTGGTACAACGCCTGGGGCTTTGACTGGCTGTACGACAAAGTGTTCGTTAAGCCATTCCTGGGCATCGCCTGGCTGCTGAAGAGCGACCCGCTCAACGCGCTGATGAACATTCCGGCGATCCTTTCCCGCTTTGCAGGCAAAGGCCTGGTGCTGAGCGCGAACGGTTATCTGCGCTGGTATGTTGCGTCAATGAGCATTGGTGCCGTGGTGGTGCTGGCGCTGTTGATGGTATTGCGTTAATTCGTTGGGGAGGGTTTTCCTCCCCATGAAAATGTCGTGCTGTTTTCCTGTTCCGGCGAGCGATGTCGCCACCGGATAGTTGAATAAGGAAATGAATTGCCATGTTATTACCCTGGCTAATACTGATTCCCTTTATTGGCGGTTTCCTCTGCTGGCAGACCGAACGCTTTGGCGTGAAGATGCCGCGCTGGATAGCGCTGATTACCATGGGGCTGACGCTGGCGCTTGGCCTGCAGCTGTGGCTGCAGGGCGGCTACTCACTCACGCAATCTGCCGGTCTGCCGCAGTGGCAGTCTGAGTTCATCCTGCCGTGGATCCCGCGTTTTGGGATCACTATCCACCTTGCTATCGACGGCCTGTCGCTGCTGATGGTGGTGTTGACCGGTCTGCTGGGCGTGCTGGCGGTGCTCTGTTCCTGGAATGAAATCCAGAAATACCAGGGCTTCTTCCACCTCAACCTGATGTGGATCCTGGGCGGCGTTATCGGCGTGTTCCTTGCCATCGACATGTTCCTGTTCTTCTTCTTCTGGGAGATGATGCTGGTGCCGATGTACTTCCTGATCGCGCTCTGGGGCCATAAAGCCTCCGACGGTAAAACGCGTATCACGGCGGCGACCAAGTTCTTCATCTATACCCAGGCGAGCGGTCTGGTGATGCTGATTGCCATCCTGGCGCTGGTGTTCGTGCACCACAATGCGACCGGCGTTTGGACCTTCAACTATCAGGATCTGCTGAAGACCCCGATGTCCCACAGCGTGGAATATCTGCTGATGCTCGGCTTCTTCATCGCCTTCGCGGTGAAAATGCCGGTGGTTCCGCTGCACGGCTGGCTGCCGGACGCGCACTCTCAGGCACCTACCGCTGGTTCCGTTGACCTGGCGGGGATTCTGCTGAAAACCGCGGCCTACGGTCTGCTGCGCTTCGCGCTGCCGCTGTTCCCGAATGCTTCCGCCGAGTTCGCGCCTATCGCGATGTGGCTGGGCGTTATCGGTATTTTCTACGGCGCGTGGATGGCGTTTACCCAGTACGATATTAAACGTCTGATTGCCTACACCTCCGTGTCCCACATGGGCTTCGTGCTTATTGCCATCTATACCGGCAGCCAGCTGGCGTACCAGGGCGCGGTGATTCAGATGATTGCACACGGTCTGTCCGCGGCCGGTCTGTTCATTCTGTGTGGTCAGCTGTACGAGCGTCTGCATACCCGCGACATGCGTCAGATGGGCGGTCTGTGGAGCAAAATTAAGTGGCTGCCGGCGCTGTCAATGTTCTTCGCCGTCGCGACGTTGGGGATGCCGGGTACCGGTAACTTCGTTGGCGAATTTATGATCCTGTTCGGCAGCTACCATATCGTGCCGGTGATTACGGTGATTTCCACTTTTGGTCTGGTCTTCGCTTCTGTGTATTCACTGGCGATGCTGCACCGGGCGTACTTCGGTAAAGCGAAGAGCGAAATCGCGGCAAAAGAACTGCCAGGGATGTCGCTGCGCGAGCTGTTCATCGTGCTGTTGCTGGTCGTGCTTCTGGTTCTGCTGGGCTTCTACCCGCAGCCGATTCTGGACACGTCACATTCTGCGATGAGCAACATCCAGCAGTGGTTTGTTAATTCTGTTTCTACTACAAGGCCGTAATTCGCCATGACAATAACTCCACAACAACTGATCGCACTGCTACCGCTGCTGATCGTCGGCTTGACGGTGGTGGTTGTGATGCTCTCCATTGCGTGGCGACGCAATCACTTCCTCAATGCCACGCTGTCGGTCATTGGGCTTAACGCTGCGCTGGTCTCGCTCTGGTTTGTTGGCCAGGCGGGCGCGATGGACGTCACCCCGCTGATGCGCGTTGACGGTTACGCGATGCTCTACACCGGGCTGGTGCTGCTGGCGAGCCTGGCAACCTGCACCTTCGCCTATCCGTGGCTTGAGGGCTACACCGATAACCGGGAAGAGTTCTACCTGCTGGTGCTGATTGCCGCGCTGGGCGGCATTCTGCTGGCTAACGCCAACCATCTGGCGGCGCTGTTCCTCGGGATTGAGCTTATCTCTCTGCCGCTGTTCGGTCTGATTGGCTACGCCTTCCGCCAGAAACGTTCGCTGGAAGCGAGCATCAAATACACCATTCTGTCCGCTGTGGCATCGTCGTTCCTGCTCTTCGGTATCGCGTTACTGTACGCGCAGTCTGGCGACCTGTCGTTCCTGGCGCTCGGTAAGAGCCTCAGCGACAACATGCTGCACGAACCGCTGCTGCTGGCGGGCCTTGGGATGATGATCGTCGGTCTGGGCTTCAAGCTTTCGCTGGTGCCGTTCCACCTGTGGACGCCGGACGTATACCAGGGCGCGCCTGCGCCGGTTTCCACCTTCCTGGCGACCGCCAGCAAGATTGCCATCTTCGGGGTGGTGATGCGTCTGTTCCTGTACGCGCCGGTAGGCGACAGCGAAGCGGTACGCGTGGTGCTGGGGATTATCGCCTTCGCCTCTATCATCTTCGGTAACCTGATGGCGCTGAGCCAGACCAACATCAAACGTCTGCTGGGTTACTCCTCTATCTCTCACCTCGGCTACCTGCTGGTGGCGCTGATTGCGCTGCACAGCGGCGAGATGTCGATGGAGACCGTTGGCGTTTACCTGGCCGGTTACCTGTTCAGCAGCCTCGGCGCGTTCGGCGTCGTCAGCCTGATGTCCAGCCCGTACCGCGGCCCGGATGCAGATTCTCTGTACTCCTACCGTGGTCTGTTCTGGAACCGTCCGATTCTGGCGGCGGTGATGACGGTGATGATGCTGTCGCTGGCCGGTATCCCGATGACGCTTGGCTTTATCGGTAAGTTCTACGTGCTGGCCGTCGGCGTCCATGCGCACCTGTGGTGGCTGGTTGGCGCGGTAGTCGTTGGCTCCGCGATTGGCCTTTACTACTATCTGCGTGTAGCGGTGAGCCTGTACCTGAGTGCGCCGCCGCAGCCGGGCCGTGATGCGCCGTCTAACTGGCAGTACAGCGCGGGCGGTATCGTGGTGCTGATCTCCGCGCTGCTGGTGCTGGTGCTGGGTATCTACCCGCAGCCGCTGATTAGCATCGTTCAGCTGGCGATGCCGCTGATGTAATCCAGCGTGATGATGTGAATAACCGCCGATTTATCGGCGGTTTTTTTATGCGTGAAAGCGTGTAGGGTAGTCGCGTATAAATCTGAATGGAGCCGCTAATGAGAACGCAAAAAAGATGTCTGGGACACGTCGCCATTGTGGTCGACGACTACGACCGCGCGATTGAGTACTACACGGACAAACTGGGGTTCACGCTCATTGAAGATACGCCACAGCCGGGCAAACGCTGGGTGGTGGTATCACCCAACCCGGAAAGCGACTGCAATCTTCTGCTGGCGCGCGCGTCCAACGAACGGCAGGAAGGTTTTATCGGCAACCAATGCGGCGGAAGAGTCTTTCTGTTCCTACAGACCGATGACTTCTGGCGCGATTACCATGCCATGAAGGCGAAAGGCGTGCATTTCTGCGAAGCGCCACGTGAGGAGGAGTACGGTACGGTGGTGGTGTTTGAGGATCTGTATGGCAACCGCTGGGATCTTTATCAGAACGCGAAGCCAGCGTAATAACAGGCGATCCCGGCGATCGCCTGTCTCTTGTGAGGTTACTTCGCCGCCAGCTCGCGACGAATGATTTCCGCCCCCGCGCTCAGTGCGTTGAGCTTGCCCTGGGCCACGTGGCGCGGCAACGGGGCCATTCCGCAGTTGGTTGACGGATAAAGTTTGTCGGCATCCACAAACTGCAGGGCTTTGCGCAGAGTATCGGCAACTTCTTCCGCCGTCTCGACGGTATGGTTAGCAACGTCAATGGCCCCGACCATCACCTTTTTACCGCGAATCAGTTCCAGCAGGTCCATCGGCACGCGGGAGTTATGGCACTCCAGCGAGATGATATCGATATTCGACGCCTGCAGCTTCGGAAACGCTTCTTCATATTGACGCCACTCGTTGCCCAGCGTCTTTTTCCAGTCGGTATTGGCTTTAATACCGTAGCCGTAACAGATATGTACGGCCGTTTCGCATTTCAGCCCCTCAATCGCGCGCTCCAGCGTGGCGATGCCCCAATCGTTGACTTCATCGAAGAAGACGTTAAAGGCCGGCTCGTCAAACTGGATAATGTCCACGCCCGCCGCTTCCAGCTCGCGCGCTTCCTGATTGAGGATTTTGGCAAATTCCCAGGCCAGCTTTTCGCGGCTTTTATAGTGGGCATCGTACAGGGTATCGATCATGGTCATCGGCCCCGGCAGCGCCCATTTTATCGGCTGTTTGGTGAGCTGACGTAAATAACGCGCGTCATCGACAAAGACCGGTTTTTTACGCTCGACGGCTCCAACTACGGTCGGCACGCTGGCATCGTAGCGATTACGAATTTTCACCACTTCGCGTTTTTCAAAATCGACGCCGCTGAGGTGCTCAATAAAGGTGGTGACAAAATGCTGACGGGTTTGCTCACCGTCGCTGACAATATCAATTCCGGCCCGCAGCTGATCGTCCAGTGATAAACGCAGCGCATCCTGTTTGCCCAGAATTAACTCTTCATTCTGCAGTTTCCACGGCGACCACAGCGTTTCCGGCTGCGCGAGCCAGGATGGTTTCGGTAAGCTGCCAGCCGTTGATGTCGGGAGCAATGTTTTCATAATAGATAACCTTTCAATGTGAATTCATTAAAGCGCGTAGTCGGCTGACCATTGCTCAAGAATATGTTTGTACGGTTTGATAAAGTGTTCTTCGGTGAATTTGCCTTGCTCAATGGCGAGCCGGCTGCGTTCTTCCCGGTCGTAAACAATTTTGGTTAATGAATGATCCTGCTGACTCAGATTCGGCTGATAGTGCAAACCTGCCGCGGAGTTAGCGTTATAAATTTCCGGACGATAAATTTTCTGGAAGGTCTCCATCGTGCTGATGGTGCCGATCAGTTCCAGGTCGCTGTAGTCGCTCAGCAAATCGCCGGTAAAGAAGAAGGCCAGCGGCGCAACGCTGTTTTTCGGCATGAAATAGCGCACCTTCAGGCCCATCTTGCTGAAATAATGCTCGGTTAACGAGGTGCCGTGCTGCTGGTATTCCACTCCCAGAACCGGATGCTGATTGCCGGTCTGCTGATAGGCGTTCTTATTGGATACGCTGAGGCAGATGACCGGCGGCTTTTTAAACTGTGCTTTGTATTCCGCTGAATTAACGAAATGCTTAAAGATATTGCCATGCAAATCGCCAAAGTTTTCCGGAATCGTAAATTCGGTACGATGCTTATTATGTTCTAATAGCAGAACGCTAAAGTCATAATCACGAACGTAGGACGAGAAGTTATTGCCAACAATCCCTTCAATTCGTTCGTTGGTTTTTTTATCAATAATATTGGTTTTCAGAATTTCAATCGCCGGAAAGGCGGTGTCCGCAATATTCATTTCAACGGAAATAATATCCAGCTCAACGGAATAACGATCGCCCTGCGGATTATCCCAGTACGCTAAATTATTGAAGCGATTATCAATCATCTTGAGCGTATTGCGTAAGTTCTGCTGACGGTTTTCACCGCGGGCGAGATTCGCAAAATTAGTCGTAATACGGGTATTCTCAGAAGGATTATAATTTTCGTCGAAAAGGCTGTGCTTAATAGTAAAAGTAAAATCTTTATTCATGGCAGTCTTGCCTCCTGAGTCGGGATATGAAAACCGAGCCTGTTGATTATTCGCGTGTTTTGCTTCACGCATCCGGCGGCTTCATGTTGCCAATAAGTTAATAATGTGTATTTTATGCCAGAGCCTCTGGGTGAGTGAAAGCGACTTAATTTCATTGCAACATGAGACATCTTCATGATGCGCTGGCGTTACGGCGGTTTTCCTCAACATCACTCGGCCCAACTCGACGGCGCGCGCAACGCCCTGACCTGGTAAATCCCGCTAAACGCACCTATAGTCGTGACAGATTTCCCGCAACAGGACTTAGCAATGCGCTTTAACGGATTGACCAAAGGTTTCTTTATTTTCATTCTTGCTCTCGTCACCTGGGCATTTTTCGACGTACTTTCCCCCTATTTTTCCGCCATTCTGTGGGCGGCTATCCTCACCGTGGTGTTCAACCCGGTGAAAAATAAGCTGCGTAGCGCGTTGGGCGAGCGTAACGAACTGGCATCGCTCATCACGATTGTCATTATCTGTCTGATTGTGTTTATTCCGCTGATGGCGATCCTGTCATCGCTGGCGCTTGAGCTGAACGTGATTTACACCAAGCTGCAGGAGAACAACACGCGTTTCCCGCAGGTTATTGCCAGCATTTTTTCGCATCTACCGCACTGGGCGCGAGGTTTTCTGATAGAGCACGACCTGGATAACGTCGCGCAAATTCAGAAAAAACTCTCTGACGTCGCGCTGGCGGGGGGGCAGTACCTGGCTGGCAGCGCGTTCCTGATAGGTAAGGGCACTTTCGGCTTTGCCATTAGCTTCGGCATCATGCTGTATCTGCTGTTCTTCCTGCTAAAAGATGGCCCGTATCTGGTGAATCAGATTCTGGACTCGCTGCCGCTGACCGATTTTGTGAAACAGCATCTGTTTGCCAAATTTGTCGGCGTCACCCGGGCGACGGTCAAAGGCACGGCGGTGGTGGCGGTCGTTCAGGGGACGCTGGGCGGCATTGCGTTTGCCATTGTCGGCATCGACGGAAGCGTACTGTGGGGGGCGCTGATGGCGTTTCTGTCGCTGGTACCCGCCGTGGGCTCGGCGATTATCTGGGTACCGGCGGCGATATTTCTCTTCGCCACCGACCAGCTGTGGCAGGGGCTCTTTATCGTCGGTTTCTTTATCGTGATTGTCGGGCTCGTGGATAACATTTTGCGCCCGCTGCTGGTGGGTAAAGACACCAAAATGCCTGACTACCTGATCTTGATTACCACCATTGGCGGTATGGAAATTTACGGCATCAACGGCTTTGTCATCGGCCCGTTGATCGCGGCGCTGTTCCTCGCCTGCTGGAACCTGTTCTCCGGGCGTGACCACGCGGGGAACGTCGAAGGGTTGGACGAAGAGTTTATGGCGGAAGGAAAAAATCCTCCAGATGCGTAATGCCATGACGATAACAAAAGGCGGCTGCGGCCGCTTTTTTTATTGTCACGCGGAAATGGGCATTTCCTATAATTTCCATGATGCTTATTGAATATTCGTCGCAGAAGGAAGCCATCGGTGAGAATAGCGACCATAACAAACTGGGCCTACGGCGCGACGGTCTGTCTGACTATCGCCTCCGGTATCGTCATGTTGATGGCCTCCAGCGCGGACAACACCGAACGTCAGGCGGTAGCGCAGCGGCAGGTGTTCGATCGGCTCACGGAGGAGATCGACAACGATGCCTGGGCGCTATCCGATCTGGCGCGCTTGTACGTCGTCGGTAAAGACCCAGACGTGCTGAAGGAATACCGGCAGAAGGAAACCGCGCTGAAATCGATTGAACACCGGCTCTCAAAACTGAAGGACGCCGGGGCGACGGGCGAGGAGCTGGCGCTGTTGCACGAGGGCGTGCAGATTGTCGATGCGCTGCAGGACGAGCAGCAAGCGGCGCTGGCCAATATGGCGCGCGGTGAAACCGCACAGGCGATGGCGCTGCTTTACGGCAAAATTTATGAGCAGGAGTTGGACCGCGCGCAGGAGAAAATCGATCACTTCCGCCAACTGCTGGATAACCGCGCGCGCGATGCTATTGACGATGCGACGCGGGCGTCCCGCACGCTGCGCACGCTGTCGGAAGTGATGGTGGGGCTGACGGCGCTGCTGTTCTTATTCGTGCTGGGCTTTATCTTACAGCACCGCGTACTGCGCCCGGTCGTGCGTTTGAGCGATGTGGTGCACCGGCTGGCATCGCAGGATTATGCCGTGGAGACGCCCGACTTTAAGCAGATTGATGAAATTGGCGATATGGCGCAGGCGGTGCGTATTTTCCGCGAAAACGGCCTGGCGCGGCAGCAGCTGGAGAAAGAGCGCGATGCCAACTGGGCGATACGCGAACTGCTGGCGCGGATGACGCAGCGCCTACAAGGCTGCGAGAATTTTGATGACGTCATTAACGTCGCGGAGCTGTTCGCGCCGAACATTGCGCCCGGCGTGGCCGGACGGCTGTTTGTTCTCGACCGCGACCCCTGGCAGATGCGCTGTGTTGCCGAGTGGCTATCGCCGGAGGGGAAAGCGAGTCCTTTCCATCCGGATGAATGTTGGGCGGTACGTCGCGGCCAAAGCCATCCGCCGGTGCACGGCGAGCCGGATATCGGCTGCTACCATCTGCCGGAGACGTGCCACAGCCATTCCCTGTGCGTACCGCTGATTGCCCAGGGCGAGGCGATTGGGCTGCTCTCATTCCAGAATCTCAATGAGCAAACCGCCTCGACACGCGCCTATCTCGAGCTGATGGCGGAGGCGCTGGGTCTGGCTCTGGCCAACCAGCGGCTGCGCGACGCGCTGCTGGAAAAAGCGCTGTACGACCCGCTGACCGGGCTGCGTAATCGCCACCACCTCGAAGATATGCTGGGCACTCAGTTGAACCTGGCCATGCGCAGCAAAGAACCGCTCAGTTGCCTGATGATCGATATCGATCACTTTAAACACATTAACGACCGGTTTGGCCACGAGGCGGGGGATGGAGTGATTAAAAGCGTCGCCGCGATTATTCAGCGCGTGGTGCGTGAGCACGGCACGGCTTTCCGCTACGGCGGTGAAGAGTTCCTGGTGCTGCTCAACGGCATGGATGAAAAGGCCGCAAGCCGCGTTGCCACCGATATTTATAACGGCGTGCGCGAGATGGCGCTGCGTTTTGCCGGGACGGATATTGGCCACGTGGACGTCTCGATCGGCGTCGCCAGCTACCCGGAACATGTACAAAGTGACAACCTGCTGCGCGCCGCCGACGTGGCGCTCTATCGCGCGAAGGAGCTGGGGCGGGCGCGAATCGTCAGCTTTGGCATGCTGGAGGCCGGATGACCGGCATTGCGCTGGACCGCCGCTTTCCAGTACTGTGATTGAATGTAAACAGAAAGTGAAGCGGACCTATGCATCTCGATTTTCGCCAACTGCGCAACTTTGTCGCGCTGGTTGAATATGGCAGTTTTAATCGCGCGGCGGAGGCGGTCTGCCTGTCGCAATCGGCGTTCAGTCGCAGCATTCAGGCGCTGGAGCAGAGTGTCGGCCACCCGCTTTTTGACCGTCAGAGCAAGCTCCCGACCCTGACGCTGCATGGGCAAACCTTGCTGCCCTACGCGCGTCGCTTTCAGGAGCTGAACGTCGAGTTAAGCAGCCATCTGCGGGAAGCGGACGATGCGCAAAACGGCGAAGTGGCGTTCGGCTGCGGCCCGGCGCCCGGCGCGCGGTTGATTCCGGTGGCGGTCGGTGAATTTCACCGTCGTCTGCCGCAGGCGAGGGTCCGTTTTCATATCGACAACTGGTATGCCCTGCACCATGCGCTGACCTCGCAGCAATATCCGTTTGTGGTGGCCGACAGCTGGCAGGCCGAGCTGGATCCGCAGTTGCGGGTTCAGCCGCTCAGCCCGCAGCGTTGTTTCTTCGTCTGCCATGCCAGCCATCCGTTGGCAAAGCAGGGGCCCGTTTCTATTCAACAGATGTTGCGCTATCCGTTTGCCGCCCCCTATTTACCGCCGGGCGTGCGTAAAGTGTTGGCGACGCTGAGCCAGCGGCAGGACTTTACCCCGGCGATCCAGTGCGACCATATCTATGCGCTGTGGTCGACGCTGGCGCATACTGAGGCGATAAGCTTCGCCAGTGAAGACGGTTTTGCGCTGTGCCAGCACAGTCATCAGTTGGTTAAGCTGGAGTTGAGCGACCTGCCGGACGAGTGGCGGCTGATGCAGACCCGGTTTGCGATTATCTCCCCGGTTCATGCGGCCCAGCCGCCGCTTGCAGAAAAGCTGATGGAGATTATCCTGCATGCCGACCGTCAGCTTCAGCCGTTGGCGCAGGGAGTGGGCGCTTAACCGGCGTTGAGCGGCTGGCCTTGAGGATTGTACTGCGGCCAGTGTTTCTCCAGCTTCTGGCTTTTCAACGCCTGTTCAACAAACTGGCCGTCTACCCATTGCTTCGCGTCAAATGCGCTGCGAATCAGTCGGCCATTTTTGGCCTGCTCGACGCTGCTGCTGAAGCTCTCGGTCAGGAACGGATCGATGCGCGGCGAGGTGCTAAAATTCAGCTCCTGTGGCTGTAGCTCTTCGAGGAACAGCGCTTGTGAAATCTGGCTCTGTCTGGACATTTCCGCTGACCAGGCTTCACGATTGGCCTCATCGCTGATTTCCGCCGCGTTTTTCACCAGTACGTCGATAATCTGCTGGGTGGCCTGCGGCCAGGCTTCGATAAAGCTCTGCGTGCCCAGGAAGCCCGCCTGCGTGGTGTTCTGACGGCCGGAATCGCCGCTTTTCACCACCACGTCTATCTTATCGCCGCGCAGCGCCAGCAGCGAGACGCCGCCCCACACCGCATCGACGCGTCCGGCGGCCAGCGCCGCTTTGCCCGCGTTCCAGTCGAGATTGATCACCTGCAGCTGACGCTCGTTCAAACCGGCGCTTTGTAACGCGCGGTCAAAGGCCAACTGATCGGCCGTGCCACGATAGACCGCCACGCGCTTACCCTTCAGGTCGGCCAGCGTTTTGATACCCGACGCTTTGGTAGCGGCGAGGTAGGATTCTGAACCGCGGCTGCCTAACAGCAGGCGCGTCGGCAAACCGTTGGCTTTACCAATAATGGCGGCCAGGTCGCCAAGGTAGACAAAATCAAGCTGTCGGTTGGCCAGCGCTTCATTCACCGCCGGACCGGCACCTTTAAAGAACTGCCACTGAATCTCGACGCCCTGCGGCTTAAACACGTCTTCAAGCTGATGGCGAATATACGCCATCCCCACCGGCCCCTCGATAAACGGCTGACTGCCCGCGCTTTGATCCGGTACGCCGATACGGATGGTGCGCAGCTCTTCGGCGTGAAGGCTGGTCATCAGACCGACCGTCGCCGTTAGCGCCAGTAAGGTGCGGCGAAAAAGTGCTTTCATCATAACGTCTTGCTCCTCTGCGTTTTTTTCTCACCCTAAAGAGCCGCCAGCCCCGCTGTTAAATACTTTTATTGGCAAAGCAAAGGCAAAAAAAAGCTAAAGCAAAGGCCGCGTACCCGGCAGGCTGAAATGCATTTGTTGCATCGGGATTATTCACGTAACGCAATGGCGGCGTGGGAAAAGTCACGTTTTTATAGCGGCATAACTTCACGAAAAGTGGGCCGCTATGTCGCAGATACTCATCAGAACTCGTCTTCCCAGAAGGCCAATATTCCGGCTGAACGGCTGGCCGTGGCTGTTGCCCGCGCTGCTGTTTGTCCTGTGGTACATCGCCGCCCGCGAAGGCTGGATGCCGGAGCAGATCCTGCCGCCACCGTCGGTGGTTGCCGATACCGCGCTGTCGTTATTCAGCGGCGACCTGCTGGCGCAGTGGGGATTCAGCCTCCAGCATCTGGCGCTGGGTCTGCTGTTAGGAACCCTGGCCGGAACGCTGCTTGGCGCGCTGTTTGGTTTAGTCCCTGCGGCAGCGCAGCGGGTGGAGCCGCTGTTTTACGCGCTGGCGCAGATTCCCACGTTGGGCTGGATCCCGCTGTTTATGGTGCTGTTCGGCATTGATAACGGTCTGAAGCTGGCGGTGATTGTGAAAACCACCGTCGTGCCGATGACGCTGAATACCCAGCAGGCGGTGACCAGCGTGCCGCTGACGCTGAGTGAAGCGGGCAGGGTGATGAATTTTTCCCGCTGGCAGCACCTGCGCTGGCTGGTGATCCCGGCGAGCCTGCCGGGTTGGTTTACCGGCCTGCGGCTGGCGCTTTCACAGGCCTGGGTATCGCTGATCGTGGTCGAGCTGCTGGCTTCTTCGGAAGGTATTGGCTACCTGATGGTTTGGGGACGCCAGCTGTTTCAACTGGATATCGTCTTCGTCACCATTGCCGTGGTGGGGATTAGCGGCATGCTGATGGAGTGGGCGGCGAATCGCGCCTACTCGCGGCTGGTGTTCTGGCCGCAGCCCGCGACAGGTCGCCTGGCCTGGAAACCGCAGGCCAGCTGGCGCGCGCTGCAGCTGCCGGCGGTGCTGCTGGTCCTGTGGCAACTGGCGAGCCAGTGGGGCTGGATCGACGGCGCGTTGTTCTCCTCACCGCTGGCGGTGGCCGAGCGCTTTGTGTTGGGAATGGCAAACGGTGAGCTAACGTCGGCGATGCTGGCAAGCCTCGGGCGCGCGCTGTTTGGCGGCACGCTGGGGATTGCGAGCGGCCTGCTTTGCGGGCTGCTGTTAGCGCTACGACCGCGTGCCGGGCACATCTTCACGCCAACGCTCAACGTCCTGCGCCATATCGCGCTGTTTGCCTGGCTGCCGCTGCTGACCGCATGGGTGGGTAACGATAACGGCGGCAAAATTGTCTTTATCGCTCTGGCCTCCTTCTTCCCGATGTTCTTCAGCACCTTACAGGCCGTCACCCAGCGCAACCCGCAGTTGGATGAGGTGGCTGACGTCCTGCGTTTAAAGGGCTTCGCGCGTTTACGCTCCCTGATTCTTCCCGGTGCGGCGCCGGGTATCTTCGCCGGTCTACGATTGGCGCTGATTTATGCCTGGCTTGGCAATATCGGCGCGGAGTACTTCATGTCTTCCGGCGTGGGTATCGGCAGTCTGATGATCAACGCCCAGCAGCTGCTGGATATGCCGACCATTCTGTGCGGCATGCTGCTGGTCGGTATTACCGGTGCGGCGCTGGATAAAGCCGGGCGTTTACTGGAAATTCGCGCCACCCGCTGGCGCCAACAGGAGCAACTATGACCTCTTCGACGCTGGTCTCTTTTCAGCATGTGCGTAAATCCTGGCAACAGGTGACGGCGCTACAGAACTTTAGCCTGGATATTGCCGCCGGTGAGCTGGTGGCGCTGGTGGGCAGCAGCGGCTGCGGGAAATCGACGCTGCTGCGCATGCTGGTAGGCCTGGAGCCGACCACTCAGGGTGAGATTCGGATCAACGGCGAACGGGTGACCGGCGTGGGTAAAGAGCGCGGCATCGTCTTTCAGGAACCCCGGCTGTTCCCGTGGCTAAGCGTTATCGACAACGTGATGCTTGGCCTCGCGGATGAAAAGCTTAGCCGGGCCGAGAAGCGCCAGCGGGCGCAGGCGATGCTGGCGCGCGTGCAGTTGACTGAGTTCGCCAGCGCGCTGCCCGCTCAGCTTTCCGGCGGTATGGCGCAGCGCGTAGCGATTGCTCGCGGCCTGGTCGCCCGTCCGCAGATCCTGATGCTGGATGAACCGTTTGGCGCGCTGGATGCCCTGACGCGCCACACGCTCCAGCAGGAACTATTACAGATTCACCAAAGCACCGGCACCACCACGCTGCTGGTGACACACGATGTGGAAGAGGCGGTGGCGCTTGCCGACCGGGTGGTGGTGCTTTCACCACGGCCGGGACGGATTCGCGAAGTGGTGAGCCTCGCGCTGCCGCACCCGCGTTTGCGCGACGACGCGTCGTTTACCGCCGCCTGCCGGCACATTCGCCAATTGATTACTTCAGCCTGATTCTCTTCTTTAAGGAGCAAATATATGGGACATCCTTCCGTCTACCCAACCGGCGCCACCCTCTACGATCCGCAGCGGGCGTGGAGCGGTTACACCCTTTTCCAGGCCACCGAACACGGTGCGGTGCTGGTGGACATGAACGGCCACGTGGTGCGTGAATGGCCAGAACTGCACGGGTTTCCCAATAAAATTCTGCCCGGCGGCGCGATTCTGGGTCACAGCGGCGAGCGCGACCCGCGCTACGGCATGCAGGATATGCTCGATCTGATTCAGGTTGACTGGGAAGGTAACGTCACCTGGAAATTCGACCGCTACGAGCAGGTGAGCGATCCCGGCAATGAAACCCGCTGGATGGCGCGCGCGCACCATGATTATCAGCGAGCGGGTAACCCGGTAGGCTACTATGCGCCGGGGCTGGAGCCGCAGGTGGAAGGGGGCAACACGCTGATTCTGGCGCACACCAACCTGGTGAACGAGGCCATTTCCGACAAGCTGCTGCTGGACGACACTATTATTGAGGTCGACTGGCAGGGCAACGTGGTATGGGAATGGCGCTGCAGCGACCATTTTGAGGAGCTGGGTTTTGACGATGCGGCGCGTACGGCGCTGTATAACAACCCGAACATGCGCGCCAGCGGCGGCGGCATGGGCGACTGGATGCATATCAACTCCATGTCGGCGCTGGGGCCGAACAAATGGTACGACGCGGGCGATCAACGTTTCCATCCGGACAATATTATCTGGGATGCCCGCGAATCGAATATTATCGCCATTATCGATAAACAGAGCGGCAAGATTGTCTGGCAGCTTGGGCCTGATTACAGCAAGCCGGAGCTGAAACATATCGGCTGGATTATCGGCCAGCACCACGCGCATATGATCCCGCAGGGGCTACCGGGAGCGGGCAATATCCTGATTTTTGATAACGGCGGCTGGGCCGGATATGGCGCACCGAACCCGGCGTCGGCGGACGGCGTGAAAAACGCCTGGCGCGATCATTCGCGGATCCTCGAGATTAACCCGATTACCCTCGATATCGAGTGGCGCTACTCGCCGTATGAGGCGGACCTGCCGCAGCCGACAGATTCTTACCGTTTCTACAGCCCGTACATCAGCAACATGCAGCGTCTGGAAAACGGCAACACCTTGATTAACGAAGGCTCGAACGGGCGTATTTTCGAGGTGACCCGTGACCATGAAATCGTCTGGGAATACATTTCGCCGTTCTGGGGCAAGACGCTGAATAACAATATGGTTTATCGCGCTTACCGTATTCCGTATGGCTGGATCCCGCAGCTGGCGCGGCCGCAGGAGACGCCAATTGCCGCCGTTGATGTCCGCACCTTGCGCCAGCCCGGCGCGGCAGCGGCAGGCCCCGCGCAGAGCGTGGTGCGGGTGGCGGGCGTGCAGCCCTATAGCAAAAGCGCCGACGCGCTGTGCGTGGCGACGGATAATGACACGCTGCGCCGCAGTCCGAAGTTGTTCCGCGTCGCGGAAAGCGCCTTCAGACCCATTGCTACGGCAAGCGAGCTGGAGAGTGAAAGACCGATTCTGCTGTTCGTGGGCGCGGAGCGCTGCGTACATTGCCGCAAACTCTGGCAGCTGCTGGCGCATGAAAAACTCAGCCAGCGGGTTGCCGCGCTCGACAGCCGCTATCTTGATGCGGACCAGCATCAGGAACTCGCCGCGGCCCTCGGCGTACGCGGTTTGCCGACGTTACTGGTGCTGAAACAGGGCCAGCCGACGGCGCGCGGGCCTGCGCAGCTGTCTGTGGAAGGGCTGCTGACATGGCTGGATGAGAACGCGGCGTGAGCCTGAAAGGTTGAATGAGGGCAGGGAAGCCCACTTTATTTTTTGCGGGGCACCGATGTTGAAACGAGGTCGTTTTATGATAAAACCAGGTTATTGAGAAAACATGAAGGTCTGACGGGCCGTTCCGGGACAGACTGAAGAAGGTTGCCATCGCAGCGTTCTTTCGCTCCGTAAGGGATGAAAATTTAACCCATGGCTTTACGCATAAGACGAGCAACATCCGCAGATTCCGTATTACTCAACGAACTGGGCTATCGCATCTATCCTGCTCATTTCGGGCATCTGTGGCGGTCGGAATCGGAATTGAATGATTACCTGGCGGGCGAATACTCGCTTTCCGTTCTTGAACAGGGCCTGAAAAGTCAAAACATCGGCTGGTATATTGCAGAAACCGAAAGGCCGCTTGGGTTTGCCAAACTGACATGGCAAGCCCCGATTCCCGACACCGACATTAGCGGCGTTCTTCTCAACAAACTGTATCTGTCCCCTACCGCGACGGGCCATCGTTACGGTGAGGCGATGTTCGCACATGCCCTCGATCTTGCACGAAATCGCGGTGAAAAATGGCTATGGCTGGAGGTGCTGGAACAGAACGAAGGCGCCCGTCGCTTCTATAAAAAATGGGGGATGGAGGACATTAAGGACATCGTTTTTGAAACGGCTTCGCAGCAGAGCGTCCTGAAAATAATGGCGATGCGTATCGCGACATAGCGCCAGTATTCCGTGTTTCTGGGGCTGTGAACGGCCTGCCGGTTCGTGCGTTGAAATGCCCTGAAAGCCTTACCCAAAATTTCCCACTTCCTTCAACCCGCCGTGATTCGTAGTATATTGAGTGTATTGTTGGTTATCAGGTGCGCTTTATGTCCTACTCCATTGGTGAATTTTCCCGGCTTTGCGGCATTAATGCCACGACGCTTCGCGCCTGGCAGCGTCGTTACGGCCTGCTCAAACCGCAGCGCACCGATGGCGGGCACCGTCAGTACAGCGATGCTGATATCCAGCAGGCGCTCAAAATTCTCGACTGGGTGAAAAAAGGCGTGCCGGTCAGCCAGGTGAAACCGCTGCTCTCCCGCCCGGGGGCACGGCAAACCAATAACTGGCTCACCTTGCAGGAGAGCATGCTGCAACGCCTGAAAGAGGGCAAAATTGAATCTCTGCGCCAGCTGATTTACGACGCCGGTCGCGAATATCCCCGCCCTGAACTGGTGACGGAAGTGCTGCGCCCGCTGCGCAGTAAAGTCTCGGCCAACGTCGCGGCAATGATGACGCTGCGGGAAATTCTCGACGGCATCATCATCTCCTACACCTCGTTTTGTCTGGAAGGGGATAAACGCGCGCCGGGTGATAATTACCTGATTACCGGCTGGCACCTTAGCGACCCTTGCGAAATCTGGCTTGAAGCGCTGAAACGCACCGGACAAGGGCATCGCATTGATGTGCTTCCCGCGGCGCCCGCGGCGCTGGCCCCGGAGATTTTCCCGCAGCGCAAATGGCTACTGGTGACCTCCGGTAAACTCACCGTCGCCCGCAAAAAACAAATAGACCTCTGGCAGCAGCAGGTCGATTCTCTTGATGTGATCCCGCTGTAACACCTCCCTCTCAGCCATCCCGACGTTTTTTCCCTGCCGCTGTTCAGGTGGCAGGGCTGATTTTTGTCATTTTAAACTCATCATAGAATGCTTTTTATCAAATTGAATTTAAAAGGATTAAAAATTTATTTCATCCAAAACTTGGACAAATATTATTAATTGTGTAAGTTTTAAGTATGCCATCACGATGTTGTTGCACGACAAGGTAGGATCTATGAGCGCATTGCCATCCGTCATCGACAGGTTTGTTGATTACTACTCCGGGCTGGACCACCAGCCCGCTTCGGCGCTTGCCGCGATCTATGATGCGGATGCCACGCTTGTCGATCCTTTCGGCACTCATCACGGGTTGCTGACGATCCAGCGTTATTTCACGCACCTGCTGGCTAACGTCAACGCCTGTCGCTTTGCCATTGAGACGCCGCTGTATGACGCGCCGCGTTGTGCCGTAGCGTGGACCATGCACTGGTCGCATCCCCGCATTGCCGCAGGCGCATCGCTGGCCCTGAAAGGGTGCTCGATGGTTAAGATTCAGGATGACCGGATCGTTCACCAGCGCGATTACTACGATGCCGGTGAGATGCTCTACGAACACCTGCCGCTGCTGGGGTGGGCGGTGCGTAGCGTCAAACGGAGGGTGCGCTCATGATGACTGTCCTCATCACCGGCGCAACCTCCGGTATTGGCGCCGGGCTGGCAAAATCGTGGGCCGATGACGGTTATCACGTCATTGCCTGCGGCCGCGATGCCGTGCGCCTGGAAACGCTGCGCCTGTACAGCCCTAATATCACTGCGCTTCAGTTCGACATGACCGACCTGGATGCCTGCCGCCAGGCGCTCAAGGGGTGCTACGCCGATCTGGTCATTCTCTGTGCCGGAACCTGCGAGTATCTCGAACGCGGCATCATCGACGCTGAGCGGGTCGCGCGGGTGATGACCACCAACTTCATGGGGCCGGTTAATTGTCTGGAAGCCTTGCAGTCGCAGCTGATTAGCGGCAGCCGCGTGGTGCTGGTGAGTTCAATGGCGCACTGGCTGCACTTCCCTCGGGCGGAAGCCTATGGCGCGTCGAAAGCGGCGTTAAGCTGGTTTGCGAACTGTCTGCGTCTGGACTGGGAGCCGAGAGGCGTTGCCGTGACCGTGGTTTCTCCGGGGTTTGTCGATACGCCGCTGACCCGTAAAAACGATTTCCCCATGCCCGCTCAGGTGAGCGTGGAGTATGCGGTGAAAGCCATTCGCCGCGGTATCGCAAAAGGGAAAAATCATATCGCCTTCCCGACTGCTTTTGGCCTCACGCTGCGCGCGTTGGCCGGGCTTCCCGCATGTCTGCAGCGCGTATTGTTACGCAGGATGGTGCGCTCATGAAGATTGCGATTATTGGCAGCGGCATCGCCGGGCTGACCTGCGCCTGGCGGCTCGCCGGCCACCATAAGGTCACCCTTTTTGAAGCGGAAGCGACGCCAGGCGGGCATACCGCGACGGTGGATGTCGCCACACCGCAGGGGCACTACGCCATAGATACCGGTTTTATTGTTTACAACGACCGAACATATCCGCGTTTTATGGGGCTGCTGAGCGAGCTGGGTATCCACGCTCAGAAAACGCAGATGAGTTTCTCGGTGCATAATCCGCAAAGCGGCCTGGAATACAACGGCCACACGCTTACCTCGCTGTTTGCCCAGCGGCGTAACCTTGTGAACCCGGCATTCTGGCGGCTACTGAAGGAGATTATCCGCTTTAATCGTCTGGCCAAACAGGCGTTAAACGATGCCGACCCGTGCGCCACTTTACAGATGTTCCTCGAAGAGCACCGTTTTGACGCCTTTTTTGCCCGTCATTACATTCTGCCGATGGGCGCGGCAATCTGGTCATCATCGCTACACGAAATGCGCCGTTTTCCGCTGCCGCTGTTTTTACGCTTCTTTGAGCATCACGGTCTGCTGGATATCCGCGATCGTCCGCAGTGGTATGTGGTACCCGGCGGCTCGCGGGAGTACATCCGCGCGATGCTGGAACAGCTAGGCGATCGCCTGACGCTGCGCCTCAACGCGCCGGTACAGCAGGTGATTCGCTACGAGGGCGGGGTGAAGATCCAGCTTGAAGACGCCGTCCACGCCTTTGATCAGGTTATTTTCGCCTGCCACTCCCGACAGGCGCTGGCGATGCTGGAGGAACCCACGCCTGCCGAGCGAGACGTTCTGGGCGCTATCGGCTGGCAGCGTAATGAAGTGGTGTTACACGGCGACCGCCGCTGGCTGCCGGTGCGTGAACGCGCCTGGGCAAGCTGGAACTATCGGCTGAGCGAACAGGAGCGGGACAGCGCCTGTGTCACCTACAACATGAATATTCTGCAGGGGTTGCCCGCAGGCAGCCCGCTGTTCTGCGTCACGCTCAATCCCGACGCCCCGATTGACGACCGCTACATCTGGCGACGCTTTGTTTACGAGCACCCGTTGTTTAACCCGGAAAGCTGGCGCGCGCAGGCGCGTCGCAGCGAGATCAACGGGTTACATCGCAGCTGGTTCTGCGGCGCTTACTGGTATAACGGTTTTCACGAGGACGGAGTACGCAGCGCACTGGATGTCGTGCACGGAATAGGGGCGCTCAAATGAACAGTTGCCTTTACCAGGGCGTGTTACGCCATCGCCGTTTTCAGCCCAAAGCGCATCAGTTTTGCTACCACGTTTTTATGGCCTGGCTCGATCTGGATGAACTGCCGCAGCTTCCCGCCGTGGGGGTGAAGCGAAATCGCTTCGCGGCGGCGGCCTTCTATGATGTGGATTATCCGTTGGGAACGCCGTTAAAAGCGCGCGCGCTGGAGCAGCTTGCCCTGCTGACCGGCGAGCAGCCGGATGGCCGCGTTATGCTGCTGACGCAGTTGCGCTACCTCGGCTTCCATTTTAATCCGGTCAATTTTTACTACTGCTATGACCGCGCGGACAGCCTGCGTTGGGTGCTGGCCGAAGTCCGTAATAAGCCGTGGAATGAGCGCCACTACTATGCCGTCGACGCCCAGGCGCTGCGGCCGGTGGAAAAAGCCTTTCATGTCTCGCCGTTTAACCCGATGGACATGATCTATCACTGGCGATTTAACCCGCCGGGTAAAACGCTGCATATGCACATCGAAAACCATCAAACGGCGAAGGTATTTGATGCCACCTTGACGCTGAAACGCGAGCCGCTGACGCGAACAAATCTGCGTTCACTGCTGCTGCGCATCCCGTTGATGACGCTGAAAACCGTACTCGCTATTTACTGGCAGGCGCTGAAGCTTTGGCTCAAGCGCGTGCCGCTCTACACCCATCCCGTGAGCAGGAGTAAACGATCATGACCGATCCCGTCTTTGCGCTTGAACCCGATATTCCGCGCAACGTCCGCATCGCGCGCTGGTTGCTTTTCCGGCTGCTGAGCGGCATTAGCCACGGCTCGCTGACGGTGCGGGAAGGGGGGCAAACCTTTCAGTTTGGCGACGCGTCTGCCGCATTGCGCGCCGAAGTCATTATTCTCTCCCCCAGGGTGTACTGGCGGGCGCTGACCGGGGGAAGCCTGGCGGCGGCGGAAGCCTGGATTGACGGCGAGTGGCAAACACATGACTTAACGTCATTGCTGGAGATCTTTGCGCTCAACGGCAGCACGCTAGGAAAGCTGGAAAACGGCTTTCGTCTGCTGGGCAGGCCCATCGAGCGCCTGCGCCACTGGACGCGTCGCAACCATCGCCAGCAGGCGCGAGAAAATATCGCCGCGCATTACGACCTGGGTAATGAATTTTATGCGCACTTTCTCGATGAAGAACTGCTCTACTCCAGCGCGCTGTTTACTGACGATGAGCAGCCGTTGGTCCAGGCCCAACAGGCCAAAATGGCCCGTCTTTGCAAACAGCTGGCGCTGACCGCCAGCGATCATCTGCTGGAGATTGGCACGGGGTGGGGCGCTATGGCGGAATACGCCGCGCGGCATTATGGCTGCCGCGTCACCACCACCACGCTTTCACAGGAGCAGTTCCTGTGGGCGAAAGCGCGTATTGCCCGCGCCGGGCTTGAGGATCGGGTGCAGGTGCTGCTGTGCGACTACCGCGACCTCACCGGGGAGTTCGACAAACTGGTCTCGGTGGAGATGATTGAGGCCGTCGGCCAGCGCTATCTGCCCACCTTCTTCCGCACCTGCCAGGCGCGTCTGCGTCCGGGGGGAAAAATGGCGATTCAGGCGATCACCATTCAGGATCAGCGCTATCGCGACTACAGCAAAAGCGTGGATTTTATTCAGCGCTATATCTTCCCCGGCGGCTTTTTACCCAGCATCACGGTGATGAGCGAACTGATGACGCGGCATACCGATTTCGTGGTGCGCAACCTGTTTGATATGGGGCCGGACTATGCCCGCACGCTGGCGCACTGGCGGCAGCGTTTTACCCATGCCTGGCAGGATATCGAGAAGCTGGGCTTTGACGAACGCTTTCGCCGGATGTGGCTGTACTACTTCGGCTACTGCGAGGCCGGTTTCAACGCCCGTACGATAAGCGTGGTGCAACTGACGGCAGAGCGCGTATGAAACGCTATCTGCAGATTTTTCTGTTGGCCGTCGGCTTCGACCTTTACTGGTTTCTGGTGGTGTTCTTTCGTGAGCGAGGGCTGGTGTTGTGGCTCGGGATAGCCATTCTGGCGCTGATGATGCTGCCGCCCGCACGCCGCTTATATGCGCTATTGCTGGCGGTTGCGGGCAGCTGTCTGGATGCGCTCTGGGCGCTGACGGGGCTGATTGATTTTCATGGCGAAGGCGTACTGCCATTCTGGATGATTGCGCTATGGCTGATGTTCGCGACGGTCTGGACCCAGCTCGCCAGTTCGACCACGCTGCCGGGATGGATACTGGCGCTGATGGCGGTTTGCGGCGGGCCGGTCGCCTACTGGCTGGGACAACGTCTGGGCGCCATCACCTTTTTGCAGCCGACGATCGTCGTCGGCGCGCTGACGACAGGCTGGCTGGTGTTAATGCTGTTATTTCACATTCTGTTGGGGAGACGGCAATGAAATCTGCGCTACTGATGCTGTTGTGTCTGGCGGTCGCTACGCCATCGGCCATTGCCGCGGACTGGTTGAGCTGGCGGAAAGTCGGCGACGCGACGCTGACCTGGGGACCGTTCACGGTCTATACCTCCCAGCTCCGCGCGCCGGACGGGCAATATCACGGGTTAACTCAGGATCAGGCGCTGATCATCACCTACGCCCGGCATATTGACCGGGAGGATTTGGTTAACGCCACCCGCGAGCAGTGGCAGGCGCAGGGGATTCTGGCGCGTGAGGCGCAGAGCCAGGCCTGGCTACGCATGCTGGCGGAATTATGGCCGGACGTCGAGCCGGGTACGCAGCTGGCCTTTGTGCTGAACGATAAACAGGGGCAATTCTGGTACCGCGCCTCGGCGGCGCAAACGCGCTTTATGCCGCTGGGGCCACGGCAGTCGGCGGATTTCAGCCAAAGCTTTCTCGCCATCTGGCTCGATTCGCGTACGCAATACCCGGAGCTGCGTCAGCAGCTCACTGGAGGTCAAAAATGAAACGTTTACTGGCTTTAAGTCTGCCCTTGATGATGCAACTGACCGGCTGTAGCGCCGACATCGCCGACTACCGCCAGCAGCAACCTCGGCTGGATATTTTCCAGTATTTCCAGGGGGAAACCCAGGCCTGGGGGATGGTGCAGGATCGCAGCGGCAAACAGCTGCGACGTTTCCACGTAGCTATCAATGGCGACGTGGTGGGCAATACCTTAACCCTGAATGAACGGTTCGTTTATGACGATGGCGAGAAGCAGCAGCGGGTGTGGCACATCAGGCGGCTTGGCGACGATCGTTATGAAGGCACCGCCGGAGATATCGAAGGGGTCGCCAAAGGCCAGGCGGCGGGAAATGCGTTCAACTGGCACTACAGCATGAATGTGAAAGCCAATGGCAAAACCTGGCTACTGCATTTTGACGACTGGATGTATCTGCAGGATGACAACCATCTGTTTAATAAAACCGAGATGAAGAAATTCGGTTTCACCGTCGGTACGGTGACGCTGTTCTTCTCCCGTAAAGCGCCATAACGAGGAGGACGCCATGAAAACGCAACCGGTGATTGGAATCAGCAGCTGTTTAACCGGCGCGGCCGTGCGCTTCGACGGCGGCCATAAACGGACGGACTTTGTGATGGACCGGCTGGCGCAGTGGGTCACATTCCGGCCTGTTTGCCCGGAGATGGCGATTGGCCTGCCGACCCCCCGCCCGGCGCTGCGGCTGGTGCAAACCACCGCAGGCGATATCCGCATGCGGTTCAGCCACGCGCCTCATGAAGACGTCAGTGAAAAAATGGCCGACTTTAGCGCCGGGTATCTGGACGGATTAGGCGAGCTATCCGGTTTTATCGTCTGCGCCAAATCACCCAGCTGCGGTATGGAGCGGGTGCGGCTGTATGACGAGAAGGGCAATCGCGGACGTAAAGAAGGGACGGGGCTGTTTACCGCCGCGCTGATGGCGAAGTTCCCGTGGCTGCCGGTTGAGGAAGACGGTCGGCTGCACGATCCGCTGCTGCGTGAAAACTTCGTTGAGCGGGTCTTCGCGCTGCATGAGCTACAGCAACTGCGTAAAAATGGCCTGACGCGGCGGGCGCTGCTTGATTTTCATAGTCGCTATAAACTGCAACTGCTGGCGCATCACCAGGCCGGGTATCGTGAGATCGGGCCGTTTGTCGCCTCACTGCATACGTGGGAGGATCTGGACGCATTCTTTGAGGCGTACCGCGATAAATTGATGACCATTCTCAAGAAACCGGCGTCGCGTAAAAACCATACCAACGTGTTGATGCACATCCAGGGCTACTTCCGCAATCAACTGAACACGCGACAGCGTACGGAGCTGCGGGATGTGATTCTGCATTATCGTGCGGGGGTGCTACCGATTCTTGCGCCAATGACGCTACTGAAGCACTATCTTGCGGAATACCCGGATGGCTATCTGTTGACGCAGAATTATTTCGACCCCTATCCGCAGGACCTGGCGCTGCGTCTGGCGGTGAATTAGCGTTGGGAGGGGCGGCGGCGGTATCTTCCCGCCGCCGACACTGCATATAATGCAGCGTCGACATCGATTATACAGGACTGCCGTTAATTCTATGAATCTCAACCGCTGGTGTTATTTGCTGCTGGCCCTCGCGGCGATCGCGAGCCTGTTTACCGCGCATCCTGTGATGATGTGGCTGCTGTTGGCGAACATGCTGACGCTGGTGATTTACGGGGTCGATAAGATGGCGGCGCGCAAGGACTGGCGAAGAGTGCCTGAAGCGACGTTACTGTTCTTTGGCGTGGTAGGGGGATGGATTGGCGCAATGGTTGGGCAGCAGGTTTTTCGCCATAAAACCCAAAAGCAGCCCTTCAAAACCTATTTTATGATCAGCGTCATCGTCAGTATCTCAGCCACCATCGCCATCTATTATTTCTCGCCGCTCCGCGCTTTTTAACCCTCAGCCTATTCTGCCCGCGGCCATGCTAACCCGCGGGAATTATCTCTCATTGACACCCTAAATGGGTCATTGTATAAAACCCCGCCTCAGTAATGAGTTTCATTTACATTAAAAAAGACCTCCCGGTTTTCGAGAACCCTGTTGATGAAGGATAGCGTTTAAATGAAAAAGACCCTCTGTGCGTTAGGCCTGGCGTTGGCGTCGGTCAGTTCTGCTATGGCCACGACCTATCCTCTGACCATTGAAAACTGCGGCTATCAAGAGACGTTCAGTAAACCGCCGGAGCGCGTTGTGGCGCTGGGGCAAAATACGGTTGAGATTTTGCTGCTGCTCGGCCTGCAAAATAACGTGGTCGCCAGCGCCTTCTGGCCAACCAAGGTGCTGCCACAGTTGGCAAAGCAGAATGAAAAAATAAAACTGTTGACGGTGGAGATTCCTACGCTTGAATCTATTCTGGCGCAAAACCCTGATTTTGTTCCGTCACAAAACCCCCTCTTATTAGGCCCGGAAAGTAAGGTCGCTAAACGCGAAGACTTCGCGACCCTCGGCGTAAACAGCTATGTTTCACCCGGCATGTGCGCCACCAAAAAAGCCACCGGCGATATGTACGGCAGCCGTCAGCAGCTCTGGGATATGACCTGGCTGTATAAAGAGATTGAAGACTTCGCCACCATTTTTAATGTGCAGGAGCGGGGCACCGCGCTGGTGGCGGATTTCAAAAAGCGTGAAAATGCGCTGCGAACGGAGTTTAGCAAGAATAAAAAAGATCTCTCCTTCGTCTTCTGGTTCTCCAGCGCATCGCCTTCAGCCGATGCCTACGTTGGAGGGAAAAATAGCGCCTCTGGCTTTATTGCCAACGTGCTGGGCGGTCATAACGCCATTACGTCTGAAACCGAATGGCCGACGGTAAGCTGGGAAAGCATTATCGCGGCGAACCCGGATGTGATTGTGGTCTCCAGCCTCGATCGCAACCGCTGGGCGCTGGATAACGCAGAAGAAAAAATCAAATTCCTGAAAACCGATCCGGCAGTCAGCCAGCTGGACGCCGTGAAAAAAGGCCATATCGTGGTGATGGACGGGCAGGCGATGAACCCGACCATCCGCACCCTCTACGGCGCAGAACAAGTGGGCGAGCAGCTCAGAAAACTGGGGCTCAACTGATGACGGCGACCGCTATGACGTCGCGACAGGGGCTGTTTCTGACGACCTCGTGCCTGCTCTCTATCATCTTGTTATTGCTGGTGATTGCGGTTGGCGTCAGCGTGGGAGAGCTGGCCATCCCGCTGCAAAACGTCTTTTACGCCATCGCTAATAAGATGGGGCTGACCGACGTCCCGCTTAATCGTATCTATGAAAGCGTGATTTGGGACTTTCGCCTGAGCCGCGCGCTGGTGGCGGCTTGCTGTGGCGCAGGGCTGGCTATCTGCGGCGCGGTATTACAGAGTCTACTGAAGAATGCGCTGGCGGAACCCTATGTCCTCGGCGTCTCTGCCGGGGCGTCGACGGGGGCGGTTTCCGTGGTCGTGCTGGGGATCGGCACCGGCGCGGTATCGCTGTCCGCCGGGGCGTTTGCCGGGGCCTTTGCCGCTTTTGCCTTCGTGGCTTTTCTGACCAACGGTGCCCGTGGGGGAAACGAACGTACTATTCTGGCGGGCGTTGCCGCTTCTCAGCTGTTCAACGCTATTACCGCTTACACCATCAGCACCTCTGCCAGCGCGCAGCAGGCGCGTGACGTGATGTTCTGGCTGCTGGGCAGTTTTAGCGGCGTGCGCTGGCCGGAATTCCAGCTGGTGCTGGTGGTCGTGGTGATTGGCCTGGCCGTTTGTTTGTATTATTCCCGGGCGCTCGATGCTTTCACCTTTGGCGATGATGCCGCCGCCTCGCTGGGGATTGCTGTCCCCTGGGTGCGCCTCATCCTCTTTACCACCACCGCGCTTATTACCGCGACCATCGTCAGCATGGCCGGCTCGATTGGCTTCGTTGGGCTGGTGGTTCCTCACGTGATGCGCTTCTTCTTTGGCCCGCTACACCGCACGCTGCTGATTGCCTGCGCGTTAGCCGGGGCGATTTTAATGGTGCTGGCGGATATTGCCTCTCGCCTGCTGATCGCGCCGCAAAGCCTGCCGGTAGGCGTGGTGACGGCGCTGGTCGGCGTGCCATTCTTTGCCATCATTATCTACCGTTCAAGGAATAAGTGATGAGTATCTGCGCTGGACATATTACCTGGAAGGTCGGTAAAAAGGTCATCGTCAACGACGTTTCGCTACAGGTTGCGCGCGGTGAAACCGTGGGGCTGCTTGGCCCTAACGGCTGCGGCAAATCGTCGCTGCTGCGCATTCTTGCGGGCCTGCGTCGCCCGGATGCGGGCCGCGTGACGCTCGATGGTAAAGACATTGCGAAGATGGCGAAAAAGCAGCTTGCTCGCCGGGTGGCGTTCGTTGAGCAGCACGGTATGACTGACGCCAATATGCGCGTTCGCGACGTGGTCAAACTGGGGCGGATTCCGCATCATACGCCGTTTTCTAACTGGAGCACGCACGATGACGAAACCGTCACCGCGGCGCTGCAACGCGTCGATATGCTGGATAAAAGCGAGCAGGGGTGGCTGAGTTTGTCCGGCGGGGAGCGGCAGCGTGTGCATATCGCCCGCGCGCTGGCGCAGACGCCGACGGAGATCTTGCTCGATGAACCGACTAATCACCTCGATATTCACCACCAGATGCAGTTAATGCAGCTGATTAGCGAACTGCCCGTCACCAGTATTGTGGCCATCCACGATCTGAACCACGCGGCGATGTTCTGCGATTCGCTGATCGTGATGCAGAAAGGGCAAATTATCGCCAGCGGAACACCGCAGGATATTCTCAGTGAGGAACTGCTGTGGGATGTTTTTCGCGTGAAGACCAAAATTGAGATTTCCCGCTTCCATGGTAAAAAACATATCCACTTTATCGTTTAAGGCCGGATAATTTCATGCTGCGTTTTCCCCTGCGCCCCGCCACGACGCTCTGGCCGCCCGTATTACTGGGTAGCCAGTTTGTTTTTAATATTGGTTTCTATGCGGTAGTGCCGTTTCTCGCGATATTTCTGCGCGACGATATGCTGCTTTCCGGCGGGCTGATTGGCCTGATTCTGGGGCTGCGTACTTTCTCACAGCAGGGGATGTTTATTATCGGTGGGGCGCTCTCCGACCGGTTTGGCGCACGTGCGATTATCCTGATCGGCTGTATTATCCGGGTCGTAGGTTATCTGCTGTTAGCGCTGGGTCAATCGCTGTGGCCGATTATTCTGGGAGCCTGCCTGACGGGGATCGGCGGGGCGCTGTTTTCACCGTCTATTGAAGCGCTGCTGGCCAAAGCGGGAACACAAAGTGAGGCGAGCGGCAAACGCAGCCGGGCGGAGTGGTTCGCGCTGTTTGCGGTCTGCGGTGAGCTCGGTGCCGTCCTCGGGCCCGCCTTGGGCGCGCTGCTGACGGGCTTTGGTTTTCGCCAGGTTGCGCTGGCGGGGGCAGGGGTTTTTGTCATTGCGCTGGTCCTGCTCTCATTCGCTTTGCCCGCCGCGCCGCGCCGCGCGCAGAAGATCAACATCCTGCCGTGGTGGACGACATTTCGTCAGCCGCGTTTTGTGGCGTTTATTATCGCCTACAGTTCGTGGCTGCTAAGCTATAACCAACTCTATCTGGCGCTGCCCGTTGAGATCCAGCGCGCGGGCGGCAGTGAAAAGGATCTCGGGCCGCTGTTTATGCTCGCCTCGCTGCTGATTGTGGCCTTGCAGCTGCCGTTGGCGCGGCTTGCTCATCGCGTGGGGGCCGTCCGGATCCTGCCGGTGGGATTTTTGCTGCTCTCCACCGCTTTTGCCAGCGTGGCGCTGTTCGCCTCGACGCCGCCGGCAGAAGGCTGGCAGCGATTAATTCCATCGATATGCTTTGTGACGCTGCTCACCTTAGGGCAAATGTTGCTGGTGCCGTCGGCTAAGGATTTGATCCCCCGTTTTGCCACGGAGTCGACGCTTGGCGCCCACTATGGCGCGCTCGCCACTGCCGGCGGCGTCGCGGTGCTGGCGGGTAATTTAGCGTTTGGCGGGCTGCTTGACGAGGCGTTGACCCCCTCAACGCAGGCCATGTATCCCTGGCTACTGCTGGCGCTGTTTCCGTTGTGTAGCGCCGCGGCGATGGTGCTGATTTGCCGCCCATTGATCACGAAAACCCGATTTGGCTAAGGAGGCTGTTTTGGCCTTCACTGGTGTATTGCTGACAACCGGCTGCACGGTGGGAAATAGGGATTCCTCCGCCTACCGCTACGCTTTGCCCTGAGGATCCTGATATGAATCGTTTTTATCAACTCACCGCCACTCGCCTGGATGGTCAGCTCATCCCGATGTCCGACTACGCAGGCAAGCTGGTTCTGGTGGTCAATACCGCCAGCCATTGTGGCTTCACGCCGCAATACGCAGGCCTTGAAGCGCTCTATAAGAAGTATGCCGACCAGGGGCTGGTGGTGCTGGGGTTTCCCTGTAACCAGTTTGGTCAGCAGGAACCCGGTAGTGCAGATGACATCTCTCGGACCTGCTACATCAACTACGGTGTGAGCTTTCCGATGTTTGAGAAAGTGCAAGTCAACGGCGCGGCGGCGCACCCGGTATTCCGTTATCTGAAGGATGCATTGCCCGGCGTGCTCGGTGGGCGAATCAAGTGGAACTTCACCAAGTTCCTGATTGGCCGCGACGGCAAACCGCTTAAACGTTTTGCGCCGTTGACGACCCCGGAGAAAATGGAAGCTGCAATTAAGGCCGCGCTTGAAATATAAATCCTCCTGTTGGTTGATTTTATTTCAGGAGGCCTGAGAGGGGGCTAAAAAAAGCCAGGGCTGATACTGTCGATAGAGAGATCGCTAAAATTGATGCTTATCACATTGACGCGTTCTTAAGTGAATTTAACTTAAATCTCTTTCTATACTTTTTATTTGTTCATCTCTTCTGAGGAATAAATAATGTTCGATCATGTGAAATTTGGCGTAAGTGATTACGAAAAAAGTAAAACGTTCTTTCTCAACGCGCTTCAGCCGCTTGGCGTGAAGCTTATCGATGAAGGCACGCCGGACTACGGTGTTGAAATGAGTTCCGGCAATGTTTCACTTTGCCTGTTCCACACGAATGACAAACCGGCTCCTCTGCATCTGGCGTTTGTCGCCAAAACCCGGCAGCAAGTTGATGAGTTTTACAATGCTGCTTTGCGTGCGGGCGCCCTGGATAACGGAGCGCCTGGCCTACGTTCCTACGGCGAAAACTACTACGCTGCATTCGTCATTGCCCCTGATGGCCATAATATCGAGGCGGTCTGCCATGAGCCGGGCTGATTAAGGGGCCAGTTTAGATATCGGAACTTATTGTACGTTAAGGCTGTTTTTGGCCTTTCAGCTTTAGTTGGCCACATCCCTTCAAACCTAAACCCGATATGAAATACAGGTCCATCACCAAAAAGAACTCCGCCAGATGACGGAGTTTGGTTGGTCATTAAGAAAGCACGCGTTGTCAGTCTTTCTGTATTATCAATCGCGAATAGACAGTGGCTTTACTCGGGTCTGACGAAGATGACGATGCCATCTGATCGCTTACCTGCACAACTTTCCAACCCTGCTTTGCCAGATCGGGTAGTGTGCCTTTAATCCCTCCACCGCAAGTAAAAACGGTACTGTCAGTAATATCCTGACGCCCAGTTTCCAGCGCGCCAACTTCAGGGGAGCCACAAAAGTGCGCTTCCCCGGCGGCGGCGGTTGCGCTTAACCCTAGCAGAACTATTACCAGCAACGATTTTTTCATCAGTTCCTCTTTTTCATGACGCTATATATCACAGCAAGGTAAGGCCGGAAAGACTACATTTTTACATCGGCCCAGGTGAAGAATTTCGGCTCCAGGAAACGATTATTTGCGCTGCCTACCCTTATTGGCATTGGTTCAGCGCTGGTTACGGGGTATTTGAAATCAACTCTGATAAAGTTGTGCTCACCACACTTATATATAATATATTCACTCCAGACTTTTTCATCGCCTTCTCTGTCAGATTTGTAGGTATCTACATCGCAGGTATCACTTTTATTTCCTACTTTGCCTACAAGTTTACTACCAGATAACTCTAGCTTAGTGCCTTCAATAGTAATTGTCCGTGATTTAAAATCGTTGTCGTTACAACCCGCAAGGAGTAGCGTAAGTATCCCTGCACTGAATAAGGTAGTGATTTTCATAGCAAGTCCGTTAATAAAATAAAAATTCAAAGTATTACAATGCAATGTTTTTGGCAATAAGCTATTAAATATTTTGTGAAAAACTACTAATAATAATGATGTGTAAGAAGTATGATTCTATAAATTTTAATAAAGTCAAGAAAAGCGGCCAGGGAGCAGTAAGGAGATAAAGTCATCATCTTCTATGACATCACTCGGTAATACTATATCAACGGGTGATATACAGAGGGCTGAGTGCTGACGGCAAATTCTTCAGCGCCAAAGACGTTGCGCGATGCGGTTTACCCAAGAGAAAGCGAACTCGTTGTTACAGTATCGTAGTATTAGCGGTGGGCAACAGTCCACCGCTAGCTCATTTAATGCTTCATGCCTGAAAGCTATTAACTCAGGTACGGAAAAAACTTAAATGATTCCCAAAGCCCACTATTAAGCGACACCAACCCAACGGCTATGTATGCCAGTACCGCGATAAATGTAATACTATACAATACTTTTTTCTTTAACTTCTGCCAGAATTTAACTACCAGGAATGACAATACAATTATCTCACCTAGCTGAATGAGCAATCGCGTTACCAGGTCACCAGCATCAAAAAGGTAAGCAAACTGAAGAGGGGCAAATAAGATGGTATAAAAAATATAAAGGATTGAAAAAATGATCCTTGCCGGGATTGAAGCGAATCCCCCTTCATATATGAGCATTTGCGAAGCCTGTAGTCCTGGCGTTAAGATAATTCCCCATAGCGTAAACCAGATAATAATTAAGGCGAGAACTTTGCGCGCGCCGCTGGCGAAAGCCAGCTGGTCTTCATAAGATATTGACGTAGATGTGGGCTGATGGAAATTTTCCCATGAGTTATTAACCGGCTGGGTGGGTTGGCTGGTGGGGGCTTCCCAGCTAGCAGCATTATCAGCACGCCACTTTTCATCATACTGCTTAAAAGGCTGCTCACTTGTCACATATTTACCGTCGCTATCTCTTCTGACGCTCATTGTTAACCCTCTGAATTTTATTGCTATAGTGTTTATAATTAATACTTAACTGAAATTTTAATGTTAAGTAATATCAACTATCATAGCGTATCTAAAATAAATAAGAAGATTAAACATTAGCTCCAAAGACAATCCGTCAGCTTGCGGGTTATTACTTTGCGAATTCTGGCATCTAATCCTCTGCCACTACATCACCTACCGTTTCATCAGCCGACTTTTTGCCTGTGACCTGCCTGTTTCAACTCGTCCTGGCGGGCCACCAGCTGCGCATGGCACGGCACTTCGCTCGAGCGCTGGCAATTGCTTCCATTTTCACTTCATCCTGTATAGAGCGGGTAATTAATTTATCCAGCACTTCACCACTGAATACACTTACTCCTATTTCACCGCGATCTCGGGGGCGACCTGGAAAACGGTTTGGACGTCCTTCAGCACTAGAGGAAAAACAGCAAATTATGGTGATTATAATGATTAAGGCTGGATTGAGGTTCAGCACCATTGCCCGGGAGTTCAGTTCTACCCGGCAAGCTATACTCCGGGTAGTACTGAACAGCAATAACTCTAAGTGCCTGGCTGGATGGTCTGCTCGGTGCCAGGAGCGGACGTTGTTAAGCTCATGCAGTATCGATTCACGAAGAACATACGTTATATTTTGTCCTGATTGACACGGGATGAAAGCTCCTGATGGCTCTCTTTTCGCTCGCTGTAACGATCTGCCAGATAACCGGTTTGTCCCTTAAGCAGCAGCGTGACTTTAAACAGCTCCTCGGCTACATCGACGATGCGGTCATACCATGACGAAGGTTTCATTCGTCCGTTTTCGTCGAACTCTTGCCATGCCTTGGCTACAGAGGACTGGTTGGGGATCGTAAACATCCGCATCCAGCGACCCAGAATACGCATCTGGTTCACGGCATTGAAGGACTGTGAACCACCGCAGACCTGCATTACCGCAAGTGTTTTGCCCTGCGAAGGACGAACCGCGCCTTCATTTAAGGGTATCCAGTCAATCTGCGCCTTCATCACCGCGCTCATAGCACCGTGCCGTTCCGGAGAACTCCACACCATCCCGTCACACCATCTGACCAGACCGCGCAGCTCGGTGACTTTGGGATGCGTGTCCGGCGCATCATCCGGCAGGGGTAAACCGGAGGGGTTAAAGAGTTTCACCTCCGCGCCCATCGCCGTCAGCAGGCGACCCACTTCCTCCGCGGCAAAGCGGCTGTAGGAGCGCTCTCTTACTGAACCATACAGGATCAGAATTCTTGGTGGCTCCTGCAGATGCAGGCGTTCAGCGATGTCTTGATCAAAGCATTCCGTATTCAGGGCAGGAAATTGTTCCATTTTTCTCCTCCAGAGAGAGCAGATGATTTTAAAGTTAACATATATGATTTATCATATATGTATTCTAAAGGGAACGGAGAGGAAAATGCTACAACCTGTTCAGCTTTTCAAAATCCTGTCGGATGAAACACGGCTCGCCATTGTCATGCTTCTGCGGGAGTCCGGAGAACTGTGCGTGTGCGATATCTGTGCAGCTACCGCCGAATCACAGCCCAAAATATCACGCCATATGGCTATCCTTCGCGAGTCTGGGCTAGTTCTGGATCGTCGGGAAGGCAAATGGATTCACTATCGTCTGTCACCTCATATTCCTGCGTGGGCCGCTGAGACAATCACGACATCCTGGCAGTGCCTTCGGGAAGATGTGCGGGAATGGCTGGCAAAGTCGGCCTGCACCTCTTGCTGAGGAAGGAAAACATATTCACATAATCATATATAACGGGGTTTGAAATGTTTTTGGCAGGGAGTATATTTTTACTGACGCTGGTACTGGTGATCTGGCAACCCAGAGGTCTGAGTATTGGCTGGAGCGCGAGTATCGGAGCTGCGCTGGCGCTGGGTACCGGAGTCATCCATATCGCTGATATTCCCGTTGTCTGGAATATCGTCTGGAACGCGACAGCGGCATTTATTGCGGTCATCATCATCAGCCTGCTGCTCGATGAGTCTGGCTTCTTTGAATGGGCCGCACTGCACGTCTCCCGCTGGGGTAACGGACGTGGCCGCCTTTTGTTTACCTGGATAGTCTTGCTTGGGGCCGCTGTTGCTGCGTTGTTTGCCAATGACGGCGCTGCACTGATCCTGACGCCGATTGTAATTGCGATGCTGCTCGCACTGGGATTCAGCCAGGGCACGACATTGGCCTTTGTCATGGCCGCAGGATTTATTGCAGATACGGCCAGCCTGCCGCTCATTGTTTCTAACCTGGTGAATATCGTCTCGGCGGACTTTTTCGGTCTGGGCTTTACGCAGTATGCCTCCGTTATGATCCCCGTAGATATGGCCGCGATTGCGGCCACTCTGGTCATGCTGCATCTCTTCTTCCGCAAGGACATTCCGGAGACGTATGACGTTTCGCTGCTGAAGACGCCTGCCAGTGTGATAAAGGATCCGGCAACGTTCAGGGCGGGCTGGATTGTCCTGTTATTGCTGCTTGTCGGTTTCTTTGTGCTGGAGCCTCTGGGGATCCCGGTCAGTGCGATAGCGGCTACTGGCGCAGCAGTACTGTTTATAGTGGCGAAAAGAGGTCATGCCATCAACACCGGGAAAGTCCTGCGCGGTGCGCCATGGCAGATTGTTATTTTTTCGCTGGGCATGTACCTGGTGGTCTATGGCCTGCGCAATGCAGGACTCACGGAGTATCTGTCTGACGTGCTGAACCTGCTGGCAGAAAAGGGGTTATGGGTAGCAACTTTCGGCACTGGTTTCCTGACCGCGTTCCTGTCATCGGTGATGAACAATATGCCGACGGTGCTGATTGGCGCACTGTCGATTGACGGGAGTACGGCGACTGGCGTCGTCAAAGAGGCTATGATTTATGCCAATGTGATTGGCTGCGATTTAGGCCCGAAAATCACCCCGATTGGCAGTCTGGCAACCTTGCTTTGGCTGCATGTGCTTGCCCAGAAAAATATAATGATTACATGGGGATATTACTTCCGCACTGGCATTATCATGACTCTGCCCGTGCTGTTTGTCACTCTGGCCGCGCTGGCGTTGCGGTTCTCCATCACTTTGTAATGAGATACAGATATGAGCAACATTACCATCTATCACAACCCTGCCTGCGGCACTTCTCGTAACACGCTGGAGATGATCCGTAACAGCGGCAACGAACCGACGATAATTTATTATCTCGATACGCCACCGACCCGTGATGAGCTGATTAAACTTATTTCAGAAATGGGAATTACGGTGCGTGCATTACTGCGTAAGAATGTTGAGCCTTATGAACACCTGGGTCTTGATGAAGAGAAATTTAGTGATGAGCAGTTGATTGATTTCATGCTTCAACATCCGATCCTGATTAATCGGCCGGTAGTCGTTACGCCGCTTGGCGCTCGTCTTTGCCGCCCTTCAGAAATAGTGTTGGATATTCTACCGGAAGGTCAGAAACGAGCGTTTACCAAAGAGGATGGTGAGAAGGTCATTGACGAAACGGGGAAGCGGGTTAAGTAATCTGCCCACTTCAAAATATCGGACGCCTGTTCCGTTATGCGGGCGTCCGCTCTTCGCTCATGAGAGACAACCATACTCAAATCTCCCATATTGCAGGAGGTTCGAGTATGAACACGTCACCGTGGAACAAAGACCGTATCGTCGGCCAAAAAAGACCGCTTCAGATATTCCATATCTGGGGAATCCGAATCAGGCTTGAACTAGAAGGTAAGACGCGCGATTTGGCTCTGTTCAATATGGCTTTGGACAGTAAGCTACGTGGCTGTGATCTGGTCAACCTCAAAGTATCTGATGTTGCATATGGTAGCTCGGTTTCCAGCAGAGTAACGGTGCTGCAACAGAAAACCGGTAGTCCTGTGCAATTTGAGATAACCAAAGGGACAAGAGAAGCCGTTGCTGCATTGATAAAACTTGGAAATTTGCATAGCAAAGACTTCTTGTTTCGGTCTCGGATCGGAACTAACCGGCACATATCAACCCGGCAATACAACCGAATTTT
>ERZ1026892.123-NODE-123-length-37441-cov-14.878832_pt1 | contig 37441 bp, 33 predicted proteins | sample MGYA00380176_ERZ1026892 | MGnify/ENA primary metagenome ERZ1026892 (study PRJEB33269, sample SAMEA4719812) | human gut metagenome | biome: human-associated habitat; feature: organic feature; material: feces | place: Cameroon | collected 2013-10 ... | reverse complement strand
CCCCAGTGTCCAGATAATGCTGGATTTCCCGAAAGATCCAGGGTCTTCCCTGAGCCGCACGTCCTATCATCAGGGCATCAGCCCCCGTATAGTCGAGTACAGCTCTGGCTTTAAGCGGGTCAGTAATGTCGCCATTCGCGATAATCGGAATGGAAACTTTCTGCTTAACTGCCCGAATACTGTCGTACTCAGCGTCTCCGTTAAACAAGCAGGCGCGGGTGCGTCCGTGAATAGTCAGAGCCTGAATGCCACAGTCTTCAGCCAGTTGGGCAATTTCTACACAGTTACGGTGCTCAGGAGCCCAGCCAGTGCGAATCTTAAGTGTGACAGGAACGTCCACCGCCTTAACAACTGCGTTCAGGATAGCCTTCACCTGATCCGGGTATTGCAGTAGGGCTGAACCTGCTAGCTTGCGATTCACCTTTTTTGCCGGACAGCCCATATTAATATCAATAATCTGGGCGCCGCTTTCCACATTAATGCGGGCGGCTCCGGCCATCTCTTCAGGATCGCTACCGGCGATTTGCACGGTACGAATACCTGGTTCATCCACGTGCACCATACGTAACCGAGATTTATCGCTCTCCCACACCTGCGGGTTGGAGGACATCATCTCTGATACGGTTAAGCCTGCTCCCATCTCGTAGCACAACGTCCGGAATGGTCTGTCAGTGATGCCAGCCATGGGCGCTGCGATCAGGCGATTTCTGAGCTGGTGTTGTCCGATACGCATGAGTTAAGAAATGACCATACTGTGACTGCAAGGCGGCGTATATTACGCATTTTTTGCACGAGATGAAAGGCCAAACTTTGAGCAATCAGATGTTGTAGATCAATGAATCTCAGTACTGAAAGCGAATCGACGATAAATTCCCATATTAATCATCTAATTAAATAAAAGTGAATGTTTTGTGCGCATTCAGAAAATCATCAAACTTCTCTCGCATTCTTACGTATCGGCGAGCGCTTGAACGATAAAATGATGATTTAATGAACAATATTGGTTCTATAAATGCGATCTGTCTCGCATTTATGAGGGGGATAAAACGCTCGGCTAGGGGAAAATGCGGCCAGCAGGCCGCATTCAGAGACGATTATTTTTTGCGGCCCGTAATACGGCACCACTCTTCTTTTTCGACGACGGCGTCGAGGTCGAAGAGGTCGGCATACGCTTCGCAGACGCTTTCCGCCTGGCTAGCCAGGATGCCTGACAGGCCCAGCAGGCCGCCTGTAACCGGCAGCACGCTGATTAACGGAGCCAGTTCACGTAACGGGCCGGCCAGGATGTTGGCGACTACCACATCGGCTTTCATGGCTTCTGGCTGGTCCTGCGGTAGATACAGCTCCAGGCGTTCGGAAACGCCGTTACGCTGGGCATTGTCGCGGCTGGCCTGAATGGCCTGCGGATCGATATCGATCCCGATAGCTTTCGCGGCGCCCAGCTTTAGCGCAGCGATCGCGAGGATCCCCGAACCGCAGCCGAAGTCGATTACCGTTTTGCCCGCCAGATCCAGACCGTCCAGCCACTGCAGGCACAGCGAGGTGGTCGGGTGGGTACCGGTACCGAAGGCCAGGCCCGGGTCAAGCATCACGTTGACCGCGTTCTCATCCGGCACCTCACGCCAGCTTGGGCAGATCCACAGACGCTCGCCAAAGCGCATCGGGTGGAAGTTGTCCATCCACTCGCGCTCCCAGTCTTTATCTTCGAGCTGCTCGATTTTATGCGCAAAACCCGCACCCAGCAGCGGATGCTGCTCAAGCAGGGAAACCACCTCTTTCATGTCGGTTTCTGCATCGAACAGGCCAATAACGTCGGTATCGCCCCACAGGCGAGTTTCACCCGGCAGCGGCTCGAAGACCGGCGTGTCATGCGTATCCTGGAAGGTGATGGAGACCGAACCGGCCTCCATCAGCGCATCGCTAAGATCTTCGGCATTGGCGCCGGTTGTGTTCAGTTTCAGTTGGATCCACGGCATGGCAAAACTCTTTATTTATCAGTAGAAATTACGGCTGCCTGCGGTGCAGGTTGACCAAAACGGTTCCCCACCACAAACGCCAGCAAACTTAGCAGTAACGAAGGCACTATCGGATGGAAGCCCAGATACTGAATATTAAACGTCGCCAGCACGGCATACAGCACGCCACCGACGATCATCCCGCTCAGCGCCCCGGCTGCATTGGCGCGCTCCCAATACAGGCCTAACACCAACGGCCACAGGAATACGGCTTCAAGCCCGCCAAAGGCCAGCAGGTTTAGCCAGATGATCATTTCAGGCGGGCGCCAGGCGGCCAGCAGCAGCAATGCGCCCAGAATAAGCGTAATAGCTGCCGACATGCGCTTCAGACGACGCTCATTCTGCATCTGTTCCGGATGCAGGTTCAAATAGAGATCTTTGATGATCGTAGCGGAACTTTGCAGCAATTGGGCATTAATTGTCGACATAATTGCCGCCATCGGCGCCGCCAGGAAGATCCCCGCCGCGAAGGGGGGAAGCACTTTCACCATCAGCGTGGGAATGACCAGATCCGGCACCGTGAGGTCCGGAATAACCGCGCGTCCCAGCGCGCCGGCAAGGTGCATGCCAAACATCAGGATGGCAACGACGATCGTCCCGATAATAATGCCCCGGTGCACCGCCTTGCTGTCTTTATAAGAGATACAGCGTACCGCCGTGTGCGGCAAACCGATAACCCCAAAGCAGACCAGCACCCAGAACGAGGTCATAAAGGTCGGCGACAGAATATCATCCGCCCCCTGTGGTGAAACGAGTTTCGGGTCAATCGCTTCCAGGGTTTGCACCGCGTGGCTCAACCCGCCCGCCGCATGCACAATACCAACCAGCAGGACGATGGTGCCGATAAGCATCACCAGACCCTGCATGGTGTCGTTCAGCACGCTGGCGCGAAAGCCGCCGAAAGCGGTGTACAGCGCAATACTGATACCAAAGATGAGCAGGCCGGTTTCATAGGGGATCCCTGCGGCGGTTTCCAGCAGACGCGCGCCGCCGATAAACTGGACGGTCATCGCGCCGACAAAAGCAACCAGCAGGCTCAGGCTCGCCAGCCAGACCACCAGGCGACTCTGGTAGCGGGCAAACAGCATATCGTTGAGCGTCACGGCGTTATAGCGACGAGCAAGGATAGCGAACTTTTTGCCCAATACCCCCAGCGACAGCCAGACGGCAGGTAGCTGAATCATCGCCAGCAGCACCCATCCAAGCCCGTACTTATAAGCCGCGCCCGGCCCGCCGATAAACGAACTGGCGCTGATATAGGTGGCCGTGAGCGTCATGGCAAGGACGATGCCTCCCATTGAGCGGCTACCGAGAAAATACTCATTGAGGAAGTTTCCGGTCGCTCGTTTACGCATGGCGTAAATCGACAGACCAAAAACGACAATCAGATAGGCGATAAGCGGCAGAATGACTTCAAGCTGCATGGTCGTCATCCTCCAGCGGAATATCACGATAGATAAATTTCACCATCGCCCAGCACAACAAAATAAATACCAGCGGTATCAGCAGGCAGGCCATCTCAAACCAGTGCGGCAGGCCCGTGAAGCCTTGAACAGAGTTTGGTATGTAAGCGCTTGCCAACCACGCAGCAAGATAGAGAAGGGTTAGCCACAGCGCCCAGCGCGCCTCTTTGTGGGCCTGAACAAAACGTTTGTCCATTTTTTGTCCCTTGTGGATGAAGAAAGCGGGGATTGTACCGCAAGGAAAAGATGAGGGGAGAGAAAAAGAAAAAAGGCCGGAAAATCCGGCCTTTTGCTGCGAGAACAGGATTATTTTTCCTGCAATCCGAGTTTTTTCTCCAGATAGTGGATATTGGTACCACCATGCTGGAAGTTCTCGTCGCTCATAATGCGCATCTGCAGATCAACGTTGGTTTTGATACCGTCGATGATCAGCTCCTGCAGCGCATTCTTCATGCGAGCAATCGCCACGTCACGGGTCTCACCGTAGCAGATGAGTTTGCCGATCATTGAGTCATAGTACGGCGGTACGGTGTAGCCGGCGTAGATATGAGATTCCCAACGAACGCCAAAGCCGCCCGGCGCGTGGAAGCGGGTGATTTTACCCGGGCTTGGCAGGAAGGTGTCCGGGTCTTCGGCGTTGATACGGCATTCCACCGCGTGGCCGCGAACCTGTACTTCTTCTTGCTTGATGGACAGCGGCTGACCGGCAGCGATACGCAGCTGCTCTTTGATCAGGTCGACGCCGGTGATCATCTCGGTAACCGGGTGCTCTACCTGGATACGGGTGTTCATTTCAATGAAGTAGAACTCACCGTTTTCAAACAGGAACTCGAAAGTACCCGCGCCGCGGTAGCCGATATCCACACACGCTTTCGCGCAGCGTTCGCCGATGTAGCGACGCAGTTCTGGGGTAATGCCCGGTGCCGGCGCTTCTTCAACGACTTTCTGGTGACGACGCTGCATGGAGCAGTCACGTTCAGCCAGATAGATAGCGTTGCCCTGGCCATCAGCCAGTACCTGGATCTCGACGTGGCGAGGATTTTCCAGGTATTTTTCCATGTACACCATGTCATTGTTGAAAGCAGACTTCGCTTCCGCTTTGGTCATGGCAATGGACTGCGCCAGGTCGGCGTCGCTGCGCACAACGCGCATACCGCGACCGCCGCCGCCGCCGGAGGCTTTGATGATAACCGGGTAGCCGATGCGTTTCGCATGTGCGCGGTTAGCGTCCATGTCGTCGCCCAGCGGGCCGTCAGAGCCCGGAACGGTCGGTACGCCTGCTTTCTTCATCGCGGTGATCGCAGACACTTTGTCGCCCATCAGGCGGATGGTGTCGGCTTTCGGGCCGATGAAGATAAAGCCAGAACGTTCAACCTGCTCGGCAAAATTGGCGTTCTCAGAGAGGAAGCCATAGCCTGGGTGAATCGCCACTGCCCCGGTGATCTCAGCTGCGCTGATGATAGCCGGGATGTTCAGATAGCTTTTTACGGACGGAGCCGGGCCGATACAGACCGTCTCATCCGCCAGCAGTACGTGTTTTAAATCGCGATCCGCAGTGGAGTGCACGGCGACAGTCTTGATGCCCAGTTCTTTACAGGCACGAAGAATACGCAGTGCGATCTCGCCGCGGTTAGCGATGACAATTTTATCCAGCATCTTCGCCTCGTTTACTCGATGACGACCAGAGGCTCGTCAAATTCAACCGGCTGACCGCTTTCTACCAGGATTGCTTTCACAGTCCCTGCTTTGTCAGCTTCAATCTGGTTCATCATTTTCATCGCTTCAACGATGCACAGGGTGTCGCCCACGTTAACTTTCTGACCAACTTCCACGAATGCTTTAGCATCCGGGCCTGGAGTGCGATAGAAAGTACCAACCATCGGGGAACGTACGATGTGACCACTGATTTCAGCTTTTGCCGGAGCTTCAGCTGCGGCTGGTGCGGCTGCCGCGACAGGTGCCTGCTGTTGCACAACAGGCGCTGCATAAGCCTGCTGCATCACTGGAATACCGGTGTTCGGCGCCGTGCGGCTGATGCGCACAGACTCTTCGCCTTCAGAAATTTCCAGTTCGTTGATGCCAGACTCTTCGACCAGCTCGATCAGTTTTTTAATCTTACGAATATCCATGAGTGGGTTCCGTACTCTTTGTTTAGTTTGATTGTGACAGGCGTTTTACCGCCGTCTGTAAAGCGTATGAATAGCCGTCAGCCCCGAGCCCGCAGATAACGCCGGAAGCGATATCAGACAGATACGAATGATGACGGAATGGTTCGCGCGCATGGACATTGCTGAGATGAATCTCGATAAACGGGATGCTCACCGACAGCAACGCATCGCGAAGGGCAACGCTCGTGTGCGTGAACGCGGCCGGATTGATCAGGATATAGTCAATATTGTCTTTAGCCTGATGAATACGGTCGATGAGGACGTACTCGGCGTTGGATTGCAGGCTGTCGAGCGTGACGTTCAAGGCTTCAGCTTCCGCGGTTAAGCGGCTTACGATCTGGGAAAGCGTCAGCGTGCCGTACTTCTCTGGCTCACGGGTGCCTAACATATTCAGGTTCGGGCCGTTCAAAAGCAAAATGCGGAACTTGTCAGTCATTGTGCTGCTATCTCCTGCAATTCTCGGGTAAAAAACAAAATATACCTTCGATGCGCGATTGTCACCTTTTCAGAGGCTGAAAACCCCCGTCAGGAAAACCAAGGTCGCACATTATAACTATTTCGTAGCATTTGGCAGCTAAATACTGGTCTTATCAGGGAAGATTATCAACCGCTATCGTGTAAAGAACGTCTGACTATAAGTGAATTGTGGTAAACCGCACATATCGCGACATCATCGCCACCATTGGCGAAACTTCTTGTAGCGACAGGCTAAAAGCACGATCGCGCAACCGGCATAGATGAGCGGTTGCGGTGAGATAATCTTCACCGACCACAGGTAATGTATCGGTGCAAGGATCGCGACAAGATAGACGAAGTTATGCAAAAGTTGCCAACGGCGTCCCAGTTTTCGTTGCATGGCCTGCGTTGAGGTCACAGCCAGCGCCAACAGGATAAGCCAGCAGGCTAATCCCAGCAGTAAATAGGGGCGAGTCACCATTTCGTGTCCCAATAGCGACAGATTCTGGATCCCCAGTTCCAGCACGCTGTAGCTGGTGAGGTGAATTGTCGCCCAGGTGAAACACCATAGCCCTAACAACCGACGCGTGCGAATCAGCAACGGCTGTTTAGCGTAGCGCGCCAGCGGGGTGACCAACAAGGTCGCCAGCAGCAATTTCAGAGCCATCCTACCGGTAAAGTGCTGAATATCCTTTACCGGATCGGCGCTGAGCTGTCCTTGCGAGACCGCCCAGAACAGCCAGACAAACGGTAAAAATGCGGCAAAATGCAGGAAAACTTTCAGCCAGGTTATCTGTTTAGCCGTTAAGCGCATTAAAAATTCTCCCGCAGATTCATCCCGCGATAAAGCGAGGCCACCTCATCGGCGTAGCCGTTAAACAGCAGCGTCGGTTGGCGCTGTACGTCGAGAATACCGCCAGAACCGATAAATCGTTCCGTTGCCTGAGACCAGCGTGGATGATCGACATGCGGGTTCACGTTGGCGTAAAAACCGTATTCGTCAGGAGCCGCCAGGTTCCAGGTGGTATCGGGGCGATCGCGGGTGAGCGTAATACTGACAATCGACTTAATGCCTTTAAAGCCGTACTTCCATGGCACCGTCAGGCGGATCGGCGCGCCGTTTTGCGGTGGCAACGCTTTGCCGTAAACGCCCACGGTGAGCAGCGTCAGCGGATTCATCGCTTCGTCGAGACGCAACCCTTCTATATAAGGATATGCCAGGCCGCCGCCGATAAAGCGATCCTTCTGCCCAGGCATAGTTTCTGGCGAGTAGAGGGTTTTAAAAGCCACATACTTCGCGTTGCTGGTGGGTTCGACGGCAGCCAGCAGCTTATGCAGCGGGAAGCCAATCCACGGCACCACCATCGACCACGCCTCCACGCAGCGCATTCGATAAATTCGTTCTTCCAGCGGAAAACGTTTGGTCAGGTCATCATGATCGAGCGTTAACGGTTTCGCCACCTCGCCACCGATCGTGAGTTTCCACGGATTGGTCTGTAAACTGCCGGCGTTAGCCGCCGGATCGGCCTTATCCAACCCAAATTCATAAAAGTTGTTGTAGCCGGTGACTTTATTTTCTGGCGTCAGCGTCAGTTTGCTTTGCCATTGGACGGGTTTATCGAAGGTAAGCGGCGCGCCTGAGGGGGCGGCAGGGCGATCATTGCCCTTAAACCAGTCGGTCAGACTGGAGGCGTGCAGGGGAAGCGAGGCAGCCGCGGTGCCAATGCCCAGCATTTTCAACACCTGGCGGCGTTTGAGCATAAACACGGACTCGGCCGTGACGTCTGCTTCAGTCAGTTTTTTGCGATTCATAATGCTCTCCGTCATGCTTTTTTCTAAGCATGACGGAGGCCAGACATTAATGCGAATATGTCACGAAAAATTGCATTTTAGGCGATTTTGACCAGCGTACGGCCCTGAATCTGGTTGTTGATAATCTTGTCGGCAAACGCTGGCGCCTGCTCGAGGCTAATTTCCGTTGCGCTCTGCTGGTAAAACGCTTCCGGCAGGTCGTTAACCAGACGTCGCCATGCTTCGGCGCGACGGGCTGCTGGCGTCATGACTGAGTCAACGCCCTGCAAACGTACGTTACGCAGGATAAACGGCATGACCGTGGTGGGGAGTGCAAAACCGCCAGCCAGGCCGCAGGCCGCGACGCAGCCGCCGTAGTTCATCTGCGCCAGTACTTTAGCCAGCACTTTATCACCCACGGTGTCTACCGCTCCGGCCCAGAGCTGTTTCTCCAGCGGACGAGTTTCGGCAAATTCGTCACGGCCCAGAATACGGCTCGCGCCCAGCGCGCGCAGGTAATCATGAGTGCTTTCGCGTCCGGAAACCGCGACCACCTGATAACCCAGCTTATGCAGCAGAGCTATCGCGGTGCTGCCTACGCCGCCGCTGGCGCCGGTCACCACGATCTCGCCATCTTCCGGGCGCACGCCAGCGTCTTCCAGCGCCATCACGCACAGCATTGCGGTAAAGCCCGCGGTGCCGATAATCATGGCCTTACGCCCGTCCAGACCTGCCGGCAGCGGTACCAGCCAGTCACCGTTGACACGTGCGCGTTCGGACAGCCCGCCCCAATGATTTTCGCCGACGCCCCAGCCGGTCAGCAGCACCTGCTGGCCCGTCGTGAAGCGGGGATCGTCACTGTGATGAACCGTACCGGCAAAGTCGATACCCGGCACCATCGGGAAGTTGCGGATAATTTTCCCTTTACCGGTGATGGCGAGCGCATCTTTATAGTTCAAGCTGGACCACTGGATGTCGACGGTGACGTTGCCCTGCGGCAGCAGACTGTCGTCAACGGCCTTCACTGCGGCGAGGGTTTTGCCATCCTGCTGTTCTAAGATGAGTGCCTGCATAACCTTTCCTTACATGGTCTGATAGTGAAAAAATTTACCGGGGACTATACTCGCTTATCATCATTTGATATCGATTTGGCGCAATAAATTGCCAGATCCGCCAGGTTTGGTAGTATGCCAGCCTGGTTTGATATGTTAGTGCTTACTTCTTGTAAGACACGGACGCTGGCACCCGGCCTCTGTCGGGGATGATTAACCCACGGAGTTAACTCAGGGATGCGATTAACGACGAAGTTCTCAGCCTTTTTTACGCTCTTAACCGGGCTTACCATCTTTGTGACGTTAATTGGCTCCTCACTGAGTTTCTATAACGGCATACAGTATAAGATAGCCACTCGCGTGCAGGCCGTCGCGACCGTGCTGGATAATCGACTGGTCAACAGCTCGTTTGAAACGCTCGACTACCAGCTCGATGAAATCATGGTGCCGCTCGACATCGTGCGTATCGACTTTACCCTGAACGACAAATCACTGTTCCACCATACCCGCAACAGTAGTTATCTGCCGATGGGGAGCCACTATCAGTATCGCGAAATAACGGTGGCGTCGCTCAAGCATCCCGGTATGAAGATTCACCTGGTGTATCAGGATCCGATGGCCAACTATTTCCGCTCGCTGATGACCACCGCGCCTTTGACCATCACAATTGCCTTTATGGTGCTGGTGGTCTTTGTTGCCGTGCGCTGGCTGCGACGACAACTGGCGGGGGAAGAGTTGCTGGAGATGCGCGCTACGCGAATTCTTAACGGCGAGCGCGGGGCGAAAGCGAAGGGGACTATCCACGAATGGCCAGCACGCACCAGTTCGGCGCTGGATACGCTGCTGTCGGAGATTCAGTTTGCCGGCGAACAGCGCAGCCGGCTGGATACGCTGATTCGCTCTTACGCCGCGCAGGATTCAAAAACCGGGCTGAGTAACCGTCAATTCTTCGATAGCCAGTTGGCGACGCTGCTTGACGATCAGGAGAACGTCGGCGCACACGGCATCGTCATGATGATCCGCCTGCCGGACTTCGACTTCCTGCGCGACAACTGGGGCCGCGCGGCGGCGGAGGAACACGTCTTCACGCTGATTAACCTGCTCTCTACCTTTATTATGCGCTATCCCGGTGCGCTGCTGGCGCGCTACCGCCGCAGCGACTTTACCGTGCTACTGCCGCACCGTACGTTGAAAGAGGCCGACAGCATTGCCGGACAGCTATTAAAAGCTATCGACGGTCTGCCGCTGGCTAAAATTCTCGATCGCGACGACATGATGCATATTGGCATCTGCGCCTGGCGCAGTGGGCAAACCACCGAACAGGTGATGGAACACGCCGAAGCGGCGGTACGTAATGCCGTATTGCAGGGCAGCAATAGCTGGGCCATTTATGATGATTCGCTACCGGAGAAAGGGCGTGGCAACGTGCGCTGGCGTACCCTGATTGAGCAAATGCTCACTCGCGGCGGCCCGCGTTTGTATCAAAAGCCGGCCGTGAGTCTCGACGGCACCGTGCATCATCGCGAGCTCATATGTCGGATCTTCGACGGCAAAGAAGAGGTCATTGCCGCCGAGTATCTGCCGATGGTGCTGGAGTTTGGTTTGGGCGAAGAGTACGACCGCCTGCAGATTACCCGCCTGCTTCCTTTCCTCAGCTTCTGGCCGCAGGAAAACCTGGCGATTCAGGTCACCGTAGAGTCATTGATCCGTCCGCGTTTTCAGCGCTGGCTGCGTGACGTATTAATGCAGTGCGAAAAATCGCATCGTCGACGGATTATTTTTGAACTTGCAGAGGTAGATGTCTGTCAACATATGACGCGTCTCCAGCCCGTCGTTCGTTTAATTCATGCGTTAGGCGTTCGGGTGGCGGTGACGCAGGCAGGTTTAGCCCTTGTTAGCACCAGCTGGATTAAGCAGCTTGAGATTGAACTGATTAAGATCGATCCGGTGCTGGTACGTGGTATTGAAAAGCGCAGCCAGAATCAGCTGCTGGTACAAAGCCTGGTAGAGGCCTGTAAAGGAACATCAATACAGGTATTTGCCGCCGGTGTACGCAGCCGCAGTGAATGGCAGGCGCTGACAGAATGCGGAGTTTTCGGCGGCCAGGGAGATTTTTTTGCCTCTTCCCAGCCACTTGACGCAAATGTGAAAAAATATTCGCAAAGATATTCGGTTTGACCTGCTGTTTAACGTGTTTATCACGTAGAATAACGCGCGCGGTTTTTTCCGGGAGTGTGCATGTCTGCTCGCCGGGTGAAACGACGCATCACGCATGTGACGACCTTTGACAGGTACAAATCCAGGAAGGAGCGGCAGTGAGTCTCCCTGCACTGAAGGAGTCAGGTTGGATTTGTAACAAAGGTAACGAACTGCACTAATTTTCACCGTTGCAGATGATTTTTGCGCCTTGTCGCTGCTGCGTGTGGTTGGTAAAGTAAGCGGATTTTGTTTTCCGCCCCAGCTTTCAGGATTATCCCTTAGTATGTTGAAAAAATTTCGTGGCATGTTTTCCAATGACCTGTCCATTGACCTGGGTACCGCGAATACCCTGATTTACGTAAAAGGACAAGGCATCGTATTGAATGAGCCTTCCGTGGTCGCCATTCGTCAGGATCGTGCCGGTTCACCGAAAAGCGTGGCTGCCGTAGGTCATGACGCTAAACAGATGCTGGGCCGTACGCCGGGCAACATCGCGGCTATTCGTCCGATGAAAGACGGCGTTATCGCTGACTTCTTCGTGACCGAAAAAATGCTCCAGCACTTCATCAAACAGGTTCACAGCAACAGCTTTATGCGCCCAAGCCCGCGCGTACTGGTCTGTGTGCCGGTTGGTGCGACCCAGGTTGAGCGTCGTGCGATCCGTGAATCTGCTCAGGGCGCTGGCGCCCGTGAAGTGTTCCTGATTGAAGAACCGATGGCTGCGGCAATTGGTGCCGGTCTGCCGGTTTCTGAAGCCACTGGCTCCATGGTGGTTGATATCGGTGGTGGTACCACTGAAGTGGCCGTTATCTCCCTGAACGGCGTGGTTTACTCTTCTTCTGTACGTATCGGTGGTGACCGCTTCGACGAAGCGATTATCAACTACGTTCGCCGTAACTACGGCTCTCTGATCGGTGAAGCCACCGCAGAACGCATCAAGCACGAAATCGGCTCCGCTTATCCGGGTGACGAAGTGCGTGAAATCGAAGTGCGTGGCCGTAACCTGGCAGAAGGCGTTCCGCGTGGCTTCACGCTGAACTCCAACGAAATTCTTGAAGCGCTGCAGGAGCCGCTGACCGGCATCGTGAGCGCAGTGATGGTTGCACTGGAACAGTGCCCGCCAGAACTGGCTTCCGACATCTCCGAGCGCGGTATGGTTCTGACCGGTGGTGGCGCGCTGCTGCGCAACCTCGACCGCCTGTTAATGGAAGAAACCGGTATTCCAGTTGTCGTTGCTGAAGATCCGCTGACCTGCGTAGCGCGTGGCGGCGGCAAGGCGCTGGAAATGATCGACATGCACGGCGGCGACTTGTTCAGCGAAGAGTAGTCAGCATGAGGTTCAGGGTAGCCAGCAAGGCTACCCTCAATTTCACTGACACGAGAATACGCATAGCCTATGAAGCCCATTTTTAGCCGTGGCCCGTCGCTGCAGATTCGCCTTATTCTGGCGGTGCTGGTGGCGTTGGGTGTCATTATCGCCGACAGCCGCCTGGGTATGTTCAGTCAAATCCGAACGTACATGGATACTGCCGTCAGTCCTTTCTACTTTGTTTCTAATGGTCCCCGTGAACTGCTCGATAGCGTCTCGCAAACGCTGGCTTCACGCGACCAGCTCGAGCTTGAAAACCGTGCATTACGCCAGGAGCTGCTGCTGAAAAACAGCGATCTGCTGATGCTGGGGCAGTACAAACAAGAAAATGCCCGTTTACGTGAGCTGTTAGGTTCACCGCTGCGCCAGGACGAACAGAAAATGGTGACGCAGGTGATCTCAACGGTAAACGATCCCTACAGCGACCAGGTGGTTATCGACAAAGGCAGCGTGAACGGCGTTTACGAAGGCCAGCCGGTGATCAGCGATAAAGGCGTTGTGGGTCAGGTTGTGGCCGTCGCCAAACTCACCAGCCGCGTGCTGCTGATTTGCGATGCCACCCACGCGCTGCCTATTCAGGTGCTGCGTAACGATATTCGCGTGATTGCCGCCGGTAACGGCTGCACCGACGATCTCCAACTGGAGCATCTGCCGGCCAACACCGACATTCGTGTGGGTGATGTCCTGGTGACATCTGGCCTGGGCGGGCGTTTCCCGGAAGGTTATCCGGTGGGCGTTGTCTCTTCGGTTAAGCTGGACACCCAGCGTGCATATACCGTGATTCAGGCTCGCCCAACGGCGGGCCTTCAGCGTCTGCGCTATCTGCTGCTGTTATGGGGCGCCGATCGTAACGGCACTAACCCGATGACCCCGGAAGAGGTGCATCGTGTGGCCAACGAACGTCTGATGCAGATGATGCCTCAAGTGCTGCCGTCGCCTGATGCGATGGGGCCACAGCTGCCTGCACCGGCAACCGGAATTACTACTCCGCCTGCGGGTACGCCGCCACCGCCATCCTCCGCAGGAGGGCAATAGTGGCAAGTTACCGCAGCCAGGGACGATGGGTCATCTGGCTCTCGTTTCTTATCGCTCTGTTGCTACAGGTTATGCCCTGGCCGGACGACCTGACGGTTTTCCGGCCGAACTGGGTGCTGCTCATTCTGCTGTACTGGTCGCTGGCGCTGCCGCATCGGGTGAATGTTGGCACGGGGTTCGTGATGGGTGCCATACTGGATCTGATCAGTGGTTCAACGCTTGGCGTGCGCGCGCTGTCGTTGAGCATTGTGGCGTATCTGGTGGCGCTGAAGTATCAGCTGTTCCGTAACCTGGCGCTCTGGCAGCAGGCGCTGGTGGTTATGTTGCTCTCGCTCGCTACGGATATTATTGTTTTCTGGGCAGAGTTTTTAGTGATCAACGTCTCTTTCCGACCTGAAGTGTTCTGGAGTAGTGTAGTAAACGGCGTGCTCTGGCCGTGGATATTTCTTCTGATGCGTAAAGTTCGCCAGCAATTTGCCGTTCAATAAGGTCGTTATGGTATCTCTCTATCTTGCTTCAGGTTCCCCGCGTCGTCAGGAACTGCTCACTCAGTTAGGTGTTACCTTTGAGAAAGTGGTTCCGGGTATTGAAGAAGTGCGCCGTCCTCATGAGGATGCGCCGCACTACGTGGCGCGACTGGCGCGCGAGAAAGCGCAGGCGGGCGTTGCCTTAGCCCGCGAGGATCTCCCGGTTTTGGGGGCGGATACCATTGTTATCCTCAACGGTGAAGTGCTGGAGAAACCGCGCGATGAAGCCCATGCGGCAGCGATGCTGCGTAAGCTTTCGGGAAATACCCATCAGGTGATGACCGCCGTTGCGCTGGCCGATAGCCAGCAAACGCTCGACTGTCTGGTGGTCACTGAGGTGACCTTCCGGATGCTCTCTGATGACGATATCGCAGCGTATGTTGCGAGCGGAGAACCTTTAGATAAAGCAGGTGCATACGGTATTCAAGGGTTGGGTGGCTGTTTTGTCAGGAAGATAAATGGCAGCTATCACGCCGTAGTCGGCTTACCGCTGGTGGAAACGTATGAGTTGCTGAGTAACTTTAACTCGCTACGTGAAAAAAGGGATAAACATGACGGCTGAACTATTAGTAAACGTGACGCCATCGGAGACGCGGGTGGCGTACATCGATGGCGGCATTTTGCAGGAAATTCATATTGAGCGTGAAGCGCGACGCGGAATAGTAGGCAATATCTACAAAGGTCGTGTCAGTCGGGTCTTGCCGGGTATGCAGGCGGCTTTTGTAGATATTGGTCTGGATAAGGCGGCGTTTCTGCACGCTTCCGATATCATGCCGCATACCGAATGTGTGGCCGGTGAAGAACAAAAACAGTTCACCGTCCGCGATATCTCTGAACTGGTACGTCAGGGTCAGGATCTGATGGTACAGGTGGTGAAAGATCCGCTGGGTACCAAAGGCGCGCGTCTGACCACCGATATCACCTTACCGTCCCGCTATCTGGTCTTTATGCCCGGCGCTTCTCACGTCGGCGTCTCTCAGCGTATTGAAAGCGAAGCCGAACGCGACCGCTTAAAGAAGGTGGTGGCCGATTACTGCGATGAGCAGGGCGGCTTTATCATCCGTACCGCCGCTGAAGGGGTGTGCGAAGAGGATTTAGCCTCTGATGCCGCCTACCTCAAGCGCGTATGGACCAAAGTGATGGAGCGTAAAAAACGCCCACAGACCCGCTACCAGATGTACGGCGAGCTGGCGCTGGCGCAGCGTGTGCTTCGTGACTTTGCCGACGCGCAGCTCGATAAAATTCGCGTGGATTCCCGTTTAACCTACGAAGCGTTAATGGAATTCACGGCTGAATATATGCCTGAAATGACCAGTAAGCTTGAGCACTATAGCGGTCGCCAGCCTATCTTCGATCTCTTCGACGTTGAGAATGAAATCCAGCGCGCGCTGGAGCGTAAAGTTGAACTTAAGTCAGGCGGCTATCTGGTGATCGACCAGACCGAAGCGATGACTACCGTGGACATCAATACCGGGGCTTTTGTCGGCCACCGTAATCTTGATGACACCATTTTCAACACCAACATTGAAGCCACTCAGGCGATTGCCCGTCAGCTGCGTTTGCGGAATCTCGGCGGCATTATCATCATCGACTTTATCGATATGAATAATGAAGATCACCGCCGCCGTGTGCTGCACTCGTTGGAGCAGGCGCTGAGTAAAGACAGGGTCAAAACCAGCGTGAACGGCTTCTCGCCGCTGGGACTGGTGGAGATGACCCGTAAACGTACGCGTGAGAGCGTTGAACATGTGCTGTGCACTGAGTGCCCAACCTGCCATGGTCGCGGTACGGTAAAAACCGTTGAAACGGTATGCTATGAAATCATGCGTGAAATCGTTCGCGTTCATCACGCCTACGACTCCGATCGCTTCCTGGTCTATGCTTCTCCTTCGGTAGCCGAAACGCTGAAGGGCGAAGAGTCCCATGCGCTGGCGGAAGTGGAGATCTTTGTGGGTAAGCAGGTCAAAGTACAGATTGAACCGCTCTATAACCCGGAGCAGTTTGATGTGGTCATGATGTAACAACGCAGCCTGCTGCGACCCAAGGAGAGATGCGTGAGGCGATTGCCGGGGATTTTACTGCTCACCGTTGCCACACTGGTTGTTGTTGTCGCGCTGCTGGTGAGCGGCCTGCGTCTGGCTTTGCCGCATCTGGATAAATGGCGTCCGGCGCTGCTGGGTAAAATTGAAACGGCGACCGGGCTGCCGGTCTCCGCTTCGCAAATCCAGGCTAGCTGGCAGAATTTTGGTCCGACGCTTGACGTTCGCGATATCAAAGCCGGGCTCAATGACGGCGGCGAACTCTCTATCAAACGCGCCTCCATGGCGCTGGACGTTTGGCAAAGTCTGCTGCACATGCGTTGGCAGTTCCGCGAGCTGACCTTCTGGCAGCTGCAAATTCACACCAACACGCCGCTGCAGAAAAACGATAGCGGCGATGGCCTGAAGGGCGATCGTATCGGCGATCTCTTCCTGCGTCAGTTCGATCACTTCACCTTACGCGATAGCCATCTCAGCTTCCTGACCCTCTCCGGCCAGCGTGCCGAACTGGCGGTGCCGCAGCTGACGTGGGTGAATGACAAAAACCGTCACCGTGCCGAAGGCGAGCTGAGCCTTTCCAGCCTGACCGGGCAGCACGGGGTGATGAAAGTGCGCATGGATCTGCGTGATGAAAACGGCCTGCTAAACAAAGGCCGCCTGTGGCTGCAGGCCGATGATATCGACGTTAAGCCGTGGCTGGGCCGCTGGATGCAGGACAATATCGCGCTGACCAGCGCCCGCTTTAGCCTTGAGGGGTGGGCGACGCTGGATAAAGGCGAAATCGCCAGCGGCGACGTGTGGTTGAAGAAGGGCGGCGCCAGCTGGCAGGGTGACCAGCAAACGCATCAGCTCTCGGTGGATAACCTCACCGCGCATCTTTCACGGGAAAAAGAGGGCTGGGAATTCCGCATTCCCGATACCCGCATCACCATTGATAATACGCCATGGCCGCGCGGCGCGCTGGCGCTGGCGTGGATCCCGGCTCAGGAAGTCGGCGGACCAGACGCTAAGCGTAGCGATGAGCTGCGCATCCGCGCCAGCCACCTGTCGCTTGCGGGGTTAAACGGTCTGCTGCCCATTGCCGAGAAGCTCTCGCCGGAAGTGGCTGATATCTGGCGCACGGCTCAACCCACCGGCATGATTGATGCTCTGGCAATGGACATTCCGCTCCAGGAAACCAACAAAACACGCTTTAACGCCAGCTGGGACAACCTCGCCTGGAAGCAGTGGAAGCTGCTGCCGGGCGCTGAACACGTTTCAGGTAGCGTCTCGGGCAGCGTTGAGAACGGCGCGCTGCACGTCGCCATGCAAAAAGCGCTGATGCCTTACGAGCACGTGTTCCGCGCGCCGCTGGAGATTGCCAACGGTGTTGCCACCCTGAATTGGGTGAACAACGACCAGGGCTTGATGCTGGACGGGCGTAATATCGACGTGCAGGCGACCGGCGTTCGTGCCGCGGGCGGCTTCCGCTATCTTCAGCCAAAAGACGATCAGCCCTGGCTTGGCATTCTCGCCGGTATCAGCACTGATGATGGCGGTCAGGCGTGGCGCTACTTCCCGGAAAACCTGATGGGCAAGAAGCTGGTTGACTACCTGAGCGGCGCGATTAAGGCCGGGAAGGCGGAAAACGCGACGTTGGTGTACGGCGGTAACCCGCACCTATTCCCCTATAAGCACAACGAAGGTCAGTTCCAGGTCTACGTTCCGTTGCACGACGCAACCTTTGCCTTCCAGCCGGACTGGCCGGCGCTGACCAATCTTGATATCGAACTGAACTTTATTAACGATGGCCTGTGGATGAAGGCGGACAAAGCGACGCTCGGCGGCGTGACCGCCAGCAATCTTGAGGCGGCCATTCCAGACTACGAAAAAGAGAAGCTGCTGATCGACGCCGATATCAACGGCCCGGGTAAGGCGGTGGGTCCGTATTTCCAGGAAACCCCCCTCCACGATTCGCTGGCGGCGGCCCTTGAAGAGTTGCAGATTGACGGTGATGTGAGTGCACGCTTACATCTTAATATCCCCCTCGACGGCGAACAGGTCACCGCTAAAGGCAAGGTGGCGCTGAATAACAACAGCCTGTTCATCAAGCCGCTGGACAGCACGCTGCATAACCTCACCGGCAAATTCAGCTTTGAAAACGGCAACCTGACCAGCGAACCGCTGACGGCAACCTGGTTTAATCAGCCGCTGAATATCGATTTCACCACCGCCGAAGGGGCGAAAGCGTATCAGGTTGGCGTGAATATGCAGGCTGATTGGCAGCCAGCGAAAATGGGCGTGCTGCCGAAACAGCTCAACGATGCGTTGAAGGGCAGCGTGCCGTGGAAAGGCAACGTGGCGATTGAGCTGCCGTATCACGGCAGCGCCACCTACAAGGTAGGCATTACCGGCGATCTGCAGAATGTGAGCAGTAACTTACCTTCGCCAGCCAACAAAACGGCGGGTCAGGCGCTGCCGCTTAAAATTGACGTCGACGGTAATCTGCGCAGTTTCGACCTGACCGGCAACGTCGGTCAAAGTAACCACATTAACAGCCGCTGGCTGCTGGGCAATAAGCTGGCGCTCCAGAGCGCCATCTGGACCTCGGACAGCCGCACGGTACCGCCGCTGCCGCAGACGCCGGGAATTGAACTCAATTTACCGCCAATGGATGGTGCGCAGTGGCTGGCGCTGTTCCAACACGGCGCGGCAGATAGCGTTAGCTCGGCAGCCTCGTTCCCGGAAAGCGTTACGCTACGTACGCCGTCGCTGACCTTTGCCGGCCAGCAGTGGAATAACCTGAGCCTGGTCTCAAAACCGACGGCTGACGGAACGCGGGTGGAAGCGCAGGGCCGTGAAGTTAACGCCAGTCTGACGATGAAGAACAACTCGCCGTGGCAGGCCGCGATCCGCTATCTCTACTACAACCCTTCGGCGAATCCTCTGGCGCAAGCGGCCAGTGCTGAAAGCACGAGCGTCACAGCCAGCGGCAGCGCTATCGATTTTCGCGGTTGGCCCGATCTTCAGCTGCGCTGTGCTGAGTGCTGGCTATGGGGACAAAAATACGGGCGAATCGACGGTGATTTCAGCGTCAAAGGCGATACGCTCTCGCTGGCAAATGGGCTGGTGGATACCGGTTTTGGCCGCCTGACCGCCGATGGCGTGTGGGTGAATGCCGCTTCTGGTCAGCGGACCTCGCTGAAGGGCAAAATTCACGGTAACAACGTTGATGATGCGGTGGCCTTCTTCGGCGTTTCCACGCCAATTCGCGACGCGTCCGTTGATGTAGACTACGATTTACATTGGCGCGATAAACCATGGCAGCCGGACGTCGCTTCGCTGAACGGCATTCTCAAATCGCGCGTTAGCAAAGGGCAGTTTACTGATATCTCTACGGGCCATGCGGGGCAACTGCTGCGCCTGCTGAGCGTCGATGCGCTGCTGCGTAAGCTACGTTTTGACTTTAGCGACACGTTCAGCGACGGGTTCTACTTTGACTCTATCCGTAGTACCGCGTGGATTAAAGATGGGATCCTGAATACCGATGATACTCTGGTGGATGGCCTGGAAGCGGATATCGCCATGAAAGGTTCAGTTGATCTGGTGCGCCGACAGCTGAATATGGAAGCGATTGTTGCGCCGGAAATCTCGGCGACGGTCGGCGTGGCGACCGCTTTCGCGGTAAACCCCATTATCGGCGCGGCGGTGTTTGCCGCTACCAAGGTGCTGGGACCCTTGTGGAACAAGGTCTCGATCCTGCGCTATCGCATCACCGGCCCGATCGACAAACCACAAATTAACGAAGTGCTGCGCCAGGCGCGTAGCAATAAATAGCCGTGATTTGACGCAAGCCTTGAATTGCCTCAATCTCATACGACCAACACCCAGAATACAGGCCCGCCATGCTGAAGGCTCGCGGGCATTAAAGAGTAGCGAAATAATGAGTCTAAACCTGGTAAGTGAACAATTGCTGGCGGCGAACGGCCTGAATCATCAGGACCTGTTTGCCATTCTTGGTCAACTCACGGAACGCCGTCTGGACTATGGCGATCTCTATTTTCAGTCCAGCTATCACGAATCCTGGGTTTTAGAAGACCGTATCATTAAAGACGGTTCCTACAACATCGACCAGGGCGTCGGTGTCCGTGCGGTCAGCGGCGAGAAAACCGGCTTTGCCTACGCCGATCAGATCAGTCTCCTGGCGCTGGAGCAGAGCGCACAGGCGGCACGAACCATCGTGCGTGACGCGGGCGATGGTAAGGTACAAACCCTGGGCGCGGTTGAGCACCCGGCGCTGTACACCTCGCTGGATCCGCTACAAAGCATGACGCGCGAAGAGAAGCTGGATATTCTGCGCCGCGTTGACAGCGTCGCGCGTGCCGCAGACTCGCGCGTGCAGGAAGTCACCGCCAGTCTGACCGGCGTGTATGAGCTGATTCTGGTGGCGGCAACCGACGGTACGCTGGCGGCGGATGTTCGCCCGCTGGTGCGTTTGTCGGTTAGCGTGCAGGTGGAACAAGACGGTAAACGCGAGCGCGGCGCCAGCGGCGGCGGCGGTCGTTTTGGCTATGACTACTTCCTGGCCGACCTCGATGGCGAAGTCCGCGCTGATGCGTGGGCGAAAGAAGCCGTGCGTATGGCGCTGGTCAATCTGTCTGCGGTCGCTGCGCCAGCGGGTACGCTGCCTGTTGTGCTCGGAGCGGGCTGGCCGGGCGTGCTGCTGCACGAAGCAGTAGGCCACGGTCTGGAAGGCGACTTCAACCGTCGCGGTACTTCGGTCTTCAGCGGGCAGATGGGCCAACTGGTGGCGTCTGAGCTGTGTACGATTGTGGATGACGGCACGATCGGCGACCGTCGCGGTTCCGTCGCGATTGACGATGAAGGCGTGCCGGGCCAGTACAACGTCCTGATTGAGAACGGTATCCTGAAAGGTTACATGCAGGACAAGCTCAACGCACGCCTGATGGGCGTGGCACCCACCGGTAACGGGCGTCGTGAGTCCTACGCGCATCTGCCGATGCCGCGCATGACCAACACCTACATGCTGGCAGGCAACTCTACGCCGCAGGAAATTATTGAATCCGTTGAGTACGGTCTGTATGCGCCGAACTTCGGCGGTGGCCAGGTGGATATTACCTCCGGGAAGTTCGTCTTCTCCACTTCGGAAGCCTACCTGATTGAAAACGGTAAGGTGACTAAGCCGGTGAAAGGGGCCACGCTGATTGGTTCCGGTATCGAAACCATGCAGCAGGTGTCTATGGTCGGTAACGACCTGAAGCTGGATAACGGCGTCGGCGTTTGTGGTAAAGAAGGCCAGAGCCTGCCGGTTGGCGTTGGCCAGCCGACGCTGAAGGTGGATAACCTGACCGTGGGCGGCACGGCCTGACCTGAACGGTGATAGGCATGAATGGCGCGACGCCTGCAGTCGCGCCATTTTTTTAGCGTAAATGATCCAGCGGGATCTCGGGGTCCGGCTCGTGAGTGATGCGGTTACGTAAATCACGACGAATGATTTCAATAGACCAGAACCAGATCAGGTGCCCCACGATTTCGGAGACGTGCTCGTACCAGGGAAGCTCAAAAAGCGGCGGCGTTAATCCCATTAATGGGAATGAGATCATGTGGACGAAAAGTTGGGCTAAGGCCCCGGCAAGCAGACCCTGCCAGAGTTTAATTTTGGGGAAGACTTCCGCGACTACGCAATAGCCAACAGCGAAGACGATAGAAAAAATAATATGCGTGACGCCAACCCAGTTAAATATATGACCAGCAAATGTGTATACCACCGCATTAGGATCGGCAACACCTAACCAATCGCGTAGAAATACATAGGGAGGGTTCAGGAAATTGCGCGAACAATCAATTTGACCGGCCGCTCTGATCAATTGTTCCGGCCCGCATGCGCTGCTAAATAAATCAGTAGGGCTACGTGGAGGCAGCGGAACTTCTGCACCCCATTTAACGAAGGCCGAGACAATCCCAGCGATTAAACCAATGAAAGCGGCGAGTCCATAGCGCCGGCGTGAAGGCGGCGTCATTTCAAATAGATTCATACATGGCCCTTGTCTAAAGTAATCCTGAATATTGCACGCTTATTGTTTATATCTGTAACTAATATAATAGTCTCAATTTCAGATATGAATAATAAGATAGGTGACGCTCGCCGGTAGTGTCAATTCGCTAATCTTGATAGTCCAAAGGTGGATATTTTAGATTAGCGATAACGATGTTGAGACTATATTCAGATAAAGCATATCTATAGTCTTTTTTAATGTTTAAAGTGATATCCCAGCACTACTCTTTCCTTCTTCCGCGCATTCCCTGAAATAAGTCCGCCACTTCGACAAAATACTCGGTCAGATAGTTGATACAGACTTGCACTTTTAGCGGCAGCTTGTCTTTCTCGGTATACAGGGCATACACCGGCCGGGGATCGGACTGATAACGCGGGAAGAGAATTTCTACCTCCCCGCGGTTGATCTCCTCGATCACCCACATCAGGGGCACATAGGCCAGCCCTGCTCCTGCCGAAAGCCAGCGGGTGAGAGTCATCGGATCGTTGGTGACAAAACGTCCTTGAGGGATGAGGCGCGTGGAAATGCCCTCCGGGGCAACCAGCTCGAATTCGTTATCTGGCCGAACGCTGTACTCCAGCCACGAATGATTGGCGAGGTCGGCAGGTTTTTCCGGTACTCCCGCCTGTTGCAGGTAGCTTTTCGCGGCGCACACCACCATCGGCATCGCGCCTAACCGACGTGAAAAGAGGCTCGAATCCTGTAAGGATCCGACGCGGATAACCACATCAAGCCCATCGGCAATCAGGTCTGGCGCGGGAATGCCGGTGACCAGATTGACCGTTAACTCGGGATACTTTTTCAACATATCGGCGGTGATCCGTGCGAGAACATTTTGTGCCATAGTTGAAGAGCAGCCGATACGCAGCGTTCCAATCGGCGTGTTATTAAACGCGTAGAGCTGTTCGTGAACGTCCTGGACTTCGTGCAGCATGCGGCGGCAGCCCTGGTAATAGATTTTACCGGCTTCGGTGAGACCAATGCTTCGCGTACTGCGATTAAGCAGTTTGACCTGGAGCTCATCTTCCAGTTTAGAGACAGTCTGGCTGATGGAAGAGACGCTCATCTGTAGCTGTCTGGCCGCGGCAGTAAAGGAGCCATGCTCGACAACTTTGGCAAACACCGACATCCGTTTTAATCGTTCCATTGTTCACTCTGGCTTAAAAGTGATTTGCATCACACTATGTAGATAAGGCGATAACAGTTACGTTAATATACTGTTAGTTGCATAACTAAATCTTCAATCTCACCTGCATGCTAGTCTGGTAAGGTCAACATGAGCCTGTTTCCTGTCATCGTGATTTTCGGTCTCTCTTTTCCACCGATCTTCTTTGAGCTGCTGTTATCGCTCGCCATTTTTTGGGTGGTGCATCGAGTGCTGGTGCCAACCGGGATCTATGATTTTGTCTGGCATCCCGCGTTGTTCAACACTGCACTGTATTGCTGCCTGTTTTATTTGATATCACGTTTGTTCGTTTGAGGTAGATGTGAAAACACTAACAAGAAATATCTCCCGTACCGCTATTACGGTGATACTGGTCGTCCTGGCGTTCATCGCAATTTTCCGCGCCTGGGTCTATTACACCGAATCCCCCTGGACGCGAGACGCGCGCTTTAGCGCGGACGTGGTGGCTATCGCCCCCGATGTGTCGGGGCTGATTACCGGCGTTCAGGTAAAGGATAACCAACTGGTTAGCAAAAATCAGGTTCTGTTTGTGATTGACCAGCCGCGCTACCAGAAGGCGCTCGCCGAAGCAGAAGCCGATGTCTCCTACTACCAGGCGCTGGCTGAAGAGAAAAGCCGTGAGGCCGGGCGTCGTAACAAGCTGGGCATCAATGCAATGTCACGTGAGGAAATCGACCAGTCTAACAACGTGCTGCAAACCGTTCTGCACCAGTTAGCGAAGGCTCAGGCAACCCGCGATCTCGCGCGTCTTGACCTTGAGCGTACCGTGATTCGCGCGCCAGCAGACGGCTGGATAACCAACCTGAACGTTTATGCCGGTGAGTTTATCACCCGTGGTTCTACGGCGGTGGCGCTGGTCAAGCAGCACTCCTTCTACGTGATGGCCTATCTGGAAGAGACCAAGCTGGAGCGCGTGCGTCCGGGCTACCGTGCGGAAATTACGCCGCTGGGCAGTAACCGCGTGTTGAAAGGCACCGTTGATAGTATGGCGGCGGGCGTCACCAACGCCAGCAGCAGCGTCGACAGTAAAGGGATGGCGACCGTTGATTCCAATCTGGAATGGGTACGCCTGGCCCAGCGCGTGCCGGTCCGTATTCATCTTGATGACGAACCGGGTAACCTGTGGCCGGCGGGTACGACCGCTACGGTGGTGATCACCGGTGAAAAAGACCGTGATGTCAGCCAGATGACGTTCTTCCAGAAACTGGCGCTGCGCCTGCGTGAATTCGGTTAATCGCCATGGGCATCTTCAGTATTGCCAACCAGCACATCCGCTTTGCCATTAAGCTGGCCTGCGCGGTGGTGCTGGCGCTGTTTGTCGGTTTTCACTTTCAGCTTGAAACCCCGCGCTGGGCGGTACTCACCGCCGCGCTGGTAGCCGCCGGTCCGGCCTTTGCCGCGGGTGGTGAACCCTACGCGGGGGCGATTCGTTACCGTGGGATGCTGCGTATTGTTGGTACTTTTATCGGCTGTATTGCCGCGCTGGTGATTATTATCACCATGATCCGCGCGCCGCTGCTGATGCTGCTGGTGTGCAGCATTTGGGCCGGTTTCTGTACCTGGATCTCGTCGCTGGTGCGCGTCGAGAACTCCTACGCCTGGGGGCTTTCCGGCTATACAGCGCTGATTATCGTTATTACGATTCAGGCCGAACCGCTGTTAACGCCACAGTTCGCGGTAGAGCGCTGCAGCGAGATCGTGATCGGTATTGTCTGCGCGATCGTCGCCGATCTGCTCTTCTCTCCGCGTTCGATCAAAAAAGAGATCGATAACGAATTAGATTCGATGCTCATCGATCAATACCGCCTGATGCAGCTGTGCATTAAACACGGTGACAGCGATGAAATGGATCGTGCCTGGCTTGCGCTGGTGCGCCGCGCTACCGCGCTGGAAGGCATGCGTAGCAACCTGAATATGGAGTCATCACGCTGGACGCGCGCTAACCGTCGCCTGAAAGCGCTGAATACCGTCTCGCTGACGATGATTACCCAGGCCGTTGAAACGTTTATCATGCAGAATTCGCGCCCGGAGCTGGTGACAGACGCCTACCGCGAGCTATTTGAGAAGCCGGTAGAGACGGTGCAGGATGTACATCGTCAGCTTAAGCGCATGCGTCGCGTGCTGGCGTGGACCGGCGAACACGACACGCCGGTCACCATCTACAGTTGGGTCGGTGCGGCCACGCGCTATTTGCTACTCAGACGCGGTGTGGTTGGCAACGCCAAAATCAGCGCCCGCGAAGAAGAAATTCTGCAAAGCGAAGTGGTGGTGAGGCCGGAATCCGCCGAACGTCATCATGCGATGGTCAACTTCTGGCGTACCACGGTTTCCTGCGCGTTGGGCATCTTATTCTGGCTATGGACCGGCTGGACTTCAGGTAGCGGGGCGATGGTGATGATCGCCGTGGTGACCTCGCTGGCGATGCGTCTTCCCAATCCGCGCATGGTCGCGATTGACTTCCTCTACGGGACGATCGCCGCTTTGCCGATCGGTGCGCTCTATTTCCTGGTGATCATGCCCGCCACCCAGCAAAGTATGTTCCTGCTGTGCCTGAGCCTGGCGGTGATGTGCTTCTTTATCGGCATTGAGGTGCAGAAACGGCGGCTGGGTTCGCTTGGCGCGCTGGCCAGTACCATCAACATTCTGGTGCTGGATAACCCGATGACTTTCCACTTCAGCCAGTTTCTCGACAGCGCGCTGGGGCAGATTGTCGGCTGCTTTATGGCGCTGATCGTCATTCTGCTGATTCGCGATAACTCGCGCTTGCGCACTGGCCGTGTGTTGCTGAACCAGTTTGTGTTTGCCGCCGTCTCGGCGATGACCACCAATATGGCGCGGCGCAAAGAGAACCATCTGCCGGCGTTGTATCAGCAGCTCTTTTTACTGTTGAATAAGTTTCCCGGTGATGTCGCTAAGTTCCGCCTGGCGCTGACGCTTATCATTGCGCACCAGCGCCTGCGCGACGCGCCGATCCCGGTCAATGACGATCTGTCGGCTTTCCACCGCCAGTTGCGCCGTACCGCCGATAAGGTGATTTCGGCCAGCAGCGACGATAAACGCCATTACTACTTCTCGCGGTTGCTGGACGAATTAAGCGTTTATCAGGATAAGCTTCGCGTCTGGGAAGCGCCTGAGCAGGTGACGCAGCCGGTTGAACGGCTGGTGGCGATGCTGCATAAGTATCAGAGCGCTTTAACCATCAATTAGTCAACTTCCCGGGCCGAATAGACCCGGGAAGTTTTACCACCACGCGGCCTCGTGTGCCCCCAGCGGCATCGCGGGCAGCGAGAAGCGCATCGGCGTGTGCGCCAACGACAGCGCGCTATTGAAGTAGCGCAGTTCGCCAAATGGCCCCTGTTCCACAGCCATACCGCCCGCGATGGCTTGAGCATCCGGTGGCGGTACGTGACGCCATTCCGCCAGGCTTCCCAGCTCCTGTAGCCACGTTGCCGTTCGGCACAGCGACACATCCACCTGCCATGCGCCGCCTTCGTGACGCTGACGCTCCAGCGCCATCAACACACCAAGTGTTGCCAGGTAGCCGCTCAAATAGTCGTTGGGATAGGTTGGCCCCAACTGCGGCTGGCCCGCTTCGCCCTGTGCCACCGCCATTCCCGTTATCGTTTGAGCCAGTTGTTCAAACCCAGGGCGATCTTTCCATGGCCCCCGATGACCGTAGCAGTTCAGGTTCACGGTGATAATGTGCGGATTGTTGTGCGCCATTTCTTCATTGCTGAGACCATAGCGGGCGAGCGCGCCTGGGCGATAGCTCTGCACAAACACGTCACCCTCACGCACCAGCTGCGCCGCTCGCCTTGCCCCATCGGCGCTGGACAGCTCGAGGTAGGCGTTGCGTTTGCCGTGGTTGGTATCGACGTCAAACGGCAGAATACGTGGGCGATAGGGAGATGAGATATGCAGTACGTCAGCGCCCATCTGCGCCAGCCCGCGCGTGGCGGTCGGCCCGGCAATCACATGCGTGAAGTCCAGCACCCGCAGCGACTGAAGAACCCGCTCGTGACCGTACTGGCGAGGTTTGGGGGGGCTGTCTGTCAGACGCGTAAGGCGGATCAGCGGCTCCCGGCTGACCGCCTGCCCCTGTGGATGCGCCAGCCATTCATCATGACTACGGGCGATTGCCGCGCATAGCCCGGCGCGGGCGATCGTCTCTTCGAGCGCCTCGGCCTCCCACTTCGCTACCGCCTGCGCCACTCTGGCGCGATTATTCGGTACATCGAGGATATCGAGAATACCGTCACGTAGCCGCGGGTAGCCGCCATGGAGGAAAATCCAGCGGTTGTCCTGGGTGAGGTAGAAATCGGTAGTGGGATAGTCGGGATCGTTGTACTGCCAGTTATATCCGTTCTGTTGCTGAAAGGTCACCGCATGAGTCGATGCGGCAGCGCAGCGGACATCGACGTGAATGTCCTGCTGGGTACCTCTCAGCACGTCCAGCATAATCCCCTGCAGCGCCAGTATTGATGCGGCGGCGTCACCGATGGCAAACGGCGTGGGATAAATTGGCCCACAGCTGCTTAACGTCACTTTATTCGTAGCGAAATGCGCCAAACCGAGTTCCTGGCGCAGCTTATTGAAAACAGGATATTCACTCATCACGGCACGCTTCCCCGTCATTAATGCGACTTTCGTTATTCTGGCAACTATTGCCGTAAAAGCGATAGCTATACTTAACTGGAAACACTTTTCAGGAGGGGGTAATGACCACGCAAGCGCTACAGGACAATGACCTTTTTCAAACAGGCTATCTGGTAAATGGCGAATGGCGCCATCTCGATACCACCTTTGACGTGCTGAACCCGGCTACGGGTGAGGTGGTAGCAAAGGTGGTGAAGGCCGGGAGACATGAGACCGAGCAGGCGATTGCCGCCGCGGCAAAAGCGTTCCCACAGTGGCGGGCAAAAACGGCGAAAGCGCGCTCGGAGCTGCTGTATCGCTGGTATCAGCTGATAATTGAAAATAAAAGCTGGCTGGCGCGTCTGATGACCATTGAACAAGGCAAACCGCTGAAAGAGGCGGAAGGCGAGGTGGATTACGCGGCAAGTTTTATCCAGTGGTTTGCGGAACAGGGTAAGCGGGCAAATGGGGAGATCATTCCCCCGGCTAAACCCGGCTCGCGTATTCTGGCGACGCGTGAACCGATTGGCGTGGTGGCAGCTATCACGCCGTGGAACTTCCCGATGGCGATGCTGACCCGTAAGCTTGGCCCGGCGCTGGCCGCGGGGTGTACCGGGGTAATTAAGCCTGCCAATAACACGCCGCTCTGCGCCTTCGCGCTGCTGGCGCTGGCGAAGAAGGCGGGGATCCCTGATGGCGTGTTGAATGCCGTTGCGGGCAATACGCAGGAGATCAGTGACGCCATTATGGCGAGTCACGATGTGCGTAAAATCTCCTTTACCGGCTCGACGTCAGTGGGGAAAACGCTGGTGCGTAACGCAGCGGAAACGATGAAGAAAGTGTCGATGGAGCTGGGGGGCAATGCGCCCTATATCGTGTTTGAGGATGCGGATATCGACGCGGCGGTACAGGGGGCGGTAGCGAATAAATTCCGCAACGCCGGGCAGGTGTGCGTCAGCGTGAACCGTTTTTATATTCACGATAGTGTCTACGATCGTTTCACCAGCCAGCTTGCCGCTGTCGTGAAAGCGTTGAAGGTCGGTAACGGTCTGGATGATGGCGTTGTGGTTGGCCCGCTGATTGAAGCGGCGGCGGTGAAGAAGGTGCGTGAGCACGTGGAAGACGCCGTCTCAAAAGGGGCGAAGGTGCTGGCCGGCGGGCAGCCTCATGAGCTGGGGGGCAACTTCTGGCAGCCGACGGTGCTGGGCGACTGTCAGGAACAAATGCTGCTGGCACAGGAAGAGACGTTTGGCCCGCTGGCGGCGTGCTTCCGCTTCCGTGATGAGGATGATGTTATTCACCGGGCGAATGATACGCCCTACGGCCTGGCCGCCTATTTCTACACGCAAAACCTGTCTCGCGTGTTCCGCGTTTCACAGGCGTTAGAGAGTGGGATGATCGGTATTAACGAATGTGCCGTATCGACTGAGCTGGGGCCGTTCGGCGGCGTTAAGGAGTCCGGGCTGGGGCGTGAAGGCTCGGTGCTGGGGCTGGAAGAGTACCTTGAGGTGAAAACGTTGCACATTGGGGGACTTTAGTTTTGCAGGATGGGAGAGGGCGTGAGATGAAAATCTATACTTTTGATTTTGATGAGATAGAGGATCAGGGCGATTTTTATCGGGAGTTCGCTCAACTCTTTGCCCTCGATCGTGAGTCGATTCGCGATTTAGATGCGCTTTGGGATGCGGTCACCGGCCCGCAAATGCCGTTACCGCTGGAGATCGAGTTCATCCATCTCAACGACAAGCAGCGTCGTCGCTATGGGGCGTTGATTCTGCTGTTTGATGAAGCAGAAGAAGAGCTGGAAGGGATGCTGCGTTTTAACGTTCAGCGGGCATAAAAAAGCCCTCGCATAAGGGCGAGGGCAAGTCGTCGGACAAGACGACGAGGGTTTATTTGTACAGCTCAGCCGTAGCGTGCCAATGGTCGCCGGTACGGGCTTCAATAATGCGGTAGCTGCTGGCGCCTTGTTTTTCGGCTTTAGCGGCTAATGCGCTGCGCATATCCATCGGGTCGCTACCGATCTGAGAAACAGAAACGGTGCCGACGGATTGCAGATTCTGTGCCTGCTCCGCGTTAACCTGTTGCACTGCGGCGCTTGCGCCGAAGGACAGAACGGATGCCAGACCAAGGGATGCGATGATCATTGCGCTTTTCATAATGTTTTACTCCTCACCATATTCTTCATTCTTCAGCGGTGAGAGGATGTTCTTTCTGATTCCTGGGACCGCTGGGTATTTAACTTTTCTACACTGCCGACGTGCTGCCTGATGCGAACTTATTTGTACAGTTCAGCCGTTGCGTGCCAATGAGCGCCGGTACGCGCTTCAATGATGCGATAGGATGATGCACCTTGTTCTTCCGCTTTTTTGTTCAGCATTTCGTGCATATCCATCGGAGATGAACCGACGGAACCGATGGAAACGGTGCCGATTGACTGACGGCTTTGTGCTTGATCGCTGCTGATAGAGTCAGCGGCAAACGCACCGAAAGAGATAACGGAAAGGATGCTCAGAGCGGCAACAGTTGTTTTGATTTTCATGATACTCACCTCGTCGAATTTTTTTGGAAGGTCTTTGTTTTGTGACCCTCATCACGAAATTAAGTATACACTAATCACCTAAAATATTAATACCCAGCTAATTGTTTCGCGTGTAATTAGGTGTCAAAAATCGTCATTTTTAGAACATATATGTATAAAAAAATACATATTTCGGTAAAGTTAAGTGTTAATTGTGATGATAATCAATTAGATATGATAATTTGATATTTTGTGCGGTTATGAATAGATATATTCACTGGATCTATGATTTTGACCAGGAAATCGCACTTAATGTTAACGAGACGGGAGTGAAACGTAGGGAAATTTGCCGTTAAAGCAGCTCCTCTGGTGGGCCAGAGGAGAAAGGAAGAGGGATTACAGCTCCTGCTCAAACAGAACCTGGATGGCCTCGTAGAGATCTTTAACGGTGAACCCGCGTGCCGGCGTGGTGAAAATCGTGTCGTCACCGGCAATACTGCCGAGGATGCCTTCCGCTTTACCCAGTGAGTCCAGCAGGCGGGCAATCAGCTGTGCAGCGCCGGGGCTGGTATGGATAACCACAACGGCATCGTTGTAATCAATATCCAGTACCAGATTTTTCAGCGGGCTGGTGGTGGTCGGCACGCCCAGCTCGGCTGGCAGGCAGTAAACCATTTCCATTTTGGCGTTGCGGGTACGCACGGCGCCAAACTTGGTCAGCATACGAGAAACTTTGGACTGGTTAATATTATCGAAACCTTCTTCCTGCAAGGCCTGAACAATTTCGCCCTGAGAGCTAAATTTTTCTTCCTTCAGTAATGCTTTAAAGGCTTTAACTAATTCTTCTTGTTTAGTTGAACTTCGCATAAGTCACCCGAGTATGGTGGTGAAATTGACATTATTATGCATATAGGTGAATTTTTATGCAAAATAATTTACTACAGAGGCTAAGCCAAATAGAGAAAGGGCGGATTTTAGCAAAAATTAGACCTAAGAAACATGCCTATATCACGGGATCCAAATAAGTTAAAAGTAAATGAAATGTTATTAAATTGCTGTTGTTTTACGCAACATGCTGAGTATATTGTAATCGATAGTTGATGAAAATTTGGTTTCGTAGAAAGGCCTTTTTCTGGGAGTAGTGCGGATGCTGTTGAATGGCCCGCATTCTGTAAGCAATTATATTGTAATTATTTACCTTGTGAATTAAGGTCGCCGCAATGGAGTAACAACTGGTATCTCCTGCGTTGGTTTATGCGGTCCACGACAGGTTGTTACCTGAAAGTCATTAACCATAATAAGGAGTTTAGGATGAAAGTCGCAGTCCTTGGTGCCGCCGGCGGTATTGGCCAGGCGCTTGCCCTACTACTAAAGACCCAACTGCCTTCAGGTTCAGAACTCTCTCTCTATGATATTGCCCCCGTCACGCCTGGTGTGGCGGTCGATCTCAGCCATATTCCGACTGATGTCAAAATCAAAGGTTTCTCCGGCGAAGACGCCACGCCCGCACTCGAAGGCGCTGATGTTGTCCTGATTTCTGCCGGTGTGGCCCGTAAGCCCGGTATGGATCGTTCCGATCTGTTTAACGTTAATGCCGGGATTGTCAAAAACCTGGTGCAGCAAATTGCCAAAACTGCCCCGAAAGCCTGTATTGGTATTATCACCAACCCGGTGAATACCACGGTGGCCATTGCCGCCGAAGTGCTGAAAAAGGCGGGCGTATACGACAAGAACAAACTGTTCGGCGTTACTACGCTGGATATCATCCGTTCCAACACCTTTGTGGCGGAGCTGAAAGGTAAAAGCGCTGGTGATGTGGAAGTGCCGGTTATCGGCGGCCACTCCGGGGTGACGATTCTGCCTTTATTATCGCAAATTTCCGGCGTGAGCTTCTCCGATCAGGAAGTGAACGACCTGACCAAACGCATCCAGAACGCGGGTACCGAAGTGGTGGAAGCGAAAGCGGGTGGCGGCTCGGCTACGCTCTCCATGGGCCAGGCGGCGGCGCGTTTCGGCCTGTCTCTGGTTCGCGCCCTGCAGGGCGAGAAAGGCGTGGTTGAGTGCGCCTATGTGGAAGGTGACGGACAATACGCCCGTTTCTTCTCGCAGCCGCTGCTGTTAGGTAAAAACGGGATTGAAGAACGTCAGTCGATTGGCAAACTGAGCGCTTACGAACAGCAGGCGCTGGAAGGCATGCTCGATACGCTGAGAAAAGATATTCAGTTGGGTGAAGATTTTATTAATAAATAAGGCGTGACGCCTTAGACGTGACAAAGGGGCCAATGGCCCCTTTGCTTTTCACGCCGTTTAGTTCGACGCCGGATATTCCTGAATCGTCACCTGCATCGTCAGTTTCTTATCATCACGCATCACGACCACCGGAATGACCGATCCCGGACGAATCTCGGCGACCTGGTCCATGGTTTCCAGCGCGGAAATCGCCGGTTTGCCGTTGACCGAAATAATCACGTCGTTGTTCTGAATACCCGCCTGTGCCGCCGGGCCGTCCGGAGCTATCTCATTGACGACAATACCCTGAATCTGCTCAATGCCGCTGCCCTGTGAGTGCAGTGGCGCTATTTCACGCCCGCTGATGCCGATAAAGCCACGAATCACGCGTCCGTCACGAATCAGCTTATCCATAATTTTGGTCGCCAGCTGGAACGGAATGGCGAAACTCAGCCCTTCAGGAGTTTCACCGTCGTTACTCTTATCGAAAGAGAGGGTGTTAATGCCCATCAGCTCACCCAGCGAGTTGACCAGCGCACCGCCGGAGTTACCGTGGTTGATGGAGGCATCGGTCTGCAGAAAGTTCTGTCGACCGCTCGGGTTGAGGCCGATACGACCGGTCGCGCTGATAATCCCCTGAGTAATGGTCTGCCCGAGGTTGTAGGGGTTGCCGATGGCCAGCACCACGTCACCGATGTGCGGTGTGCGCTTCGGGTTAATGGGGATGACCGGCAGGCCGCCGGTGGCGTTGATTTTAAGGACCGCCAGATCGGTCAGGCTATCGGAGCCGACCAGCAGGGCTTCAAACACGCGACCATCCTGGAGCGCGACGATAATCTGATCGGCGTCGTTGATCACATGTTTGTTGGTAATAATGTAGCCGCGCTCGTCCATGATCACCCCGGAGCCGAGCGTTTTGATTTCCAGCTGATTATTGGTGTTGCTGTTCAGACTGCGGTTATAAACGTTCACCACCGCAGGGGCAGCGCGACGCACCGCAGTGTTATAGCTGGCGGGCGCTTCATCTGTACTGCTAAAGCGCTCGGTGGATAATGGATTCCACTGACGCAAAGAAGGGACGGTGACAATGAGTATGCCGCCAACCAGTAAACCAAGTGCAACTGAACGTAAGAGCTTTACAAGCATGATACAGGCATCGTTGATGAGGAAACTGGACGAAGCATACCACGAGAGAAACCGGACATACATTCCAGGCTATGCCCGGTTTCTCGTGGATTAGCGCAGAAGCAGGTAAATACTTTCATTACCGCGCATCACATTGAGCGCAATGACCGCCGGTTTGGCTTCAAGCACCTTGCGAAGTTCGGCGATGGACTGTGTCGGCTGGCGGTTGATCCCCACGATCACATCATCTTTATGCAAACCAATTTGCGCCGCAGGGCTCCCTTTTTCCACGTCAGAAATGACCACCCCTTTGGTACCGCTTTTCGCCTGGCCATCGCTGAGCGATGCGCCTTCCAGCGCTGGGATAATCAGCTGCGCGCTAGCGGTTGATGAGGTGCTCTTGTCCAACGTCACCTCCACTTCCAGCGGTTTGCCGTCGCGCAGCAGGCCCAATTTGACCTTCGAGCCCGGCTCCGTGGTGGCGATGCGGGACCGCAGCTCGGCGAAACTATTCAGCGGCTTGCCGTTCAGGCTGGTAATCACGTCGCCGGATTTAATCCCTGCTTTTGCTGAACCGGAACCCGGCAGCACTTCGCTGACAAAGGCCCCGCGCTGCACATCGAGATTAAACGCTTTGGCGATGTCGGCGGTCATCTCCATACCGCGGATGCCGAGCAGGCCGCGTTTGATTTCACCAAATTGAATCAGCTGCTGGGCCAGGGTCTGCGCCATGTTGCTGGGGATAGCAAAGCCGATACCGACGCTGCCGCCACCGGGCGCCAGAATGGCGGTGTTAATTCCGATCAGCTCGCCGTTCAGGTTCAGCAGCGCGCCGCCAGAGTTACCGCGGTTGATGGCCGCATCGGTCTGAATGAAGTTCTCCAGCCCTTCCAGGTTGAGGCCGCTACGGCCCAGCGCCGAGACGATACCGGACGTGACGGTCTGCCCCAGGCCGAACGGGTTCCCGACGGCGACGGCGAAGTCGCCTACGCGCAGTTTGTCGGAGTCAGCGATGGCGATTTGCGTCAGATGGCTGGCTTTCTGGATTTGCAGCAGCGCGATGTCACTCTGGTCGTCGCTGCCGATAAGCTTCGCTTCAAATTCGCGGCCATCGTTCAACTGAACGCTGATTTTTTGCGCGTCGCTGATGACGTGATTGTTGGTCAGCACGTAACCTTTAATGGCATCAATAATGACGCCTGAGCCCAAACCTTCAAATTGTTGGGTGGGTTCATTGGCCGTGTTGCCGCCATCATCACCAAAGAATTTCTTGAGTTCGTCCGGCACCTGCTGATTGACAGGTGCCGTGCCTTCAACCTGAACGCTCACCACCGCAGGCAGCACTTTCTCCAGCATCGGCGCGAGGCTAGGCAGCGCGCCCTGGCCTGGAACCTGCGTCGGCAGCGACGCGAACACCGGCGCCGGAGCGGCGAGGGATAACCCAACGCTTAACGCCAATGCACTTAACAGTAAAGTTGATTTATTCATTGATGCTGGCCCTCATGACCCTGGATGCAAGAACACGACTTCCCGAAAAGACTGATGTTATTGAAGTAAATATAGACGGCGTAGGCAGAAGAGGACGGGCGCATGTCATGCGCCCGTAAAATATTTGTGGAATGCAGATTAATCGCGTTTTGCGCCGCTACGCAGCAGGCCGGATGCACCATCGGAGTAGTCGCGCGGCATCTGTACCGGCGCCTGATCGTTACCGGCTTCGGACTCGGCCAGACGGTTACGGAACGGGTTGGCTTCTGCAGACATGCCCGGCAGCAGGTTGCTGGAGCTTTTCGCCATGTGCTGGTAGATCTGGCGATAGTCATCAGCCATGTTATCGAGCAGCTCGGCGCTGCGGGCGAAATGGCTGACCAGCTCTTCGCGGTACTCTTCCAGCTCGGCTTTGTTTTTCTCCAGCTCGTACTGCAACGCCTGCTGCTGGCGTAATTTACGATTACCAAAACGCATGGCTACGGCACCGATGATGATACCGACAACTAACCCAATTAGCGCGTATTCCCAGGTCATGAACATCTCCCATTGTTTTGTTGTTCCGTAGGGTATTGGCGGCTTCGGCAACTCCATGCCAGCGCCCGATAGTGCCACTATAACCGCTAATCCTGTAGAAGTGGAATCCTGACGCATCATCGCGTAGTGTAGAACGGACTTTTTTTAGTCAATCGTGAAGTAAGACATACCGGTTTTCAAAGGAATAACAATTAGATCATGCAAAGCCAGTCCCCCACATCGCGCTACCTTCAGGCCCTCGAGGAGGGCAGTCATCAACCTGACGATGTCCAGCGCGAGGCGGTAAACCGTCTCGATACCATTTACCAGGAACTCCAGCATAAAACGCCCGTCTCAGCCCCGGTCGGTGGCCTGCGTGCGCGTTTTGGCAAACTGCTCGGCAAGAAAGAGTCTGACGCGCCGAGCGCCGTACGCGGCCTTTATATGTGGGGCGGCGTGGGGCGCGGGAAAACCTGGTTAATGGATATGTTCTATCAAAGCCTGCCGGGCGAGCGGAAGCAGCGCCTGCACTTCCACCGCTTTATGTTACGGGTGCACGAAGAACTGGGCGCGCTCCAGGGGCATACGGACCCGTTGGAAATTGTGGCCGAACGCTTTAAAGCCGAGACCGACGTGCTGTGCTTCGATGAATTTTTTGTTTCCGATATTACCGATGCCATGCTCCTCGGCGGCCTGATGAAAGCGCTGTTCGCGCGCGGTATTACGCTGGTCGCGACCTCTAACATCCCGCCGGATGAACTGTATCGCAATGGGCTGCAGCGCGCGCGCTTCCTGCCGGCGATCGAGGCGATTAAAGAGCACTGCGATATCATGAATGTCGACGCGGGCATCGACTATCGTCTGCGTACGCTGACGCAGGCGCACCTGTGGCTCTCGCCGCTCAACGCAGAGACCCGCCAGCAGATGAATAAACTGTGGCTGGCGCTGGCGGGGACGCCGCAGATGAACCAGACCACGCTGGAGATTAACCACCGCCCGCTGCCCACCCTTGGCGTAGAAAACCAGACGCTGGCGGTCTCCTTTAATACTCTGTGCGTCGACGCACGCAGCCAGCACGACTACATTGCGCTGTCGCGTCTGTTCCACACCGTGATGTTGTTTGACGTGCCGGTGATGACGCCATTGCTCGAGAGTGAAGCGCGTCGCTTTATCGCGCTGGTGGACGAATTCTACGAGCGCCATGTGAAGCTGGTGGTGAGCGCCGAAGTCGAGTTGTACAACATCTATCAGGGCGAACGACTGAAATTTGAGTTCCAGCGCTGCCTGTCGCGTTTGCAGGAGATGCAGAGCGAAGAGTATCTGAAACGCCCGCACATGCCGTAAATGCCACCCTCTCCCCATGGGAGAGGGGCTGGGGGTGAGGGCATCAGGCCGCACATCTTCAAACCCCGAAAAACCCGCAGCAAATCACATAAAGGGGTCGACCTTTGACCACGACTTCTCTATAATCTTGCGACCCCACGTTACAAGAGAGTTTTTTTCCCAAAACTTTCTCTGCGCCGGCATAGGCTATTCGAAGGGGTAGGTTTGCTGGACAATGTCGTGTGAAC
>ERZ1026892.120-NODE-120-length-37899-cov-12.144620_pt1 | contig 37899 bp, 30 predicted proteins | sample MGYA00380176_ERZ1026892 | MGnify/ENA primary metagenome ERZ1026892 (study PRJEB33269, sample SAMEA4719812) | human gut metagenome | biome: human-associated habitat; feature: organic feature; material: feces | place: Cameroon | collected 2013-10 ... | reverse complement strand
AAAACGTGCGTGAATACAGTAAATACCTGAACATCCGCTCGCTGGTGGTGTTCGGTGGCGTGAGTATCAACCCGCAGATGATGAAGCTGCGCGGCGGCGTTGACGTGCTGGTCGCCACGCCGGGCCGTCTGTTGGATCTGGAGCATCAGAATGCGCTGAAGCTGGATCAGGTCGAAATTCTGGTGCTCGATGAAGCGGACCGTATGCTCGATATGGGCTTCATCCACGACATTCGCCGCGTGTTGACCAAGCTGCCGGCGAAGCGTCAGAACCTGCTGTTCTCCGCAACGTTCTCCGATGACATTAAAGGTCTGGCGGAAAAACTGCTGCATAACCCGCTGGAAATTGAAGTGGCGCGCCGTAATACCGCTTCCGAGCAGGTAACACAGCACGTTCACATGGTGGATAAAAAGCGTAAGCGCGAGCTGCTGTCGCAGATGATTGGCGAAGGCAACTGGCAACAGGTGCTGGTGTTTACCCGTACCAAACACGGTGCAAACCACCTGGCGGAGCAGTTGAATAAAGACGGCATCCGCAGCGCCGCCATCCACGGTAATAAATCGCAGGGTGCGCGCACGCGTGCGCTGGCCGATTTTAAATCCGGCGATATTCGCGTGCTGGTCGCCACCGACATCGCCGCGCGTGGCCTGGATATTGAAGAGCTGCCGCACGTGGTGAACTACGAGCTGCCGAACGTGCCGGAAGATTACGTTCACCGTATTGGCCGTACGGGCCGCGCGGCGGCGACCGGAGAAGCGCTGTCGCTGGTTTGCGTCGATGAACACAAACTGCTGCGTGATATCGAGCGCCTGCTGAAGAAAGAAATTCCGCGTATTGCGCTGCCGGGCTACGAGCCGGACCCGTCCATTAAGGCCGAGCCGATTCAGAACGGTCGCCAGCAGCGTGGCGGTGGCAACGGCGGTGGCCGCGGTCGCGGTCAGAGCCAGGGTCAAGGCCAAGGCCAGGGGGCGGGCCGTAGTCAGCAGCCGCGTCGCAACGACGGCGGTGCGCCGAAAGCCAAGCCGCGCAGTGCGGAGGGAAAACCGGCTGGTGATAAGCCGCGCCCGCCGCGTCGCCCGCGTAAACCCGCAGCAGCACAGTAAATTGCGAGCCCGGCCGAAAGCCGGGCTTTCTTTTTTGCGACAGCGTACAGAAAATGCCACAATAGTGGCTGTTTATACAGTATCTCAGGTTTTCTCATGGCTTTGACCGCCGCGCTGAAAGCGCAAATCGCCGCCTGGTACAAGGCGCTTCAGGAACAGATCCCCGACTTTATCCCCCGTGCGCCGCAGCGGCAGATGATTGCGGACGTCGCCAAAACGCTTGCCGGGGAAGAAGGACGGCACCTGGCGATTGAAGCGCCAACCGGCGTCGGGAAAACCTTGTCCTATCTGATTCCCGGCATTGCGATTGCCCGAGAAGAACAAAAAACGCTGGTGGTCAGCACCGCCAACGTGGCGCTACAGGATCAGATCTACAGTAAAGATCTGCCGCTGCTGCGCAAAATTATCCCCGATCTGCGTTTTACCGCCGCCTTTGGTCGTGGCCGCTATGTCTGCCCGCGTAACCTTGCGGCGCTGGCCAGTACCGAACCAAACCAGCAGGATCTACTCGCGTTCCTTGATGATGAGCTGACGCCGAGCAACCAGGAAGAACAGAAGCGTTGTGCGAAGCTCAAGGCCGACCTCGATGGCTATAAGTGGGACGGTCTGCGCGATCATACGGATATCGCCATTGACGACGATTTGTGGCGGCGGCTCAGCACGGATAAAGCCAGCTGTCTGAACCGTAACTGTCATTACTACCGCGAATGCCCCTTTTTTGTCGCGCGCCGCGAGATTCAGGAAGCCGAAGTGGTAGTGGCTAACCATGCGCTGGTGATGGCGGCGATGGAGAGCGAAGCGGTACTGCCGGAACCGAAAAACCTGCTGCTGGTGCTTGATGAAGGCCATCACCTGCCGGACGTGGCGCGCGATGCGCTGGAGATGAGCGCCGAAATTACCGCGCCGTGGTACCGGCTACAGCTCGATCTGTTCAGCAAGCTGGTGGCGACATGCATGGAGCAGTTCCGCCCGAAAACCACGCCGCCGCTGGCGTTGCCGGAACGGCTGACTGCGCACTGCGAAGAGCTGTACGAGCTGATTGCTTCACTGAATAACATTCTTAATCTGTATCTCCCTGCAACTCAGGAAGCCGAACACCGCTTCCCGATGGGCGAGTTGCCCGATGAAGTGATGGAGATATGCCAGCGTCTGGCCAAACTCACTGAAATGCTGCGTGGGCTGGCGGAGCTGTTCTTAAACGATCTCAGTGAGAAAACCGGCAGCCACGATATTGTGCGTCTGCACCGGGTTATCCTGCAGATGAACCGTGCGCTGGGCATGTTTGAGTCCCAGAGTAAGCTCTGGCGTCTGGCGTCGCTTTCGCAGGCATCGGGCGCGCCGGTCACCAAGTGGGCGACCCGCGACGTGCGCGATGGGCAGATGCACGTCTGGTTCCACTGCGTCGGTATTCGCGTCAGCGACCAGCTTGAACGCCTGCTGTGGCGCAGCGTGCCGCATATTGTGGTGACATCGGCCACATTGCGCTCACTGAATAGCTTCTCGCGGTTGCAGGAAATGAGCGGCCTGAAAGAGAAAGCGGGCGACCGCTTTGTGGCGCTGGACTCGCCGTTTAACCACGTCGAGCAGGGAAAAATCGTGATCCCGCAGATGCGCTACGAGCCGCTGATGGAAAACGAAGAGCAGCATATTGCCGAAATGGCGGCCTATTTTCGCGAGCAGGTTGAGAGTAAGAAACACCATGGCATGCTGGTGCTGTTCGCCAGCGGGCGGGCGATGCAGCGTTTCCTTGAGCACGTGACCGACCTGCGGCTAATGCTGCTGGTGCAGGGCGACCAGCCGCGCTATCGGCTGGTGGAGCTACATCGCAAGCGCGTTGAGAGCGGCGAGCGAAGCGTGTTGGTTGGGCTACAATCGTTTGCCGAGGGGTTGGATTTAAAAGGCGAGCTGCTAAGCCAGGTGCACATCCACAAGATCGCTTTTCCGCCCATCGACAGTCCGGTGGTCATCACCGAGGGGGAATGGCTCAAAAGCCTCAATCGCTATCCCTTTGAGGTGCAAAGCCTGCCGAGCGCGTCATTTAACCTGATTCAGCAGGTGGGGCGATTAATTCGTAGCCACGGCTGTTGGGGCGAAGTGATCATCTACGACAAGCGATTGTTGACCAAAAACTACGGTAAGCGTTTACTGGATGCGTTACCGGTTTTCCCGATTGAACGTCCGGAAGTGCCGGAAGTAAAACAGAAAGCTAAACCCTCACGCCGTAAAAAACGGTAGCCCGGTGTAGGCCTGATTAGCGAAGTGCCATCAGGCGGCCGCCGCACATTGTCGGATGGCGCTTCGCCTTGCCGGCCTACGATGAGCAAAGGAGCAGAAAATGGATTATCGCAAAATCATCAAAGAAATCGGTCGTGGTAAAAATCATGCCCGCGACCTGGATCAGGATACGGCGCGCGGTCTGTATACCCGAATGCTTGATGGTGACGTTGCGGATCTGGAAATGGGCGCCATCCTGCTGTCGATGCGCATTAAGGGGGAAGGTGAGGCGGAAATGCTCGGCTTCTATGAGGCGATGCAGCAGAAAACGATGCATTTGACGCCGCCGGTAGGTAAACCGATGCCGATAGTCATTCCGAGCTATAACGGTGCGCGTAAGCAGGCCAACTTGACGCCGCTGTTAGCGATGCTGCTGCACAAGCTGGGCTTTCCGGTGGTAGTGCACGGGGTCAGTGAAGATCCGACTCGCGTGATTACGGAAACTATTTTTGAGCTAATGGGCATTGAACCTACCCGTCATGCGGGCCAGGCACAGGCGAAGCTTGACGGCCATCAGCCCGTTTATATTCCAGTCGGCGCACTCTGCCCGCCGCTGGAGCGTCAGCTGAACCTGCGCTGGCAGCTTGGCGTACGCAACAGTGCGCATACGCTGGCCAAGCTGGCCACGCCGTTCGCTGAGGATGCAGCGCTGCGCTTGTCCAGCGTTTCGCATCCGGAATACGTGGGGAAAGTGGCGAAGTTCTTCAGTGATATTGGCGGGCGAAGTCTGTTGATGCACGGCACGGAAGGCGAAGTGTACGCGAATCCGCTACGTTGTCCTCAGATTACCCTGATAGACGCCGCGGGCGCGCGGGTGGTGAACGAACGTCAGAGCGAGCAGGTGGATACGCCGGTTGCGCTGCCAACGGCAAAAGATCCGCAAACGACCGCCCAGTGGATTGAACGCTGCGTGGCGGGCGTTGAGCCGGTACCGCAGTCGCTAAAAATTCAGATGGCCTGCTGCCTGCTGGCGACCGGTGAGGTAAGTTCCCTGGAAGCCGGTTTGGCCCGCGTCGCGCAGGCGTATTAATTCCCCGAATCTGTAGCACGATATGTAGCATCGCTCGTTTCCCTCTCCCCATTGGGGAGGGGGGCATGTCGTGCCAATGTGCTATTTCTCAGCCCCCGGATCCCAGACAAAAAAAAGCCCGGCGTGGCAGCCGGGCAAAAAAGGGTATCAACAAGTTCAATGAGGGTTGGAGCACCCGCGAGAGGTCAGCTCACGGGGTATAACAGAGGGTGGCGATTATTTGTAGATAACCGCAGTACCGCTAACTTTGTTGTTGGTGTTAGCAGAGGTGATGGCATAGCCGGTAGCGCCCGCTGCGGCAGCTTTCTGCGCCAGCTGAGCTTCCATACCATCCAGAGTCGTCGCGCCGTCAACGGACACGGTACCCATTTCATTCATTTTCTGAGCCTGAGCCTGAGTCACGGGTTGGGCAGCAAAAGCACCAAAAGACAGGGCTGACAGGGCGATAGCAGCAACAGCATATTTAACGTTTTTCATAATATTAATCTCTCGCAGGTTGTTCCGTTCGGGGGACGATGTCTTCGTCGATGTGATAAGTATCACGTTTTTCTTTGGTGGAATAAATCGAAGAGAATTGATGACCATAATCAAAAAAATTGAATGATTATTAATTTATTGATTATTAATAAAATATTCGCGGTGTGAATGTGTTTGGCGGAAATCAGCCGAAAGATGGGCAGCCGAAGGCACAATTTGCTACTTTTTTTGCCAAAAAGTGTACTTGTAAAGATAACCGATTACTCTGTATGTTGCGGTATGGATTTGTAATAAAGCCTGGTTACATGGCTTGTGTTTGAGATTATATCCTGATTATTTTGGTTGTTGTAAGTTTTTATATTGCCATTTTAAATGGCGCTAGCGAAGCGGCAGGCACTGCCGCTGCATGAGCTTTTCTGCGCCCATCTTCTTCATATATTTTGAGAAATATTGGCAGGCTTTAGATCTCAGACCACTCGCGCAGCAGGTTATGGTACAGATTGAGCAGTGAAAGCGCCTCTTCCGACTCACCGTGCCGACTATTGAGCGACTGGATATTCCGGTCGAGTTCAAACAGCATCGCGCGGCGTTTGTCATCGCGAACCATCGACTGAATCCACATAAATGACGCTAGCCGTACGCCGCGCGTCACCGGTGTGACGCAGTGCAGGCTGCTGGAGGGATAGAGGACGAGGTCGCCTGCCGGGAGTTTGACCACATGCTGGCCGTAGGTATCGTTAATCGTCAGCTCACCACCGTCGTAACTTTCCGGGTCAGACAAAAACAACGTGGCCGACAGATCGGTACGCATCCAGCCGCTATGGGGATGCTGGCGTACCGCGCCATCGACGTGAAAGCCGTAGGTCTCCTGCTGCTGGTAGCGGTTGAACAGCGGGCTGGAGAGGGTTTTTGGCAGCGCGGCGGCAAAAAATAGCGAATGACGATTGACCGCTTCCTGCACGCGGCTCTGTAGCGCCATGTAGCGTTCGCTGCGTGTATCAACCTGTTGATTGTTCTTCACCTGGGCACCCTGCGCCCCGACGGTCGCTCGACCATCCACCCATTGCGCCTGGTTGAGTTGCGCGACCAGATCGCGTACCTCGTCCGCGCTCAGCACGCCGGGAATTCGATACATCATGGCAGTGTCTCCTGAAAAAAGTGGGGCTTTCGCCCCACACAATCACTTAGAAGTGAACGTTAGCCGTTAGCACGAAGGTGCGCGGTTCACCCGGATGATAGCGATAGCCGCTCTTGTTAATAGAGGCAACATAATCGGTATCGAACAGGTTATAAACGTTCAGCTGCAGGTCCAGATTGCGATTGACGCGGTAGCCAAGCTTGGCGTCCGCAACCCAGTAGCTGTCGGTAGAGTCCGGCGTACCCACCGCGCCATCTTTGCCACGATGCATGCTGCCGATATAGCGCGCGCCTGCGCCGACTGAAAGGGCATCGGTCGCCTGGTACTGGCTCCATAATGTAAAGGCATGCTCCGGCGTGTACGGCAGGGAATCGCTTTGATCCTGCGCCACCTCGGTGCCTTCACGCACCGTCGCGCGCTGCTGGGTAAAGCCGCCAATCACCTGCCACTCCGGCGTAATGTTGCCCGCAATGGACAGCTCGTAGCCCTCTACACGCTTGGTACCGTACTGGGAGTAGGTACCGTCGTCGTTGGCTTCGACATCGTTTTCAATGTCGGTGCGGAAAACGGCGGCGGACAGCAGCAGACGCTTGTCCAGCACCTCCCATTTGGTTCCCGCTTCGCTGGTTTTCGCCTTCTGTGGTTTGAAATCGGTACGGTTAGCGCTGCTGCCGGAACCACCCGCCGCCAGCGCGAAGTTGCTGCCGCCAGGAGGCTGCTGGGAGATGGCGTAGTTGACGTAAACGTTGCCATTCTGCGTTAAGTGGTACAGCGCACCGGCTTTCCAGTTCACCAGGTTGCCCGACTTGACGGCATCCACGGTGGTGACCGGGGTATTTTTGGCGACGCCTGCCGGGCAGGCGATAGCGCCGCGCCCGGTGCCGCCGCACAGAGAAGCGCTGTCGTACTCGGTATGATAGCTATCCAGGCGAATCCCGCCGTTGAGTTCAAAATCGCGGGTAATTTGTAGCGTATCGAAGGCGTAAATCCCGAACGTATCGGTCTGGCCGTTTGCATTTGCCCCGCTGCGTTGCAGGCTGCCTAACGAAACGCTGCTATCCGGGTGATACAGATTCACCGGCGGCGCGGTAAACGGGTAAACGCCGTAGTTGGTTTGCTGCTCGTGAGTGAATTCCACGCCGGTACTGATATCGTGGCCAATGGCGCCAGTGTAGAACTTCGAGGTCAGGTTGGTCTGGTTGGTGAGGATCTTGTTGCTGACATCTTTGGTGTTGATGTTGCGCGTCCAGGTCCAGGTATTGACGTTACTCGGGTCCGGTCGGCCAATGTTGCTTGCGCCGCCCATTATCGCCGTCATCATGTAATCTTGCTTGATCTGCGACCAGCGGGTGGTGTTGCGGACAGTGGTCGTGTCGTTAAAATCATGCTCGAAACGCATCGTCACCGTATCGGTGGTGGAGTCGTCGTAGTCGGAGCGGGTGCCGTAGAAATTGTGGGTGTCCACTTTGCCGGAACTGTTCAGCGCGGAGGTCGCGGCATTGGGCGCGGAGTAGCCCGGCAGGCCCACGGTAGGTACGCCGCCGTCTGGCGTATTGTTCTGGCTAACGTGCAAATAGTTGAGGTACAGACGATTCTCGGTCCCCAGGCCGAACGCGATGGAGGGGGCAATGCCGTAGCGCTCGTTTTTAACGTTATCACGCCCGGCGTCATGCGTTTTTTCACCCATTAGGTTTAAACGCACGGCGGTGGTTTCACCGATCGCTTCGTTAAGATCCAGCGTACCGCGTCGATACCATGCGCTACCCGCGCTGGCGGAGGCATCAATACCTGAATCCAGGCGCGGCTGCTTGCTGATCATGTTGATCGAGCCCGTTGGCGCGCTACGACCGTAGTCGGATCCCGACGGCCCCTTGATCACCTCGACCTGCTCGGTATTGAACGTATCGCGGGTTACGCTGCCAATATCGCGGATGCCGTCGATATAGATGCTATTCGAGGTATCGGCACCACGCATATAGATGGTGTCGCCCGTCGATGAGCTCCCGTTTTCACCGGCAAAGAAGGCGCCAACGCCCGGCACGTTTTTCAGTGCGTCGGTCAGGTTGGTGGCTCCCTGATCTTTGAGCACCTGCTCTGAAATCACGGTCACGGTACGCGTGGTGTCGGCTACTGGGCGACTGAATTTTGGGTCAGCGGACCGGGTTGGGGCATACAGTGAAGGAACCTGAGCTTCAACAACCAACGTATCGCCGGCGTTTTTTTCTTTACCCTCGTCGGCCTGAACGGGAGGCGTCAGGCCGAGACAAAGGCCGGTAAAGAAGGTGAGAGAACCAAAGCTACTGAACGGGGTAGTGCGATTTTTTTCCATATCAATGAGCGTCTTATAATTTTTTAAAGCCATTTAAAAATGACAATCGGGGATCGTCTTGCTCCCTTTGCCACTGCAGGTTGTTTAATTTTTATTAAATGATGTTGATAATGATTGTGATAATCATTATCAAATCGGCGTATCTTTTATCACTCATCGCATTAAAAATAAATACATTGGTTTACATTTTCTTCATTGTTTATACATAAATCTTACATTGTTGAGGGGGATTACCGCTTACTCATACAGCGTTGCAGAACCGAACAGTTTGTTTTTCCCACCGGCAATGTCGACCACAAAGGCTATCGCGCCGGCTTTGTGCGCTTTGCTGGCAAGCTGCTGCTGAAGATCGTCAAGGTTACTGGCACCGCTGGCCGTCACGGTCCCGACCGGGCGAAAAGGTACGCCAGAAGCGGGTGTGGGATGAGCGCAGCCGGTGGTGGAGGTCACGAGCAGTATGGCGAGAAAAAGTCGATGAAAGGTGTTCATGGCATCCCCTCCTGATAGCAACAGGGAATACCTTAATTGTAGGTCGTTGATGGAAAAAAACGGCCACCGGGGTGGCGGTTTTTCATCAGGAGCGACGGGCGTCCGGGCGAATTAAATCAAAGCGATGGCTCTCGTCAATGGTGTAGTAGGCAGAAGGCCCGCCTGCGCGCAGCACCGGCTGAGCGCGTGCGGTCTGGTAGATGCCGTTTTCCAGCAGCGATTCATCAATATGAATGCCAACCACTTCGCCAAGCACCAGCCAGGTATCCACCGCGGTACCGTCGGCACCGGTGAGCTGAATACATTGCGATAACCGGCACTCAAAGTTCACCGGGCTTTCCGCGACGCGTGGCACGTTGACGACCCGGCCTGGCGCAGCGGTGAGCCCGGCACGGGTAAATTCATCATCACCGTGAGGCAGGGTGGCTGAGGTTTCATTCATCGCTACCGCCAGGCTGCGGGTCGTCAGGTTCCAGACGAACTCTTTGGTCTCGACGATATTCTGCACGCTATCTTTCCAGCCGCTGCTGGCAAAACCGATGATCGGTGGGTGATAGTTAAAGCAGTTGAAGAAGCTGTAGGGGGCCAGGTTATATCGCCCCTCAGCATCGACAGATGAAATCCAGCCAATCGGTCGCGGCCCTACGATGGCGTTAAGCGGGTCGTGTGGTAACCCATGGCCCTGGGAAGGTTGATAAAAATACATAGCGCACCTGTTATCAATAAGCAGTTATTCAGACTCCCTTATTTACCGCACCGTCGTCAACGGGTATCTTACGCCGCACTAGGACAGGAGAAAGTCATGAGTACCCAAAAACCGGGGTTGCACCCGCGTAACCGTCATCACAGCCGCTACGACCTGGACGCGCTGCGTCAGGCCTGCCCCGCGCTGAGCGATTTTATTACCCTCAACCCGGTTGGCGAGCAAACCATTAATTTTGCCGATCCGCTGGCGGTGAAGACCCTGAACAAAGCCTTGCTGGCGCACTTTTATGCGGTAAAAGAGTGGGATATTCCGGAAGGTTTCCTCTGCCCGCCAGTGCCGGGGCGCGCAGACTATATCCATCACCTGAGCGATCTGTTAAGCGATGAAAACGGCAACGTGGTGAAGGGCGCGAATATTCTGGATATCGGCGTTGGCGCAAACTGTATTTATCCGCTGATTGGCGCGCATGAATATGGCTGGCGCTTTACCGGCAGTGAAACACATCCGCAGGCGTTTGCCAGCGCGCAGGCTATTCTCAGCGCTAACCCCTCGCTGAACCGGATGATCCGTCTGCGCCGCCAGAAAGAGACGTCGGCGATGTTCAACGGCGTAATCCATAAAAACGAACAGTACGATGCAACGCTGTGCAATCCGCCGTTCCATGATTCTGCCGCCGCGGCTCGCGCCGGTAGCGAGCGCAAACGCCGCAATCTGGGACAGGATCGCGATGATGCGCTGAACTTTGGCGGCCAGCAGCAGGAGCTGTGGTGTGAGGGCGGGGAAGTGGCCTTTATCAAGCAGATGATTGCCGAGAGTAAAGGCTTTGCCCGTCAGGTGATGTGGTTTACGTCGCTGGTGTCGAAAGGGGAAAACCTGCCGCCGCTGTACCGCGCGTTAACCGACGTGGGGGCCGTTAAAGTGGTGAAAAAAGAGATGGCTCAGGGGCAGAAGCAGAGCCGCTTTATCGCCTGGTCGTTTATGGATGATGAGCAGCGTCGTCGTTTCCTGGCGCGCAAACGCTAAGAGAACACGCCGTTTACCCCGAGGGATAAACGGCGTGCTTATCAGGATACGTGCTGCAGGAACTCTTGCAGACGCAGGCTTGGCGGATTTTTCACTAGCTCCTGTGGATTGCCATCTTCGGCAATCCTGCCTTTATCAATAAAGATCAGGCGAGACGCGACTTTTTCGGCAAAGCCGATTTCGTGGGTCACGATAACCATCGTCATCCCTTCTTCCGCCAGATCCTGCATCACTTTCAACACCTCGTGGCGCAGCTCCGGGTCCAGCGCCGAGGTGGGCTCATCGAACAGCATCATTTTCGGCTTCACCGCCAGCGCACGCGCAATCGCCACGCGCTGCTGCTGGCCGCCGGAAAGCTCGGATGGGTAGTGGTGCGCACGTTCCGCCAGTCCCACTTTTGCCAGCAGATCTTTTGCCAGCTTCTCCGCCGCCTCTTTTTTCAGGCCGCGTACGCGGACCGGCCCGAACATCACGTTTTCCAGTGCTGTCAGGTGCGGGAACAGATAGAACTGCTGGAACACCATACCGGCTTCCTGACGAATCAGGCGTTCGTCGACCTTCGGATCATTCACCTTCAGGCCGTCGACAATCAGATCGCCGCTGGTGATCTCTTCGAGTTTGTTGATGCAGCGCAGCAGCGTTGATTTACCCGAGCCGGAAGGACCGATGATCACCACGACTTCACCCTGCTTGATGTTCAGGTCGATGTTATGCAGCACCTGGGTTTGACCAAAGTGCTTAGAGACATTTTTAAATTCAATCACAGGATTTTCATCCTTCTTTCCAGGCGACGCAGAATAAAGCTCAGCACGAGCGTAATGATCAGGTAGAAGACGGCAACGGCGCTCCAGATTTCCAGCGCACGGAAGTTACCGGCGATAATTTCCTGGCCCTGACGTGTCAGCTCGGCAACGCCGATGACGATAAACAGCGACGTATCTTTAATGCTGATGATCCACTGGTTACCCAACGGTGGCAGCATGCGTCGCAGCGCGAGCGGCAGAATCACGTGAATAATGGTTTCGCGGCGAGAGAGCCCCAGCGCCAGTCCTGCTTCACGGAACCCCTTATGAATAGACAGTACCGCACCGCGGGTAATTTCCGCAATGTAGGCGCCGGAGTTGATCATAATGGTGACGACCGCAGCGGTGAAGGGGTCGATACGCAGATCGTTAAATGCCATAGGGAGCGCAAAGTAGATAAACATCACCTGGACGACGATCGGCGTTCCGCGGATCACTTCAATGAAAACCAGCGCGATGTGGTTGGCGATCCAACCGCCAAATGAACGGGCAAAGCCTGCGGCCAGGCCAATGACGAGACCGCCGATGAGACCGAGGATCGAAATCCACAGCGTCATTTTAGCGCCTTCAATCAGTAGCGGAATGGCGGGCCAGATGGCACTCCAGTCAAACTGCATAATACGTTCCTGTTACCGTGGTGAAAAACAAATCCCCAGCGCAGGGCCGGGGAAACGCCAACGAACCGCCGGGAAAATGCCGCCGGCGGTCGTGGTGGGTGTGGCTTATTATTTTGGTTCAGTACCGAACCATTTTTTGTAAATTTCGTTGTAGGTGCCGTTCTCACGCAGCGTTTTCAGCGCGCCATTCACCTTTTCACGCAGCTCGTCATTACCTTTAGAGAAGGCAATACCGTACTGCTGTGCTTCCAGCGATTCGCCTACCGCTTTGAACTGACCGTTACCGGCCGTTTTGATGAAGTAGAGAATGTTCGGGGTATCGTGCAGTACCGCATCAGCGCGGTTGGTGCCCAATTCCATATACGCATTATCGATGTTCGGGAACTGGCGCAGGTCTTTGGTTTTGATGTTCGCTTTCGCATAATCGACGGAGCCTGTACCGCCTTTCACCGCCACCACTTTGCCATCCAGATCTTTCACGCTCTTGATGTCATTGTTGTTGGCTTTCACCATCACCAGCAGGCCGCTTTTGTAGTAGCCGTCGGAGAAGTCGACCGCTTTTTTACGCTCGTCGGTAATGGTAATGCCCGCCAGCGCCAGATCGACGTTTTTGGTCTGCAGCGCAGGGATAATGCCGCTGAAGTCCATCGGCTTCAGGGTGTAATCCAGCTTCAGCTCTTTCGCAATTGCTGCCCACAGGTCGATGTCAAAGCCGACATACTGATTACCCTGCTTGAACTCGAACGGGACGAACGCGGTATCCGTTGCGACAACCAACTGTTTCTCTGCAGCCTGGGAAGAGACCGCAAACGCCAGAGTGAGTGCAGCCAGTGAAACTTTAAACATTGACTTCATAGCATTTCCTTTTATATCCACGGGGCAATCCCCTGCGATAACAAACGGCTTATGAAAAAAACGTGCCAACTTTACAATCAGTTGTTTCTTAACAAATAATGCTTTTTCCGTTGCACAACAGCGGAAAAAAAATGATAGCTTTGCACCAAATAAGGGCACCAGCGTGGTGCATGGAAAGCGTGTTGTTAAGTATGGCGTTTTTTAGCGCAAACGCAGAGGAGAAAACAATCTTTTATTAACGATTGTGTGAGGTGATTATTACAAATGATTTACTTTTGCGGGGTTTGCGTCCAAAAGGTCGCACTTTTATGGTGCAAATCTCTCCGGCGGAGAGGCCGGAGAGGAATAAGATTTTTCTATGGTTATTCGATATTCGCCTCGATAAACCACAGGAATTTATCCAGGTCGCGGGAAGCCGCAGTGAAGATATCTGCAGTGTCTTCATCCTTCGCTTCACTGATTGCTTTGCGCACGTCGTTGGCGACGATGGCATAGCGTTCGGCCAGCGCTTTCAGGTGATCCTGCACGCTGGTGATATCCAACGGATAGCTTTTCAGCGGCGTTTGGGCATTGATGACCTGAGTGGTCCCCAGCGCAATACCGCCGAGCTGCACGGCTCGTTCAGCCATGGTATCCAGATGATCGGTGAGCGCCGTGCGGAAGCCATCAAGCATTTCATGCACCGCGATAAAGTTGGCACCGCGCATGTTCCAGTGCGCCTGTTTGGTAATCAGCGACAGATCGATAAACTGAAGAACCTGACGGTTGAGTAACGCAACGGTTGCCTGTTTTTCGCTTTCCGGAACATCGTTACGCGTATAGAGAAGTTGGGCGTTTTTGGTTTTAACCAGTTTTGCAGTACTCATAATCATATATCCTCTTGATCCGATACACCTATTAAATCGCGTGTATCTGCGTCCTCATGAATTAACGAAAACAAGTATAGCACCGTGAGCGGAACGGTATTTTCTGATTCTGCCTATAGGTTTGATAGAGAGCGTGATTTTGTTTTTTAAATTCAATTAAAACAAGTATTTATTGATGATTAAAGGTGGTGGATATTTTTATTAAATTATTTTTATTGATGTAAAATAAGAATTTATGCAGTTTGTTTTCGATATTATGCATAGTGGCGTGCACTATGCATAAATAAGATAAATCAACCGACGTCAACTTGTTTTATTTTACTTTCCTGACGCATTGTGAGCGTTGAACCCATTGACGCCATAATAATCGCCCCCAGCGCCATGGACTGGCTAAAGGTCAGCGTCTCACCGAGGAAAACCATGCCGGACATCGCTGCCAGAGCAGGTTCCATACTCATTAATGTCCCAAACGTACGCGTAGGCAGACGTGTCAGCGCAATCATCTCCAACGAGTAGGGCAGGGCGGTAGAAAGTACGGCAATGGCTAAGCCCAGCGGCAGCAGCGACCAGTGGAACAGGGTATCGGCGGCCTGCATAGCGCCCAGCGGCACAAAAACGACGGCGGCAATCAGCGACCCCATCGCCACCGTTGCCGGGCCATGATCTTCACCGGCGCGACGGCCGCTCAGAATATAGACCGCCCAACCGGCACCGGCACCGAGCGCCAGCAGCGCGCCGGTAAGGTCGACATGCGCGACATCCTGCCTCAGTGGCAGCAGGAACCACAGACCCATCACCGCCAGAACTACCCAGATAAAGTCCACCGGTCGGCGTGATGAGAACAGCGCCACCGCCAACGGCCCGGTGAACTCCAGCGCCACGGCAATACCCAGCGGAATACGCTGTAGTGACAGGTAAAAGAGATAGTTCATCGCCCCCAGTGACAGGCCATAGAACAGCAACGGAAGACGCTGCTCTTTAGAGAAACGCAGTCGCCAGGGCTTAAACACCACTACCAGAATCAGCGTGCCGAGCGCCAGGCGCAGCGCCGTGACGCCTGGGGCGCCAATCAACGGAAACAACGATTTAGCCAGCGATGCGCCACTCTGGATGGAGATCATAGAGATCAAGAGGACGAGTATCGGTAACCATGAGGGTAGCTTGCGGGGCGTGCTGGACATCTTTTTCCTGTCAATATTTGTCAAAAGAGGTAAAACCGGCAGTGTAATGGAAATAGTCGGTGACGGTTGAGGAATTGTTGAAAAAAAATCGTCCTGAAACGAGTAGAATTTGCCGAGTCGATAAAAATTTCGTCTGTCAAATTAGGAATTATCTGGAAAATTAAACGTTATTTTTACCGTGATGAACATAAGATTTAACGTAAAAATATGTTTAATATGAATGAGATAGGTGTCTGTGGAAAAGTTTTGTTACATCAAAGATGACCTTAGACATCGTCAGTTCCAAAGAGTTTCTTAACAATTTTTGATATATTTAAAACTTACGGACTTATTAGAAGCACATTTGAGGTGGTTATGAAAAAAATTGCATGTCTTTCAGCACTGGCCGCTGTTCTGGCTATTTCCGCAGGTACTGCCGTAGCTGCAACCTCCACTGTTACCGGTGGTTACGCACAGAGTGATATGCAGGGCGTCGCTAACAAAGCTGGCGGCTTCAACCTGAAATATCGCTACGAAGCAGACAACAGCCCGCTGGGTGTGATCAGCTCCTTCACCTACACTGAAAAAAGTGACACCCAGAACGGCGTGTACACCAAAGGTCAGTACTACGGCATCACTGCAGGTCCTGCTTACCGTCTGAACGACTGGGCAAGCATCTACGGCGTAATTGGTCTGGGCTACGGTAAAGCACAGGGCAACCAGTTCCCGAACAATGACAGCACCAGCGACTACGGTTTCTCCTACGGTGCCGGTCTGCAGTTCAACCCGATCGAAAACGTAGCACTGGACGTATCTTACGAACAGTCTCGTATTCGTAGCGTTGACGTTGGTACCTGGATCGTGGGTGCAGGTTACCGCTTCTAATCACTTCGGTGATACAAAAAGGGGTCTTTATGACCCCTTTTTTAATGCCCTTTGTAAACCTATTTCCCGCCAGATTCAACAGCCCGCCGCAATATAGTCACCGTTAGCGCTGATTGGGATGACCGTCAGAAACAGTACCGTCGCGAACAAAATCAGCAGCGCACCGCCCGCCATTTTGACTGCCGGCAATATCCAGCGTGGCCCGGTTCCCCCCCCGAATAGTGACACCGTGCGTTCGCGCGCATAGCGAACCGCCAGCGACAACCCGAGAATCGATAGGGCGGTACCCAGCGCCATGGTCATCACTGCAGCCATCCCCCACGTCACAATGCCCAGCGCGTTCGCGAACATTAAAATCATAATAGCGCCGCTGCATGGTCGCGCGCCAATGGCCAGAATGACGCCGAGCCGCGTTTTCCAGTCGCTTTCGGTAACAGCAGTACCTACGCCATGGTGCCCACAGCCGCAGCTTTCGTCATGCTGATGCAATGGCTTGAACCCTGAGATAGCCAACTTACGGGGGCGCAGGCTTTTCAGCGCCTGATAAATCACGAACAACCCGAAGGTGCCAATCATCAGCGCACTGATTTTTTCGACATACCAGCGGCTGGTACTGAGATCGCCAGAGGCCAGGTTAAAACCCACTGCCAGGATAAAGACAAACAGAATCGCGCTGACGCCCTGCATCAGGCTGCCGATAAACGGCACCACGCGTGCAGCAAGCAGGCTCTCTTTGTTGGTGCTCAGGTAGGTGGTGACGATGAATTTACCGTGCCCGGGGCCTATGGCGTGCAGCACGCCGTAAAAGAAGGCCCCCACCAGAAGCCATAGGCCAGCACCGTATTCGTGGTTGTTGAGCTGCAACAGATAGGTCACCAGATAACGGTGCAGGGTAATTTGCGTCGCCAGGCACCATTGGATAAATGCGTTCCAGTGTGCGTGCAGCGTAAAAGCGGCGGCGAGCAACAGGAGTAGCATTAGCCCGGCAGTGGGAAAGCGCCAGTCGCGCGCGAAACGTTGTGCGATCATCATAGAGCCTGAATCAGAAGTTCGTGAAGCAAGTATAGTAATGCAACACCAGGGCGATTCGCTATCCGTTTACCAACCTGATAAGGAAAACGGATAGCGAAAGAGGAAGGGCGAAATTAGCTTTTGGGATCAAATAGATCGGTCTTCAGCGTATCGTAATCCACTTTTTGTAACTGGAAGTTGGTGATGTAGACCTTGCCGGCTTTTTGCGACGAGATGAAGCGATACTTCGGCGTAATCTCTTTGGTCTGGATCCCGGTCCACTGCGAGAAGAAGCTCAGGAAATCGTTGGCGGAACGACGCGCCTTGATAACCTTGTGCGCTTTGTCATCGCTGGACAGCACCATAAACGGCACCTGGAAATTCTGCTGATATTTATCATCGTGCGCCAGATACTGTACCGCTTTGCCACGCTCTTTAAACGCCAGCCCGTGGTCAGAGAAGTAAACCAGCGAGAAGCTGTCGGTGTTACGTCGCAGCTGATCGTAAAGCTGGTTTAGCAGGCTGTCGGTTTGGGTCATGGTGTACAGATAGCATGACGTTTCCTTTGACTGTACGAACTGCGCATACTTGCCCTGGGTGCGGTCGCAGGCCTGCGGATGCGAGCCCATAATATGCAGCACAATCAGCTGCGGCTGACTGCGCGTCGTCGACAGCACCTGAGCGGTCATCTTCAGCAGATCTTCATCGCGGGTATTTTTATCCGCTTCGAAGTCGCCGCTTTTCAGGAAGTGCACTTCATCGGCGCGTTTGGCGATGCTGGCGATAGCCGTGTCGTACTCGCCAATCTGCCCCTGGTTGGAGAACCACCAGGTCTGGAAACCGGCGCGGTTGGCGAGGGTAACGAAGTTATCCTGGTAGAGCGGTTTACCGTCCACTACGCGGTTTAACGTCAGCCCCAGCGATTTCTGCGTAGAGCCGCTGGCGGCAATGTAGTTAGTAAACAGATAACCATTGACCGAGCTGGCGAACGGCGTGTTATCCCAGTGACCGCCAAAGGCGCCCAGCGCGTCGCGTCGCGCGCTTTCACCGATCACCACCACGTAGGTATGATATTTCGGCTTCACGGCCACCACGTTCCAGGTGTCTTTCAGTCCGGAAAGCTGCGCCATGCGCTGCTGTTCATCAATAACCTCGTTGTTATTAACGATGATGTCTTTCACGAAGCGAAAGGCCGGGTAGCCGCTATCTTTCAGCTTAAACCCCCAGCCATCAATCTTGTTTTGAATCGGCTGGACGAAGAACACGCCGATGCTGAATAGCAGGCACAGCGTCTCTATCACGCCCCAGCGTTTTTTATCCGTGGTTTTACGACGAATGGCAATCACGCCAAACGCAAAAATAAACACCGCCACCAGGTAGCTGTACCACGGGAAGATGGTAAAGATTTCCGTCGACTCTTCCACATTCGTGGAGTGTAGCGCCAGCAGCGTGTTGAAGTTCGGCGCCCCGTAGGCCTGACTAAAGGGGAAATAGAGCGCGGCCACGAGCGAATAAACCCCCAGCACCACCTTCTGCACTTTAGGCAGCGTGCGCCACAGCAGATGCAGTACGCAGGTAAATGCCACCGCATACAGCAGGCTAAATGGATAGCCCAGCGCCAGGTTTATCAGGATCGACTGTAAAAAATAAAATCCCGTCCACGGGCTAACGGCCAGCCCACGTGCAGCAAGGGTGTCTTTCAGGGTTAGATTCATAGATTACAACTATCAAAACGCCATGTGCGTCCCCTGGCGTCAAGGGGTCTTTATTGGCCAGACGATGCGTGAAGAGGGGGATGCAAAGTACAGGGCTGCAAGAAGATAAAGCGAGCTTATTATTGGGTCAACTACTGATAACGAATTGTTTTGGGAGGGCGCTTACAAAACCAGAAAATAAACGGGGTTTTTGGGCGCAAACGGCTAGGTTGCCAGCACATGATGACAGGATGATGAAGCGGCGTCGCGACGCCGCTTAGCGGGACGGAGTGTCCTGTTGTGGTTTGTTGTTGAACAGGTCGCACAGCATACCGATCAACATCAAGCGTACTTTAAAAGGAGAGTGGCTAAACACGCTGATACACCTCTTGAATTCGTTCATGGTTCCTCCTGCTTTCAGGCCCGTCGATCCTTGATGAGCGTTTGCATTACATACAGATATAGCACAGGCTATATTTTATAGCTATGGCTAAAACGTTAAATTTTTGTGCTTAGGTCACAATCCATTACAATGAGCGGACTTGATATGACGCGTTCAGGCGTCGCACAGATGAGGAAGCTTTATGGGCCGTCGCGCAGGTACGCCAATCACAAAAAAAGTGACGCAGCTGGTTAACGTTGAAGAGCACGTGGAAGGGTTTCGCCAGGTGCGTGAAGCGCATCGCCGCGAGCTGATTGACGACTACGTTGAGCTGATTTCCGATTTGATTCGTGAAGTGGGCGAGGCGCGTCAGGTCGATATGGCGGCACGTTTAGGCGTTTCTCAGCCAACGGTGGCGAAAATGCTGAAACGTCTGGCTGGCGTTGGGCTGATCGAACAGATCCCCTGGCGCGGCGTATTTTTGACGCCGGAAGGGGAAAAGCTGGCGCAGGAGAGCCGCGAGCGCCATCAGGTCGTGGAAAACTTCCTGCTGGTACTTGGCGTCAGCGCGGATACTGCACGACGTGACGCTGAAGGTATTGAGCACCATGTTAGCGAAGAGACGCTGGACATGTTCCGTCAGTTTACCCTGAAGCACGGGCAATTCGTGGAATGAACCTTCCTTTTATACGCTCGCTGGCGCGCGACCGTTTTCTGCATTTGCTGGTGATTGTCGGCATCCTGCTGAGTATTTTTGTTCCTTTCGCGCCTGGGCGTTGGCCGGAGGCGATTGACTGGCACACCATCATTACCCTAAGCGGGTTGATGCTGCTGACCAAAGGGGTTGAGCAGAGCGGCTATTTTGATGTGCTGGGGCGAAAGATGGCGCGCCGTTTTGCCACCGAGCGTCAGTTGGCCATCTTTATGGTGCTGGCGGCGGCGCTGCTTTCGACCTTTTTGACCAATGACGTGGCGCTGTTTATCGTCGTGCCGCTCACCCTGACGCTGAAAAAGTGGTGCGCGCTGCCGATCAATCGGCTGATTATCTTCGAGGCGCTGGCGGTCAATGCCGGTTCGCTGCTCACGCCGATCGGCAACCCGCAAAACATCCTGCTGTGGGGGCGTTCGGGGCTGTCTTTCCCTGCTTTTACACTGCAGATGTTGCCGCTGGCGCTCGCCATGATGGCGACCTTGCTGGTGCTGTGCTGGTGCTGCTTCCCGGCGAAAAAGCTGGTGTTTCAAAGCAGCGATCGCACGCCAGAATGGCAGCCGCTGCTGGTGTGGAGCTGTCTGGCGTTTTATCTGATTTTCCTCGCCGCGCTGGAGATGAAGCAAGAGCTGTGGGGGCTGGCAATAGTCGCAGCGGGCTTCCTGCTGCTTGCCCGCCGGGTGGTGCTCAGCGTCGATTGGGCGCTGCTGCTGGTCTTTATGGCGATGTTTATCGACGTGCATTTGTTGACTCAACTGCCGGTGTTGCACATGGCATTGGGCGGTGTGAGCGCCTTATCCGACGGCCAACTGTGGCTGACGGCGATGGGGCTGGCGCAGGTTATCAGCAATGTGCCCTCGACCATTTTGCTGCTGAATTACGTGCCGCCATCGCCGCTGCTGGCATGGGCGGTGAACGTCGGCGGCTTCGGGCTGCTGCCGGGCTCGCTGGCGAATCTGATAGCCCTGCGGATGGCGGGTGATCGCCGGATTTGGTGGCGTTTTCATTTGTATTCGGTGCCGATGCTGCTGTGGGCGGCGCTGGTAGGGTATGGAACGCTTATGGCGATGCAATAATAAAAAAATGCCCGGTAAGCAGAGGTTACCGGGCGAAAGGGAGAATATATTATTGTTTTATATACCCTTACGGGCGTTACTTTTTACCGTTGGGCTTCAGTTGCTCGCCCATTTTCAGGGCAAAAAGTTCGTTATCGCGGGTGGATACGCGCGCGCTGCCGTCTGGCATACGGTAAGCTCCCTCAGTAAAACCAGAGCCGTTCAGGAATGGTGCGACGGCATCGGTTTTCTTTTGTAGCGTGGCTTCCAGCGCCAGCAGTGCGTAGGGGGAGATATTGTCGATGCTGGCGTACTGGATATCCGGCGAGTCGACAAAGAAACCGTTCAGACGATGATGCGCCAGAATATTGTCGGCGACCTTTTGCGCAATATCGAGATACGCTGGCCGTTTGGTGGCTTGCCAGAGATCTATCAGGGCGAAAATGGCGTAGGGATCACTATTCCGGGTGGCTAAATCAACCTTTATATGCTCTCCATTCATATCGCCAATATCGCCCAACCCCTGACCTTTGGCGATCCCACGCGCCACGTCCCACAGCGCGCCGTCCTGTTCAAGGGTGTAGGCGCGGGCATAGGAGAGCAGAAAGTCGCTTCCCGCCGGATACGGTTTGAGTACGGTGCCTTTTTTACCGTAATAGCCGTCTCGCGCCAGCGTATAGTTTGACAGGTCGGTGCCGTTAGCCAGCAGCGGACGGAAAGTATTATCGCCCGGGTTGTAGGCGTAATGCGCAAACGCTTTTAGTCCATCCAACGTCCATTTTTTGATCTCTGCGCCGTCAGCGCCCAGAGAGGCGGCGAGCGACAGTTGCATCAACGCATTTTCGGAATAAATCGTGCTGGTACGGCCCTTCAACAGCATATTGCCCTCCAGCGCATCGGGTCCGAACTCCGGGCCAAACTGGCGTTGGGCGCGATCGCCATATTTCGAGTTGGTGTCGCTATCGTCCGTGGTTTCCGCCCGTTTAAGCGCTTGAGTAAACTGGTATACGCCAAGATCGGTCTTTTTATCGCGCGGCAGGACATACTGCTGCGCCAGCCGTTTGGCCCAGACCAGCGCGCCCGTCTCGTGGTTGTATTCATACAACATCGAGGCGGAGTAGATCAGATCGTTGCCCGCATTCAGGAAGCTTAACCCTTTGGTGGCGAAAAACGGCGGTTGCTGGGTAAAATTGTTCTCCCACAGCTTGCCCATCGCTTTGCCGTACTCACCATGGCGGCTGGTTTCCATCGTTTTCCAGTTGTAAACGTGTGCATTCCAGAATCCGCGAATAAAGCGCGCAGTAGCGGGCTTGTCGACGGCGAACATCAGTTCATAGTAGGGATAGGCGTTTTTCAGCTCGTGTACCCGCTCTTTTTCGCTTGGTCCCTCCGGTTGAAGCGTTTTTAGATCGACAAAACGGTGACCGCCCCAGATCAGCAGACCGCTTTTATCCTGGTAATGATCAAAGTAGTAGCGAACCATCTCCTGTGCCCGCTGTTTATACTTATCATCGCCAGTGAGATTACTTAGGCCCACCAGCACGCGCATTAGATTTTGTTGCGCGGAGAAGTTGGACAGTACGCTATGGCGACCGTCAGGGAAAACCCACTCCATCTGCTGGCCGGTGCGCGGATCGATGCCATTGGCGAGCAGCGGCGATGGGGCGTTGCCATGGTAGCGATCGCCGGCTTTATCAAGCACGGTATCGGCAAACGTTTTGACCGCCGCTAGCCGTTGGCTGTCGGCGTAGGCGGCGCTGTACGCGAATGCTGCCAGGCAGCAACATGCGCTCAATGTGAAGCGAAAATTCATGAATCCTCCTTAGTTTAACCGCTCGGGTTGCCAGTCGGAAAAGATGGTTGCAACGTTGTATTGTGCTGCGTTTTCGGCGCTCAACTGGTAATGTGCGCCGCCCAGACCGGCACCGGGACCGCGGTTGTCGAACTCATAGAAGCGGCTGTCTTGTGGGTAGAACCAGATTTTCTCGCCCGCTTTATCCTTACCGGACATTTTATCCCAGCCGTAGATATGGTCGTCGATGTCACAGTGGATAAATGCCGATAGTCCGATGGCTTGTGGATCGGCGTAGCGACCGTCGCTGAACTGGGTCGTTGGGTGCCATGGGCGCCCAAGGGCAAAGCTTTTCGCCATAACGCCCTGCTCCTTACCGATTTTGCTGTTAAGGATGATAAGCCCGTACTTCGCCCTTGATGGTGTGGATGGGGCGGTGATGTAGCCCAGCGGCGGGGCGATATCATCGCGGTTGCGGGCAATGATATTGCAGCGATCGAACACTGCGGTGCCGGAGCCAAAGATGAAATCAACGTGCCCGGTTACGGTGCAATCGGTGAAATAGCTGCGGCTGCCGGTTTTGCTGTAAAACGTATCCTGATAACCTTCCAGCGTGACATGGCGAAAACGGGCTTCGTCCGCATTATCTGAAATCATCAACGCGACCGCCTGGCTGTCTTTTAGCTTGCGCGGATCGCCGTCCGGCAGACGTTTATTGGCGGGATAGTCAAAGCTGTTGCGGATAGTCAAATTCTCCATGGTGACTCCGCTGGCCTGGACGTCAACAGTGCTGGTTCTTGATGTCCCGAGCTTGCCGCCGTTGCCGTCAGACGCGCCGGCGGGCGTATTGGCCTCGATAATCGTTTTTTCCTGTGATTGACCAATCAGCGTGACGGGCTTATCAATAACCAACCGTTCCTGCCAGCGACCGTCTTCAATCATAATTCGCCACGGCTCGCCTTTATTGGGCGCGGCAGCCAGCGCCTCGGCGATGCTGGCGTATTCGCCGTCTTTCGGCGTCGGGGAAACCACCGCATTCCACGTTTCGGCATGGACGGGCAGGGCAGCGGCGATAGCACAGGCCAGCAGCGCGCTGGTAGCGTAGATTTTTCTCATCATCCTCTCCTTAGGGACGTAATTTACCGGCTAAGTCCTGAAGCTCCGGCGTCTGGCGGATGCCGTCTGCAACCAACTGAGCGACCGCTTCCGCCCCCTTCTGCTGGAAGTGAGTAGTATCAGGGTTGCTGCTAATGCCCGATGTCTGGGTCTTGTACCAGGGATAACGCGGATCGTTGGGATCGACCGCCAGCCAATAATCCGTCCAGTCATGCACGTGGGCGTTGGCGAAGGCGATGGTGGCCTGCTCAAGGTCGATTAGCGGTACGTTGTTAGCGCGCGCGGTCTGTTTGATGGTGGCAATATAATCGCCGCTAAACAGATAGCCGGGTTTGGCGGGCGTATGGTGGCTGCTGACGACAATATCCTGCGGCCCTTGCTGGAACGCTGTTTTTCCGGCGGTATCTTTGATCCGGGTTGTCGGGGTGAGAAGCACCGGCGTGGCGCCCTTTTCCCGCGCCAGTTGAATGTAGCGCTCCAGCGAGTGCTGGAATGACATCTCTGGCTGCCCTTGTGGGTACTGTGGTTTGCCGTTGGCGTCGTTTGGATAGGTACAAAGATTCAGAACGTCGGCCGTGCCGCGGATAGGTTTTGCGCCGTTACAGTTTTGATCGTTATGACCATGAGCGATAAACACATAGTCGCCCGGCCGTAAATTACGCGCCATCTGCTGATACCAGCCCTCATTGTAAAAATCGCGGCTGGAGCGCCCGGAGCGCGCGCCATTCAGTATGGCAATGCCGGAATCCGGGCGGAAGAGCGCCTGAAAGACCTGCCCCCAGCCCATTCTCGGCAGGCGGCTCACCTCATACGTTGCTGCCGTAGAGTCGCTGACTATCAGAATGCGCTGTTTGGCTGTAACGGCGACTTTCTGGTCATGCTGGGTCTGGTGAAGATCGAACGGTTCCCATGGCCCGCTATTTTGCAGGCCGACGATGGGGCGAAATGCGCTGTCGGTTAGCGTAACGCCGCCGGCTTCGCCGCTGTTGTTGTCATAATTGCGGTTGTGATTGATTACTGAAAGTACCGTCGTCATGGCGTCGCCGGGAACAATTGGCGAACTCACCGGGTCCACCTGCGCGATGTCGACTCCCAGCTCTTGAAACGCATTAGCCATGCCGTGACGGAAATTAGCCAACGGCGCTGTTAGTAGCTGCGCGTCGAGGCGCGCCGGGTTACCGCGTTCGACCCACTGCTGTGGGCCAATATAACCCAGTTCACCGGCGACCTCGGAGGTAAGACGATCGCTGAATGGGGTAATATTGGCGGTGTTTGCCGCCCCCTGTTGCACGGTGAGCAGCAAAGACGCCATGCAGCGAGCGCGTAATATATTGTTGTGCATACAATCAGTTGCCGTGCCTGCCGCCATCGCAGAGAGCGTTAGCGGTGGGGTCAGCGTATCGATCGCCAGCGTATAGTGGCCCTGCGCGTTGGTTTGCGTTATAAGACGCTGGCCTTTGCTATCCATTATGCTAACCCGTGCGTTGGCAAAGGGCGCTTCCGCCAGCACCACGCCTTGCAGTAGGGTACTGGCCTGCGCTGCCGCCGGCAGCAGACAGCACAGCGCCAGAAATTTAAGATGTGTATTCATGCTGTTTCTCCTTAACGATCATCAGAAACGGTAGGTGAAACCTGCTTTCAGCAGTGCTTCGCGTCCGCTGCTGGTTTTGCTTTTCGCCACATCTTCTGCGCCAAGGTTAAGCTGCCAGCGGGGCAAAAAGGTCCAGTCAATGTTGATGTCCTGTTGGTAATCGTGTTGCTGGTTATCGGCCAGAATGTAGTCCGCATCGTAGTAATATGCGGTGTAAGATAGCGTCAGCGTATCGAATGGGGAGTAGTGCATACCGCCTTCGATACGATGGCGATGTTTATTTTGTTCGTCGTCGCTTGCCAGCGAGCGGGTAATTTTGCGGTAGTCGTAACGATATTGCGCATGAATGTTAAAAGGCGCGGCTATTTGCCAGCTGAGCTTCAGCCCTGGGGTATAACGCGCGCCCGCTTTTTGCGTATCGCCAGGATCGTCTTCCGTACCTTCGCCGCTGGTGCCGCCGGAGTAAAAACGCGCTTCAATGCTGGGCATTAATGTTAATGCTTCAGTGAGCGCATAATTATAACCGGCAGTCATTGAATAGGAGTTTGACACCACATCATCAATAGCAACATCCTGATTTTTATTGTAAAGGTGAATAGTGATATCCATCCAGCCGCCACCATCAGCCTGATGTAAAACTCCAAATTCATCCCCATGATAACGGTTTTGCATGCCATAGCTATGCTGATAATGGATGTAAGTTTCCGAAGCGAGAGCGTGCGTGCCAAATAATAGAGTATTGATAAGTAAAGCGGTTACAGAAAGTGTCTTTTTCATAATATTCACTTTTATATTTTATGTTTGATATTATTTGAATTGATATTTAACACCGATTTTGAATTTACTCTGCCGTGATTTTGATGTACCGGAAACCGTTACATCATCGACTTCCAGGTAGGGTTGCCATTGACCATATTTATATTGCAGCTTGAACTGATTTTCATAGTCGGTCTTGTTTCCGTTGTAGACGGCATATTTTTTCTTAATATATTCGCCATTGCTATATGTCCATGAATCGTTCAGGTTGTCACCGATATAAAGGTTAAAGACGTAGCCAAGAGAGAGGTTAGGAATACCGCTCCACGAGAAGCCGGTATCAATACGATGACGTCCCGTATCGGATTTTGAACGGTATTTCTCATTGGCATGACCCCAGGTATCGTTGCTACTAACGGTTGAATAGCGGGAGGCGCGGGTCTGTTTTTTCAGTTCATAACGGTAGCGCCCATACACCGACCATGTTTTGTTGATGGAGTAGGTGTACTTCAGGCCTGGCTGGTAGCCGACGGAGGTACTACCAAAGGACACCTCAAATGAAGGCGTTAGGGTGCCTTGGTTATCGAAGAACTTAAAATCCTTTTGGATGACAATGCCGCCGGAGCCGCCCTGCATGTCATCATAGGCGACATCATAGTTTTTATTGCCGCCGGCAGCGGTGCTGAATTTAAGTTCATATTGCCATAAAGAGAGTGTCTTATGAATAAGCTTGAAGGAGTCGCTATGACGTCGATCCATTGATTTGAAACTATGTTCAACTTGCAAAGTAGTTTTTCCGTCAGCGGCGAATAACACCGGTGAAATTAAACCAAAGGCAAGCCCAGTTATTATATTATTTATTGCATTCCCTTTCATGTTTTCCTCATGCATTAGAAAAAAGGTACAGCAATCCAGAATTCAGTCAATCCCAGAGATCGTTTTTTTGGCAATAAAAACCCTTGCGCAGTAATATGTTGCGTGGATTTTTGATAAACAGAATTTAATCTGGATGTTAAGTGTTAACCCAGATAAAAAATTCGTGTTTATAGCTGACTTATAATATTGGAATATGAATTATTTCTTTTTTGTCGATAGGCTGCCTCCCCTCTTTATTCTTGAATGATGTGCAGTGTGACACATTGGGAACGATGTTTTAATATATATGGATTCTAATTCCAGTTTTTGTTTGAGATCTGTGGTGATGATCTCAAGAATAATGCTTAAAATGGACTGAATATAAGTTTTAGCGTTTTTATGCCATTATTTTCCTGCTTGGCAGCAAGCGATATGCATTGCTCAGATCGTGATTCGAGGTTGGTGGCGCATTGGTTTTATATGTCGGGATTCACAGATCGTGTTGCCAAAGGTTGCCCTGAAGAGCAGTTTGCTTTATATGACTAGTCATGAAATTTAAATGACTAGTCATATGGGAGTCGAATCATGAAACCATCACTGCCCGCCAACTTCCTGTGGGGTAATTCCGTCTCCAGCATGCAGACCGAAGGTGCCTGGAATGAAGGCGGCAAAGGGATGTCGGTATACGATATCCGCGAGCCAAAAGAGTTTGCTTCCGACTGGAAGGTCGCGACCGATTCCTATCATCGCTACGAAGAAGATTTTGATCTGATGAAAGATCTGGGGATGAACTGCTACCGTTTCCAGATCGCCTGGAGCCGCGTGTGCCCAACCGGTGACGGCGAGTTTAACGAAGAGGGCATCGCCTTCTACGATCGCTTTATCGATGCCCTGATTGCACGCGGCATTGAGCCTATGATCTGCCTGTACCACTTTGATATGCCGCTGGCGCTGGCGGAAAAATACAACGGCTTTACCGACCGCCGCGTGATGGAAGCCTTTATCCGCTACGGTAAAAAAGTGATCGACTGCTTCGGCGACAAGGTGACGTGGTGGCTGACCTTTAACGAACAGAACCTCTACCATATGCCGGAAACGTTCCTGATCTCCGGCTATATGCGCGGCGATAAAACGCTACGTGAGCTGTATGAAATTCAGCACCATGTGATGATGGCGCATGCGCATCTGACGAATTATCTGCACGAAACCAAACCGGGCAAATTGATGGGCGGCATGCTGGCGCACGCTCAGGTCTACCCGGCTACCTGTAAGCCGCGCGATGTCTTCTGCGCGCAGCAACTGGACGAATTCTTCAATCAGAATTTGCTGCGCGTTTTTGCGGGAGAGGGCTATAGCCCGGAAGTGCTGCACTTTGTTGAACGCGCGGGCTTCAGCGATATCTACCGTGAGGAAGATCTCGCGGTGCTGGCGACCATGAAGAACGACTATATGGCGTTCAGCTACTACGCCAGCCGTACCCTCGACAGCGACCCTATCCCGGCAGGCACGCCGGTGAACAACTACATGCTGTTCGGCGATAAGCCTAACCCGCATCTGAAGGCCACCGAATGGAACTGGCAGATAGATCCGCTCGGTTTTCGCAGTATTATTACCCGCTATTACAATGACTGGCGTCTGCCGGTGTTTCCGATTGAGAACGGTATTGGGGTGATAGAGCACTGGGATGGGGAAAATCCGATCGCCGACGATTACCGTATCGCCTATCATCGCGACCATATTAACGCCATGAAAGAGGCGATTTTTGAAGACGGCGCACAGGTCATTGGCTATCTGGGCTGGGGGCTCATTGATATTCTCAGCTCGCAGGGCGACATGCGTAAGCGTTATGGCGTGGTCTACGTCAACCGTGAAAACCACGACTTAAAAGACCTCAAACGTGTGCCGAAGAAAAGCTATGACTGGCTGAAACGGGCAATTCATAGCAATGGCGAAGAGATGTAACAACAGGAGCGGGTGATGGCAGCGAAGTACATCGCGATAGCGCGGGAAATTAAGAAACGGATTATCAGTGGGCAGTATCCCGCCGCTGAGCCATTGCCCGACCAGTTTGCGCTGGCGGCCGAGTTTGGCACCAGCCGGATGACCATTCAGCAGGCGATGCGTCAGCTTATCGTTGAAGGGCTGGTTTATACCCGCCAGGGGCAGGGGACGTTTATTCGCAAGAACTTCCTTCAGCTCTCCCGGTGGGATATTCACGGCAGCGACTACGCCGGGGCGACGGAAACCTGGGGGCATCTGGGCAAGGTGGAAAGCCAGGTGATTCGCTTTGAGCTCCGTTTTCCCAGCGAGAAAGAGCAGGCATCTCTGCTGATTGACGCCGATGCGCCGGTGTACGATTTTGTGCGCCTGCGTCTGCTTAACGGCGAGCCGCTGTCGCTGGATATTACGGTCATGCCGGTGTCGCTGGTGCCGGGGTTGAGTAAAGCACATCTCGAAAATTCGGTCTTTCGCTACGTACAGGACAATCTTGGTCTGAAGATGATGGGTTCTTATCGCGTGGTACGCGCGCTGAAGCCCAGCGAGCTGGACCAGCAGCATTTGAACTGTGAAGCGAGTGACCCGATTCTGGAAGTGGAACAGGTGATTTATCTGGATGACGGTACGCCGCTGGAGTATGCGCACTGCCACTATCGCTACGATCACGGGGGGATTGTGATCGTCAATAACGGATAAAAAAAGGGCGGGTAATTAACCCGCCCTTTTTGATCGTCTGGTTGAATTAGTTCAGACGAACCGGCATACCGGAACGGTTTTTCACCGCCTGATCAACGATGCTCTGGTCAACGTCGGACTGGCTGGTCACCGCCTGTACGGCTTTGGTCAGGACAACCGGCACGGTTTCACCGCCTTCGAACTGCGCTTCGGTAGTGGACAGCGGGTTGTGCACTTCAATGAAGCGGCTGCCGTCTGGCTCCGTGGTCGCTTTAACCGGTTCATCGATAAACTGTACGCGAGTGCCGACCGGCACGTTTTCGAACAGGAATTTGATGTCTTCGTTACGCAGACGCACGCAACCGTGGCTCACGCGCAGGCCGATACCGAAGTTGGCATTGGTGCCGTGAATGGCATACAGACGACCAATGTACAGAGCGTACAGACCCATCGGGTTGTCCGGGCCAGCCGGAACGACTGCCGGCAGCGGGTTGCCTGCTGCGGCATATTCAGCGTGCATTTTTGCCGTCGGCGTCCACGTCGGGCCTGCTTTCTTACGTTCTACCTTGGTGGTCCAGTTGATCGGGGTATCTTTACCCAGCTGGCCGATACCGATTGGCAGCACGATCACGGTGTTGGTGCCTTTCGGGTAGTAGTACAGACGCATTTCCGCGCTGTTGATGATGATACCTTCATGCACGGTGTCCGGCAGGATCAGTTGCTGAGGAATATTCAGCACGCTGCCGCCTTTCGGCAGGTAGGTGTCGACGCCTGGGTTAGCCTCAAGGAGGTTGGAAAGCCCCATCTGGTACTGGGCGGCGAAGTATTCCAGCGGCTGTTTGTTATCGTCAGGAATGGTGATGACCTGATTCTGGCCGACAATACGGCTACCGTCGGTCGGCAGCGGATACGTCACCGCTGAGGCCGAATTGCAGAAACCTACGACAGCGAGCGCTGCAGCGAAAAGCGTTGTTAATTTCATGTTCATGTTGTGCGAGGTATCAGTGCCATTACGGCGGTTGTTTGAGAATTCAGACTGTTGGTTGCAGCGCATTATATGTGCATTCGATGCGGCTGGGAATTCGGATGTGTACGAAATCACATTTTTTTCACTTGCGTTACAGTTTAGCCGTTGGCGAAGGCGGGCGCTTTTTATTCGCGAGTGTGGCATAATAGGGAGTTTGTCACATTCTTCAGGATACTCCCGTGTTAGTTACCAGCAACGTCACCATGCAGTTTGGCAGTAAGCCGCTGTTCGAAAATATCTCCGTCAAATTTGGCGGCGGCAACCGTTACGGCCTGATTGGCGCCAACGGGAGCGGTAAATCCACCTTTATGAAAATCCTCGGCGGCGACTTAGAGCCGACGCTGGGCAACGTCTCCCTCGATCCCAATGAGCGTATCGGTAAGCTGCGTCAGGATCAGTTCGCCTTTGAAGAGTTCACCGTGCTTGATACGGTGATCATGGGTCACGGCGAGCTGTGGGAAGTGAAGCAAGAGCGCGACCGTATCTATGGTCTGGCTGAAATGAGCGAAGAAGACGGCTATAAAGTGGCCGATCTCGAAGTGCTCTACGGCGAAATGGACGGTTACTCCGCGGAAGCGCGCGCCGGTGAACTGCTGCTGGGCGTGGGTATTCCGCTGGAGCAGCACTACGGCCCGATGAGCGAAGTCGCGCCGGGCTGGAAGCTGCGTGTGCTGCTGGCGCAGGCGCTGTTCTCTAACCCGGACATCCTGCTGCTCGATGAACCGACGAACAACCTGGACATCGACACCATTCGCTGGCTGGAGCAGACGCTGAACGAACGCGACAGCACCATGATCATCATTTCGCACGACCGTCACTTCCTGAACATGGTCTGCACCCACATGGCGGATCTCGACTATGGCGAGCTGCGCGTATACGCCGGTAACTACGACGAGTACATGACGGCAGCCACCCAGGCTCGCGAACGTCTGCTGGCCGACAACGCCAAGAAGAAAGCGCAGATTGCCGACCTGCAATCCTTCGTCAGCCGCTTTAGCGCCAACGCCTCTAAATCACGCCAGGCGACTTCCCGTGCCCGTCAGATTGATAAGATCAAGCTCGACGAAGTGAAGGCGTCCAGCCGTCAGAACCCGTTCATCCGCTTCGAGCAGGACAAGAAACTGTTCCGTAATGCGCTGGAAGTGGAAGCGCTGGCCAAAGGGTTTGAAAACGGCCCGCTGTTTAAAAACTTCAACCTGATGATGGAAGTTGGCGAGAAGATTGCCATCATCGGCGCCAACGGCGTGGGTAAATCCACCATGCTGAAAACCCTGGTCGGCGAACTGACGCCGGATAACGGCACCGTGAAATGGTCCGAAAATGCCAGCATCGGTTACTATGCGCAGGATCACGCCGAAGATTTCGATAACGACCTGAGCGTGTTCGACTGGATGAGCCAGTGGAAGCAGGAAGGCGATGACGAGCAGGTTGTACGTGGTTTCCTTGGCCGTCTGCTGTTTAGCCAGGACGATATCAAGAAGCCGGCTAAGGTACTTTCCGGTGGTGAGAAGGGGCGTATGCTGTTTGGTAAGCTGATGATGCAGAAACCGAACATTCTGGTGATGGATGAACCTACCAACCACCTGGATATGGAATCGATCGAATCACTGAACATGGCGCTGGAAATGTATCAGGGTACCCTGATCTTCGTTTCTCACGACCGTGAGTTCGTGAGCTCGCTGGCGACTCGCGTGATTGAGATTACACCGGAACGCGTAGTGGACTTCAGCGGTAACTACGAAGATTACCTGCGTAGCAAAGGGGTGGAGTAATTTCCCTCAGCCTGGCCCTCTCCCAAAGGGAGAGGGAACCGTTAGATGCAAATTAAAACACCTTGCTCCTGCAGGCCGCACAATGCGGTTGGCTCCCTCTCCCCGGCGGGGAGAGGGGCGGGGTAAGGGGTTATCCTCGAACCCACTCGCTTTTCTCTTCGCCGTTAATCAACAGCTGACGTTTTTCTCCTTCTGGTAGCGTCACCTTCAACGCTTCCCATGCCGGACGATAATCGCCGCGTGCGTTTACCTTCAGGTCAATCGTACTGGCGGTGCAGACCATTTCCCACTCCAGCCACAGCGCGTTACCCTCTTTGTAGCCCCACGACTCGCCGTCATCCTCAAACAGCAGGCCCGAAGAGCGGCCGATTCCTTTCATCGGGAACAGCTTCAGCTCACGCGAGGTATCTTCTTCTGCTTTCACGTAGGTAATACGTTCGCTCAGCGGTAGACCAGCGCCCGCACGCACCAGCAGCGGCAGTTTCTCCAGCGGCGCATCGACGACAATCGACTGGCCGCCGCTGTACCACGCGCCGGTGTAGAAATCGTACCAGCCGGTTTCGTTGTCCGGCAGCCAGACGCGACGCTCGCGCTCGCCGGCTTCCACCACGCTGGCAACCAGAATATCGCGGCCCAGCAGGAAGTCGTCGCACTCTTCAAAGGTCTGCGCATCGTGCTCGTGATCGAGGAAGGTCGGACGCAGCATCGGCTCGTCGTCGGCATGCGCCTGCCATAGCAGCGTGTAGAGGTACGGCAGCAGACGGTAGCGCAGCTCAATCGCGCTACGAATCGCCGGGGTCACGCCAGGATACATCCAGGGTTCGTTCACCGTGTGGTCATCGTTCCATGAATGGATGGTAAAGCGCGGATGCATTACACCGTTCTGTACCCAGCGGACAAACAGCTCCGGGTCCGGTTTGTCGCCGGAGAAGCCGCCGACATCATGGCCCAGGTTGTACAACCCGGACAGGCTCATCCCCAGCCCCATGCGGATGTTGTAGCGCAGAGTGTCCCAGTTGGTGCGGTTATCGCCGCTCCAGGTCTGCACGTAGCGCTGCATCCCGGCGCAGCCGGAACGGGAGATCAGATACGGACGCTTGTTCGGCGCAAAGCGCTCCTGCGCTTCCATTGACGCGCGAATCATCAGCAGCGGCATCACCGGGCGAATATGCTTAATCGCAATCTCATCGCCAAAGCCGTGACAGCGTGCTTCACCGTCCCACACTTCAAACTCGTTGTTATCGTTCCAGGTGGAATCGATACCCATCTCCAGCAACTGCGACGTGACGCCCTCCTGCCACCAGGCCACGGTCTGCGGATTGGTAAAATCGAGGTGCGAACCTTCATCGTCCCAGAAGCTGGAACGCTCCGGACCGTCGCTTTCCGAGTCGCGAATAAACAGTGCTTTCTCCGCCACCTCGTTGTAACGCGGGTGATCCTGCAACAAGCATGGCTTGATGTTAGCCGCCAGATGCAGGCCCGCGTTGTGGAACGCCTGGCTCATGACTTTTGGCTGCGGCACTTTGTCGTAGTTCCAGTTGAAGACGTAGCGCTTGCCGTTAATGGAGGTATAGCCGGAAGAGAGCTGGAACGAATCGCACGGGATAGCATGCTCGTCGCACAGACGAATAAAGTTCATCAGCTGATTTTGCGCGTCCGGCGCGTCGGTGTAGTGCATAGTTGAGCCGCTGTAGCCCAGGCTCCATTTCGGCCCGAACAGCGTTTTGCCGGTCAGACGGACGAAGGCTTTGGTGACATCCAGCACGCGCTCGCCGGTAAACAGGTAGTAATCGATATCACCGGCTTCGGCCTGCCAGCGGCGATAAGCGGTGTGGTAGTTGTCGATCTCGTTGCCTAAATCCAGCCAGCAGCTGCTGAGGTTGTCGTAAAACAGCCCGAAGCTGATGTCATCGCGGCGGGTAATGGTAAACGGAATGTGTTTGTACAGCGGGTCGGTGCTGGCCGCGTTGTAGCCCATGGCATCCAGGTTACGCATCTCGTAGCGCTTGCCGTTACGCTGCAAATCACCGGCTTTATCCCCCAGGCCATAAAAACGCTCGTCCTTACGGCGGCTCTGGTAGTGTGCCACGCCATCGCCGTGGGCATTCACCAGATAGGCGCTGGTCGGGCGGTCGTTGACCAGCGGCTGCCACTCGCCTTCGGCGTTGCGGTAATGCCACTCCAACCACAGCGGCTGGTGGACGGTGACGCGCAGCGACTGGGTGGCGATCATCACGCTATCGTCCTGTTGGCTTAACGTCCAGGCAGGCAGGCTAAAACCGCTGAGATCTTCACGGCTGCGGCCCTCCCATGGCACATCCTGCTCGGGGGCGATACTCCAGGTGCGGTCCAGCGCCAGCTCGCCTTTGCGTTTCAACAGCACGCGGAACAGATTCTCCTCCAGCACATACAGACACAGCGTGTGCTGGCCGTCGACCAGCAGCTCGACGTGGTGGGAAGACTGTTTTTGTAGGGTCCAGTTTTTCAGCGTTTTCATATTTACATCCACTATCAGGCGCGTTTCGCGCGGCGTTCAGCAATAAATGCGACCAGGAAGACGGCGCCAATCAGGTCGAAGAAACCCATGGCGACAAACAGCGGGTTGAAGCCGATTTTGTCGGCAGTCACCCCAATAATCAGTGAGAACAGGAAGCTCGCAATCCATGCGGCGGAACCACGCATGCCGTTAACGGTCGCCATCTGGCCTTTGTCGAACGATTCAACAACCAGTGCGCTCAGCATGCAGGAGATGATCTGGTGGCCAAAGCCGCCAATCGACATCAGCACCACGGCGATGATCGGATCTTTCGTTACCGCCACGACGGCAAGCGATACCATCAGGAATGCCCCGGTGACGGAACTGGCCACGGTAGAGTTGACGCGTGAGCAGCCGAACAGGCGCACATAGAGGCGGGTTAAATAGCCGCTCGCGACGCTGCCGAGGTCGGCGGCCAGGAAGGGCAGCCAGGCGAACATGGCGATCTGCTTGAGATCCATGTTGTACTGCTTGGCAAAATAGAGCGGCATCCAGAAGCTAAACACGGCCCATGCCGGTTCCGCCATAAAGGCCGGGATAGCGATACCGTAGAAGCGTTTGTTTTTGCCTACGGTTTTCAGCGCGGTCAGGAATGGCAGCTTCACCGGCGGCGCTTCGTTGTCCTGACGGATATAGTCCAGCTCGGCTTTGCCCAGGTTCGGGTGTTTGTCCGGGTTGTGGTAGAACGCCCACCACAGTGCAACCCATGCGAGCGCCAGAATACCGGTAAACATAAACGCGCCCTGCCAGCCAAAAGAGGCGTGGGCAAAATAGATGATTGGCGGTGCCAGCATCGCACCAATCGAGAAACCCACGCCAGCCCAACCCGCTGCGACCGGGCGTTCCGATTTCGGGAACCACTCGCCGATGGTTTTGGCGTTGGCCGGGGTAGCCGCCGCTTCCGCGCCGCCCATAAAGAAGCGCAGCATCGCCAGATGTAGCCAGTTACCGGCACCGGCGTGCAGTAAACAGGCCAGCGCCCACAGGCTGGCGCAGATCATAAAGCCCAGCTTCAGGCCAATAACGTCAATCAGCCAGCCGCACAACGGCTGGAACAGGGTATAGGCGATCTGGAAGGCGCCGACGATCCAGGAATATTGCTCGGTGGTGATCCCGAGGCTGTCTTTCAGCTCCGGCGCCAGGATCCCCAGCGAGTTACGGGTGATGTAGTTGACGGTGACGCCGAGTAAAAAAAGCACCAGCATCCACCAGCGCAGGTTTTTGACAACGCGGCGAGTTTTGCTGGTTGCCATTTCATTATTGATGCCCTGACTCATAGGGATCTCCACAGGATGATGTCAGAAACGGTGGGCAACTACGTGGGAAGTTGTCACACCACTTTTGGTAAGATTTTGATATTTATCAGCTTTTTTATTTTTCACTTCCACCGTTCTTGTATGGAAGTTGTTCTACCAATTCACCTTAGAAGACATGAAAGGTTGGTAAAAGCGGGTTTTGTGCACGTTTTTTCATGAGTGACTGATATACATTACGTATATGTCTTTCATGCCTTGCCAAATAAGGCATTTTTGTCATGAAAATTCTTTCATTTTTGAATTAGAGACAGATCACAAAATGGAAAAGAAGCTGAAAATCGCCGAAATTGCCGCCCGAACCGGGCTGTCTGCCAGCACCGTTTCGCGTGTGCTGGCGGGTAAAGCGAATACCAGCGCTCGCGCCCGCGAGCAGGTGTTGACCTGCGCGCGTGAGCTTGGGGTGATGGACGGTATGGCGGCAGGAAGAATGCTGCTCAATAGCCTGATTGTCTTTGCGCCGCCGCGGGCGTTCGATGAGCGGTCCGACATCTTTTACTACCGTGTGATCCAGAGCATCAGTAAAGCGCTCTCGCCACACGAGGTGCGCTTGCGCTACTGCGCGCTGGAGGAGAACGACAGCGATCCTACGCTGTTTTTGTCGCGCATGAACGAAGCGGAAACGCAGGCGGCAATTCTGCTGGGCATTGACGATCCGCATATCCACGATCTCGCCGCCGACCTCGCGAAGCCCTGCGTGTTGATTAACTGCCGCGACGAACGCATGCGCCTGCCTGCCATAGCGCCGGACCATCGGATGATTGGCGCTTTCGCCGCGCGCTACCTGTTTGAAATGGGCCATCGGGAGGTCATGAACATCATGTGTCTGCGCCGTTACACCATGGAACAGCGGCTGGCGGGCATTAAAGAGGCATGGCGTCAGCACAACCTTGAGTTTCAGCACGAGCGCGACCTGTTAAATATCAGCAGCTTTAGCGCCAAAGTTGCCGAGGAAAAGGTTGGCGCATGGCTGGATGCGCGCAATGGCCGGCCATTGCCGACGGCGTTCCTGGTGGGCGGTGATTTTATGGCGGCTGGTACCGTTAACGCCCTGCGCCAGCGCGGGCTGCGGGTGCCGCAGGATGTCTCGGTCATGAGTATCGATGGCTTCAACCTGGCGGCCATTGAGGACGTGCCGCTCACCGCGGTTCACGTGCCGCGCGACGAACTGGGCGTAGAGGCGGTGCAGATGCTGCAACAGCGGCTGATTCGCCCCGACGCGCCGGTAGGATCGCTACTGCTACACGGGCGGCTGGCGGTTCGGGAATCGGTGCGGCGGGTGCGCCCTGGAAAAGGGCACACCGCCGTTGAACGGGAAGGGTTGTACGATAATCAGGCGTCGATGCCCAGCGCACGTTTGCCGTGAATATTCAGGTCGGCGAGCGTAAAGCGGCCCTGCCAGTCGGCTTCGTAGTCTTCACGCGGAAAGTCGCCCGGCGACGCGCCGCGTTCTAATGCCGCTTTCACCTTGTGGGCGTAAGCGAGGTTTTTTTCGCACATTGGCGCGGCGGGGATGTACATCACGTTCCCCCAGCCTTGCTGATTCTCCACCGGTGCGACCGAGTGGATCACGTCACAGTGCCACCATACCGAATCTCCGGCCTCCAGTGCCGGAATGGAGGTCAGTGCGCTTATCAGCAACGGATGCCATTTCTCGGAGATCGGCAGCACTTTCCCTGGCGCCACGCCGCAGAGTTCATCCTCCGGTACGTCGTCAAGCAGCGGACGCAGCAGCACGTAGGCCATCGCTTCCGGAATCGGCACTACGTGCAGTAGCCCCTGATCCGGGATCATGTCCGAGAGTGCAGTCCAGCCCTGGAAGGTGCGGAACACCGAGCATTTGGTGGTGTTATCGACGGTGT
>ERZ1026892.119-NODE-119-length-38097-cov-29.052626_pt1 | contig 38097 bp, 37 predicted proteins | sample MGYA00380176_ERZ1026892 | MGnify/ENA primary metagenome ERZ1026892 (study PRJEB33269, sample SAMEA4719812) | human gut metagenome | biome: human-associated habitat; feature: organic feature; material: feces | place: Cameroon | collected 2013-10 ... | reverse complement strand
TTGGCTATATCCTAGCCTTTTCAGGCCCGATGATTTCTAAACGGGACAGCAGTGATTTTCGGTCATAGTTTTGTTATCTACAATTAAATGATAGCCAATTAATTTGCCATCATTTGTAAACAAACAGATACCATCATGATTAAGCATAGCCTCAACTAAATTAGAAACTTTCTTCAATAACTCGTGAGCAACTATATCATTGTCAGAATTTTTAAAATGGATATAGTACTCATAAAGATCTATAGGTGTCTTAGAAAGAAGTACCCCATCCGAGAATATCTCAGGAACAACAACTTCCCTATCATGTTTTTTAAGGACAGCAACTAAATTTCCATGCCCAATCTGCAAGGCATAACTTATCACTTTTTCCAGGAAGCCACAAAAATGAGAATCTTCGCATTTTTCACTAATCGTCTCACATAAATCATGAATATAGCGACCTTGTACATCTTCAACTCCATTAAGAGATAAAGAAACAGCATAGGGTTGTTTATCACTTGCAGGCAAAAATTCTACAGTCTTTGCTCCTATATTATGAAGTAAAATAAAACGGTGATCATCATCAGCATATAGCCTTAATTGCTCCAATAAAGACAGACTCGTTATCTTTTGTTCACCATTAACTACGCCCCATCTTATTCCATCATCATTAACCTCCATAAATATACACCAGCCTTCATTACAAAGAGGTGCACACATTTTTATAGCTTTTGCCAACGACCTTGGTAATAATTCACCCCGATAAAATTCGTAGCCTATAAAAAATGGTATTTCTGAAATATTATTGGTTAACAATACTTCTGGATAAAGATGTTCTCCTTCTTCATAATAATCGGACAAAGAATTCACTATGGAAACTAATTCATTTACCAGAATTGGGTTCTTATCCGGATCTTTCTGTGAAAACCCATTGTTCAACAGAAATGTTCCAATTTCAGAAGAAACTGTTTTTCTCAATGATGTAGCCATATTATTATTCAAACTTAGGAAGTTCTTGAATTATTTTACCTTGTAACAATTTGCCATTAACATGTTTATTGCGTTTTATTCCATCTGCCCCCCAAGTTCCCCATTGCTTAAAGAAAAAAGGAATATTCATAGTTTCAGCTTGTTGCTTAACATTTAAAGCCCAATCCTCCTTCATGGGCCTTGCCTGCATGCCACTTTCACCACCAACTATAATCCAATTAATGCCATCCAAATCCATTTTTCCCAAGTCTTCAACCAAAGGTTCACAGGATAAGAATTTAACGGAAGCATTGAGGTTTCGAATTAAGTCTATCCTAGGTATTGACGACTTGCATTCTACAGTTACTCCAAGCCAGGCATTGTGAGGAATGGGATGATTAGAGAAATATACAGCCATTCTATCTGCTCGTTTTGTTAGAAGTTGATAACGATGCTGAGGGGTCTTCTCTATCGTTTTCATAACTCTATCAATAAAATCGTCAGGTACTTTCTCATGAAACAGATCACCCATAGAGCAAACGAATATCATTTGTGGTTTATGCCATTTTAATGGTTCAATCAAACTTTCCTCATGAGTTGTTACATGAAACCCATTGCTATACTTAATTTGTCCCATAGCCTTAAGTCGTCGGGCCATCACTTCTGCATAACAATGCTTACATCCCTCAGACACCTTACTACACCCAGTAACAGGATTCCAACTTTTATTAGTCCATTCTATTTTTGAATTTGCCATCACTAAAAATCAAGAATACAGTCTTTAGAGATAAGAACAGTCACCTCGTGCTTTTTATTATCAGTAAATACTGCATGAATTTTACCATCAAAAACTAACTTTCTAAGAGCCTTTGTATAATGGCTCAAACAATATTTTGTATTGACCTGATCTTTTTTAAATAAAGATAAGGCATCAATATGATTCCCCTTATATTTTTTATATAGTTCTTCTGCAAGTTTGTCTATGTTTTCAGTTGTATCATCAAACAATAGCGAACTACTCATACCTACAGATCTAGGGTTGAAAGTATAGGTGTGTATGCCATCAAAAACTGTTCCAACATTTGCAAAATCATTATAAATGGTTTTGACAAGTTCATACCCTTTTGCACCTTTCGTTAGATGAATAATAAAATGACTAGTTGTAGCCATATCTTCCTCTTGAAATTGAAAAGCGGTATAATAAACTTTCTTTTTTAGGATTAAGTTAAATTCTCGCCCTAACATATCTACAATGTAAGCTAGTCGAGAAAGCACAGTATTCTGGCTAGCTTTTCCTAAACGCACTTCATTATAAGAAAGTGGAAAAATATCTTTGATGTATTGCACAAACAATTGATTATCCATGGCAGGATTAATTCTCTTAGTATTCAGAAACAAGAAAATTTCGTTGCCCCAATTATTCAAAAATTCTGCCAACACCTTTGTTTTAATACCTTTATATCCAAAGGGATCAAAAAATAATAATGCAGGACTCGTATTTTTACCATTTTGCATAGTATTTTTCTGTAAATACTCCTCTACACTATCACATTCCCCAATTATTCGATCTGCAAAGAAAGGTTCATGTCCAAAAGTTCCTCTCGGATATTTTTCCAAAAAGTTTTTTTCAAGAATTTCTTTGTAATTTTTATCATTAAACTGCATTCTGACAATAGCTCTCAACCTATCATCGCGATAACATTCTGCAGCAATCATAAGAGGAGTTGACACATGTCCATCATCATAAATTCCTGGACCAGAGAACAAATCAATATACCTAATCTCCTTTTGAGGATTCTTAAGCAATATTTTGCAATATTGTGGGAAATATGAAGACACTATTTTTGCCTTCACGTAAGAAGAAGGACTTTGAGAACTAAAGAAATCACTATTCTTTTCCATTTCAAAATGTTTTATCTATACATATTAACCTTAGTAAATCATCGATGCTACCTTTATCAAATACTCTATACACTTGCTCAATTTCTCAAAAGGCGTACTTGGAGAATTCATTACTTGAAATGCAAACGAAGAATACTGGTATTTTATAAAAGTGTTGCCACTAACTAAATCAAGCATTTTCAATGAGTATTCAAGCCATGTTCTAACCATTGCCTCATTAAGATATTGGTTACCCATAAGAGAAGTTCCCTCCTGGATAACTCTATAAATTCCATTATTCATGATTACCTCCTTCCTTTTGAGCATGAATCAAATTGTTATGGTATTCAGTTGTCAAGAAGTCTTCTTCTTTATTTTGTTTTCTTTTCTTGATACTGATACCAAATCCTTCGAAACTATCAAACATAGGAAATATAATCAATACTAGCCAAAATAGGAATATAAGATTATTGCCATTAAAATCTTCAGTAAACGACAAGTCTATGCAAATCTTGAAATTTACCAAAACATAAATCGTTGTTACAAGGAAGACCAGCATATACCAGTAATCCACCAAGCGATTACGAATGCTCACACCAAGAGACTTCAAACATGACCATAGGTTACCAATACCTGAACGACACAAATAACCTATCAATCCACCTACCAGCAAGGCTGCCAATAGTGATAATGCAAATACCCAAATTTCAATATACATAGTTATTACTTATTTAATGAAACAGTTTTAAGCAATGATCATCTTTCTATCTTTGTTTTAGAAAGACTTTTTTCCACTTCATTGATTAAAGAATCAACAATACATTTTGTTATTTCATCAATTTGCTTCTGTTCTTGTACTTCAGCAAGATTCAAAACATTAGCCATAACTTTAACTCCTAAAATAATTATCAAAAAACATTTGGTTTAACTCTGGTTTGAAATAGTGCTTACGTTTTTTCCAAACAAAACCATCCCCTTTAGATATAATGGCAACATCAATAGGACCACCGACTCCCTCTTCAGACATAGTAATACGCCGATTCAAGTGAGTAATAGAAATTAAACTTTCAACAAGTTCTGCCATATCTTCTTTGTCTAATATGCCTAAAGAACTCATCAAAGGCGCTATTGACGTTTCTCTAATGATATTATCCAATGTTGCACCCAATGTAGCAACCAGTTTACCTTCATCAATTGCCGAATTTATAATATCTTTAGAGTATTGAGTATCAACATTATTTATCATCAGATTTTTCAATTGAGAAGTAAAATTTCCAAAAATATCATATAAAGCTTTTTTCAGGTTGTCATTGATTCCATTTATGAAAGTATTGATTATATCAGTTTGCCCAAATCTACAAATTGATGCAGAATTATCTTCTGTAATACCAGCTGAAATATAACTGTTGTAACGAAAATATTCATAAAATCCCCAATATAAACACACAGAACGAAGAGAAGGAAATATTTCTTTATCCCCATACCCTACAACTACAATTTGTGTTTCATTAGCAAAATTGCTATTTCCATGAGCTACAAATTTAGCAAAAGCCTTAATAAAGAGTCTTTTCAGAGGAGCATTATCTCCAAATACATCTTCATGTTTAGCTATTACTCTTGCGCAATGTCCCTTGATGGATTGAACGAAGACTTTTTCAGGAAAATTCTGAAATGAAGTACAATTCTCACAAGAATTCACAACAATACTATTTAGCTGAAGAATAAATTCTTTAAGAAAACTTTTCTTTTCATTTGCAGCGTTAACTGCTATATTAAAGATCAACGTATAGAAATTTTCTATCTCAGTCTCCATATTTGCATTTTGCATTTCTGCAGAACAAAAATAATGGTTATTCTTAATAAACCCAAGAAAATCAGCTAAATATTCAGAAATCGTGGCAAAACATCTATCTTTCAATTGCTTTCTATACAATTTTACAATAACCTCTATAGGAGTGCTCATAAAATTAGCATTACCACAGAACATTATCCCCACAGGGTGATACTTAGATAGAGCAAAAACTTTGTTTGCACTATTTATAACCTTATGCCCATAGGGAGTTGTTACAGTTATTGCACTATCTGCCGCTATTACAACAGCGTGCTTATTCATTACTGATACTAATGCTGTCATACGTATATTATTTTAAAGTTTCTTTTTCTAAGAATCGGCTACTAAATTCTTTCACAAAAAAAGTAGCTTCATTAAAAAGGAGATAAGGAGCCATTCACCCGATATATCGTTATTTCTTATTCTTCATTCTCCAGAAGAAGTGCCAAGTTCTAAACAAAGGCTCGCTCAGTGCTTCTTCAGGATAATATCTTACGAAATGCATATTTCTCCATATCTTCAGGAAGTATTTCTTTGCCATTCCTTGTTGTGTGAAATGCCCATACTTGGTGAAGTGCTGTCCGAAGTTGCCACCATTCAGTATCTCTGCTAACAACAACTTTCCTCGCTTTTCATCCATTGGCGCTATCATTTTCTCCTCTGATAGTCCCAATGTCTCATGCAGTACATACATCATCGCCCCTGCGAACTTCCAAAATCCAAGATGCTTCAGATCACTCTGCACCACATCTAAAGCAGTTGAGGCTGAAGAATCAGTAGTGGAAGCAGAACTGGCAGAAGCATCAGAAGTCATATCCCCACTACCATCCAGGCGGTCCCAGCCCGCACAACCTGGCGAGACCTTTGATGGTCCGCCATCCTTAGAGCGAAGCGGTTCTGAGCACCGGAGGGCGGTTACATCCCCTCCTTCTGAGGAGGAGGGGCTTGGGGTAGAGGTGGAGCCTCCCTTAAGGGTAAGGGAGGACGGGTGGGTTTTCGAAGAATTTTGATAGACTTTATAAAAGTCGCAAACTACAAAGTAGTAATCAATGATTTGTCTCATTCCAATCCCTTCATCGAAGAAATGGTGATATAGATGCGTCAGCTGATAAATCACATTGAATGCTGTCGTTGGTATAGCGATTTCTCCAATACCATCTGGTAGGCTAACAACATTTGAGCATTGCAAATCCGCATTCCGCTTGAACCACTTCTGCAATCTGGCATGATAAAAAGGATTATTCATCGAACAAGGAAAAAAATGCAACTCCACAGGCACACCATCCATTGTTGTTTCAAGATGATGAAACCTTATATCATCCTCTAGATTTAAATGACGCTTAGCATATTCTGTTATATCTTCTCTGCTAGCATTCACCCAAACATCAATATCCCCAGGAGTACGGGAATAAGGATTCGGATACATCAAGGCATTGCCTTGTCCTTTCAAGATGCAGCATCGCAATCCATCTTCTCTAAACTTTGAATAGAGTTTACCCGCCACAGCATTCACCTTCATGTTCTGTCGATGAATTTGTTGCGACGCTCCCATCCAAGTCATCAGCAAATCCCTTCCCATAGGATTTTGCTTTAGCTCTTCAGAAAATTCTTTCGTCAATCTCTCGATACCATCAAAACAAAAGCCAAGAAGAGCTTGCCTAGAAGCAAAGTTGTATAGTTGTCGCCAATCTATTTTGGCGACGACCATACTCATATCCACCTTCTTGCCAAGGCAATAATTTAAAAACAAAAAGATTGTTGATGTTTTTATCATTTCTTATTTCAGATATTTCCTGTCATTATCCTCGAACCAGTCAGCAAGAGCTTCCTCGAAGCTCCACTTAAACTGATAACCGCAGTTCTTCAACTTCTCACCACAGATATTAGTAGAAATCTGGAGTTTCTTCACTCTCGCAGGACAGATACCCATTGGCGAGCCAAGAAGCATGGCAGCTCTAGCCATAGGCATGATAACCCAGTTAGGAATATCAGGAACAAACTGAGTCAACCCTGTTACCTTCTTCATAGCCTCAACGATGTGTTGAATGGTATAAGCAGGTTCGAAACAACAGTTATACAACTCAACACCATGTTCATGATGTTCCAAGCGATACAGCATGAAGCGAACCAATTCCTTTACATAGATACAAGCCTTGATGGTGTCCTTTCTGCCTGGGTAAGCAAACTTATGACCACGGATAGCCCAATACAATCTGGTGAAATTACCATTCTCACCCTTTCCGAATACCACACCAGGGCGAACGATAGTGAGCTGGCGATGAGCAGCATCACCATTCTGCCACTTCTCATGAATCTTCTCTGCCACCAACTTAGAGATACCGTATGCAGTATTAGGAGTTGGCAAAGTAGTCTCCTTCTTCAACTCCTCTGCAGCTCCGTATGGTGCAATACTTGAAGTAAACACAATCTTCTTGATATTCCACTTCTCTGCAAAAGCCACCACATTCTCAGCACCACGGATATTAGTCTCGAAATACTCATGATCTTCATGACCAGGAGTACGATGAACTGCAGCAAAGTTGAAGATGACATCATCCTCTGTAGGAGTAAATGGCAAGTTCTCGATAGGCTTACGGATATCATACTCGATGAAAGTTGACTGCAACTTCTGACCATCACGCAAAGCAGGCTTGTAATCCTTTACTACCGGATTAGGAGTACCAGGCTTAACGATGTCGAGGTTATATACTTGGGCGTTAGGATAACGCTCCTTAATCAAATTTGTAAGATGGGTACCGATGAAGCCGGTACCGCCAGTGATAATATAGTTCATTTTATATATTTATCGGTTATAAACTCAATACTGTAATTTAGTTATTTCTTTTTAACGATTGCATCGAACAATTTCTCATGTTCTATGACGACACGTTTTAAATCATATTTGGATATTACTTCCTTATAAGCATTCGATACAAGTTTATCTGCTAATTCTTTGTTTTCATATAACATTAATACAGAATTTGCCATCAAATCTATATCATCAGCAGGAACAAGAATACCTGTTTCTCTATCTTTTATAATATCTACAGCAGCATCAACTGCAAAGGCAACAATCGGTTTCTTAGCCAACATGTATTCAGGAAGAACTAAGCCAAAGCCTTCCCAACGAGAAGTAAACAAAGCTACATCAAAGAGAGAGGTATAGCGAATAGCATCAGTTACTTCACCTGTAATAGTAAAACTATCTTGCAAATCATTTTCTTTAATTATATCTTCAATAGGAACATCGTCACTTTTACCACCTACAATAAGAAAGTATGCATTAGGTATGACATCTTTTATTCTTTTTGCGGCTTTCACAAAAAGGTCTTGCCCTTTTTGAATGGATATTCTACCAACAATACCAACTACATAAGCATCAGATGGAATACCTAATTTATTTTTTTCTATCTGTGAATCAGATAGCAACTTCAAGTTACGTTCTACATCTATACCATTTGTAATTACAGCCAATTTCTTGGTAGGAAAACATTTTGGCGTTGAATTAAACTCAAAGTTAGATATTATGATTATTATATCTGTGAACCAAGAAAAAACATATTCTATTGCCTTATAAACAAAAGTAGAAATTTTACTACGATGCATATTAAAAGACCAACCATGTGGATTATACACAACTTTAGTTTTTGTTCCCAGGCAAGCAATTCTTCCATATATGCCTGCTTTTGCAGAATGACAATAAACTATTTCTGGTCGAACTTGACGAACAATCTTCATGCATTGTAAAATTGTTTGCACATCATGTGGAGATATATTTCGGCACATTGGGATTGTTATCACTTTATCCGCTAGAGTTCGAAAGTGTTCGGTATTATAATATTCCGAACCAAGAATTACCTGTTCGTACTCTTTGCTTTTTAGTCCTTTTATTAAAGACTCTAAATAGATGGTTACACCATAACCTGCGCTTTGTGCTATATGAAGTATCTTCATGCTGCCACCATCCTTTCTTCACTTATGAGAGTTGATTCGTGTCCGATAGATACTAGTACAATAGTATCAACGTTCATTTTGAGGAAGACAAGATTTTCCCCCTCATATTGCAAATTATAAACCATATTATATTGATTTTGCAAGTATTTAATTCTATTTTCTATAAAGAATTCGTCAAGGAATAAAACTCTAGATTTCTCCTCCATAGAAGTTCTTAATTCTTTGTCATTTACGAGTTGGATAATCCTATCAGCGTAGGCTACAGTATCCAAAGTCAAGAGATAACTTATCTCAACTTTTCTGATGACTGGCTGATGTTTATCATCCTTACCACAGGCAATGATATACTCATTACCTTCCACCTTATTATATATTATAGAGTTTCGGATATAAATATCCAATTCTCCTATCATCTGACCTATATGTAATATCTTCATATTATGGATATTTGGTTAGCTTTAGACTATGTAACTTTTAGCTATATGAATGTCTAAAATTACAGAAACGACTTCAGAACTATCAGCTGATAATATCGTTCTAAGTCCCTTCTCATAATTCCAAAAGAATTGAAGCATCGTCTTCGATTTCATATTACTAGTATCCTCAGAAAAATAATCTACCATCTGATTAAGAACAAACACAAGATAAAACCTCAAATTACTTGCTACATTCTCAATATCCTGTTTTAGCGCCGCTTCATGTACAAGCTCGTTCCTTAGCCTATAGATTCGAGATATATGCTGCAATAGATGCGTTTGATGATTTACGATATAATCCTTAACTTTATCTTTTTGATGGAGATGAGACTTCATATTTGTAATCCTATACTTCAATAGAATACTATCTAAACCTGCCACAAACTCAGGTTCATTAATCTTTGCTATCAAATCATCTTCATTATTTAAGATGCCTTCACGATGCATCCAATTTTCTAGATAGAGAAGGTTTCGCTTGACATAACAAGCAGAAAGTATATTTACTAGATTTTCCTTAATTCGAGAATACGTGTTATCCTTGCTTGACGATGAAGCAAAAATAAATTCCAAAGCTATCCAATAGTTGATAAACTGTTGTTCCAACTCCACTTGACCATCACCTATTCTCAGGTGGCGTAATGCAGCAGTAATTCTGTCCTTTACATCAGTGGTGATAGACTCAGAACTATCTATTCGGGTTAATTTCTCATATAAATGATTACCTTCATCTTTCAAAAACTGACCTCCATTATCCAGTTCGAAAAACTTTTCAGAAGATACAAGATAACCATCTTCATTATCCCAAAAGGCAAGAGCATAATTGGGCAGAGTATATCCATATATAAGATCTTGCCTATAGTCCAACAACTTAGACAGTTCGTTGTACGTCTCTCTTACAGCCATATAAGCATCTAGAGCATTTACTTTCTTGATATAGAAACGTACAGAATTCCTCTTTTTAAGAAAAGACTTATGCATTCCTACATAGTCCTTCAAGTTATCAAGAATCTCCTCTTTCAATTGCCCTACTGCATCTGTTGCCCTTTGAGCATTCTTTGTATATTTGAAGTTGAGCTTAATGACAACGTAGAACGAGAGCTGCTTTAATTCCGTAAACTTAAGCTTCATTTCTGAAAAAGCATCCTCAAATGACAAACCTCTTCGGTTTTTCTTAAAAGAGTTGAAGAATTTATATAGGTATCGCTTTGAATACCCAATTGTCAGTAGTTCACAAGCAAAAGATGATAACAAGCCATCAAATTCTCTCAGTTTAGGACTAAATCGTTCAGCTTCTATTTCTCCTTCCATTTTAACTTGCGCCTCTATACTTTTTATTAAGTTAGCCAAATAGACGCCATCATTCGAAGCCAAGCACTCATTTACCAGATAGATAAGTTTGCTGGTTTCCTCCTCAAGAGGCATATCTTTTTTGCTTTTAGAGATACTGGCATAGCTCTTCAAATCCCCAACAAACAAAGCCTTGGTATAGCTAGGGAATATAAGCCTAGAATCATTCTCAATAAGATTAATAGCTTCATCTATGCAGAGTCCCACTGTTTCAAAACGCTTGACATTTCCAGCGAGCCAACCTTCCAAGACATAACTAAGTTCTCTCAAAATCGTATGAGCATTATTAGCTCTTACTCGATAGCTGTCAAGGGTGTCTTTATGCATGATTTCAGCCATTCTTTGCTTGAAGAACTCTTGAAAATCTTCTTTTTTCATCTCAATTAATGTTTTTTGTGAGTAAAAATTTGGAATTCACATCGAAAATTATTAATTTTGCGGCGCAAAACTTAATATTGATAATAAGGGAGAGCATCACTCCAACGAGACGATTTGTCCTTGGTTTCGATCAACCTCCCTACAGTATACGGGGCATCCTTTATGGATGCCCTTTCTTTTTCTACCATATGAGATATATCCCGGCATTCTTTAGCCAACTTTAGCTTAACCTATAATTAAGTCAAGTATGGCATCCTTCATTTTTCTTGTCGCATCTTTTATTTTTTGAAAATCCACCATTTTTGCGTCATTCCAACTATTAGTCTGTTCTATCTGAAACAATTTAGTTTCCGTATCATAATAACATTCAAAAATGATATTATCATATTTCACATAAATATGTGTTCGTCTTGTACAAATACAGAACAATGGGAAAAACAGTTTAATTGCAAATTCATCATATAAGCAATCCATCAGTTTCTCAAAAATCATATTTGCGGAAAAGCCTGTAAAGAATCTTAAACAATATATGAGTTTTACCAAATCTAGCTCCGTTGGTACATCTATTTTGTTATTTCTCCACTCTGGCTTTATGTGAGCAGAAATATTATCATCAAGAAACTCTTTACATCTTCTTACAGAAAGTCTATTCAACTCAGAGTCTAAAGAGGAAAACTCATCAGGATTTAAACTATTACTTAAATCAACAGGACCATTCAGATTAAGAACATCAGAAGTACTAAATATTTGCGTAAGCCTATCCGACACCTGACGTTTTGCCTCCTGACTTATAGAAAACTTAAATGGTAATGTATTCAGAAACTTATTCATATACCCCTCATAGTTCGCCTCTTTACCATAGAAATGGTGGAAGAGATGACGGGCAATCTCGTAATCCATTACAAGGATTATCTTATCAAAGCCAAACTTGTTACCATTAGGAACCTCCGAATAATAGGGATTATCAACCTGAGAGGATAAGACATTCATGATGCGGAACAGATGAGCAGGATCTATTCTATCCAAATCTTCAATAATCAAAACAGACTTAGCCATCATCTGCTCCAAAGACTTCTGGATAAGACAAGTAAAAGCATCACATTCACTGATACTACCCAACTTCCCATAAAATCCATTGAGGTAGTCATCTACTACATGAAGAACATCTTGTTCTTTACGTTTTTCATCAATCGTAGAAACAAGTCCTTTCAAAGCCTCATACCCATCTTTCAATCCTTCTATGGGAATGATTGAAGCAACAAAGTTGCCTAACTTTAACAAAGACTCTTTGTTGCATACCGCATCAAATATCTTATCATACCCCTCTTTAAAGTCATAGATATGATTATCCTTTATGAGTTGAAACAGAATATCACGCTTGATATACTCAATGACATCCCGATTCTCCTCAACCACGTAGTTTACAGGATGGAGAGTGATGAAGTAATAATCATTAGCCTCTTTCGGATAGCTTTCCATAAACTTTTTCAGAAAGTAAGATTTACCATCTCCAAACTTAGCAGAGAGAATGATTCTACTCTCATTTTCAAACACCTGCTTGAAGTCTTGAATGTTTTGAGAAATATCAATTGTATCCATAAACAAGCCAAACTACCTATTAGATATCTTTACAGAAGAGGGATGATTAAATCACCCCTTTTTTCTGTAAATCCTGGAATGCAGCAATCAACTTATCATAATCTTTTGTTGTCAATGCTCCTATATGTCCGACACGGAAGATAGTATCTTTCATGTCTCCTCCATTAGGACAAATCCACATTCCATATTCGTCCTTTATCTTCAAGAAGATATCGTAAGCAGAAGCGGTTATAGGATGAAGCGGTGTTACAGCATTTGATAAAGATTCTGATACGATTTCAAAAGGCAGATTTTTTATCTGCTCTCGGAAGTAAGTTGCCAAAGCACCGATTCTAGCGATTTCTCCTTCAACACCACCATTGGCGTCTATCTCTTTCAAACGAGCATTAATCTGGCGAAGAATACCAACAGCTGGGGTCCAAGGAGTCTGCCCACGTTCCATATTCTTCAACGCTATCTTCAAATCAAAGTATTGACACACACACTTAGTATTGTTAACCCGATTAATTGCCTTTGGAGAAAGTACCATTACAGAAATACCAGGAGGACAAGCCAACGCTTTCTGACTACCAGTAATCATTATATCAGCCCCCAACTCCTTCATATCAAAAGGATCAGCTAAGAAAGTACTGATACAATCAACTATCAAGAACAGTTGGTTACGCTTGCAGAAATCACTAATTAAGTTCATATCATAATGAACACCCGTTGAAGTCTCATGCTTGTTAACCAAGAATGCAGTATAACCTTGTCCCTCATATGGAGCAAGATGCTGGGCTTTCAACGCCTTTCCATGCTCAAGTTTAATCTCTGTATATGGAACATGATGAAGTTTAAGTAATTCGACAAAACGATGTCCAAAACTACCTCCATTCACAACCAATGCCTTATCAGCAGGTGTAAGGGTATTCATGATAGCTGTCTCCATCGCTCCAGAACCTGAAGAAGTCAAGAATACGACTTTAGAATCATCAGAAGCTTTTGCAAACTTCTTAATGAGTCTCTCGTTCTCAAACATAACATCAGAAAATTCCGATGTTCTAAAATAAGGTACTTGTTCTGCACCTATTGCTCGTACAGCATCACTAGACTGTACAGGGCCTACTGTGAAATTAATCATTATCTCTTATATTTTAGATAAATATTAAATATTCAAAAAATCTTCTTTTTTATAATAGCTTTCAAGAACCTTGATAATAGCTTCAGAAACCTCATTTGAAATATAAGAATACTCCCGACCTGTTTGTATTGCTTTCACAAAGGAAACAAGTTCATAACGGATGCCTTCGCCATCCAATTGATAAAAATATCGCTTGTTTTTTGTAGCATCCTCTCTTCTTATCTCAAAATAATCAGTCTTCCACCATGGGGCAGGCACATAAATATAGCCTTTTGTGCCAGAAATAATAAGTTCTCCTTCTGACTTTACACCTTTGCCAACTTTGATAGAAGCCACGGCCTCAGGGTATACGAAAGCGACCTTGGTAAAATCATCATACATCGTATCTACATCTATAATATGAGACGTAATATATTTGTGTGTATATTGTGTGCCTAAAAGTTGGAAAATTGGAAGCAAAGCATTTGGCCCCCAAGAACAAATACTATTCCATAGATGTTTACGTTCTTCGTTTGTTGCTTCTTGGTCTCGAAGACTTGTGCACGAACAATCTACCGATTTAATTTTACCAATCACATCACTTTTTGCCAGTACCTTCAAACGGCTATATGCGGTTGAGTAAGCAGTACGTAAAGCATCCATCAAAATGCAGTGATGACTTTTAGCTATAGCTTTTAACTCTTCATACTCTGAAGAAGAAAGTACAATTGGAGATTCACAAAGCACATGCTTTCCCATCATCAACGCTTTTTTTATTTGCAAATAATGTTGCTCTGGCTTAGATATAATATATACTGCATCTACATGACTAAGCATTTCATTATAGTCTGAGGTGACATTTTCTAACTTTTGCAAGTTTTCTGAAAGGCGAGGTATGTTGTTATCAGAGGTGCAAATAGCCACTATGTCGAGACCATTGACATAATGACTTTCACGTTCAAACTTACTAAGGAATTGAGAGTTACCAAGTAATCCCATTCTTAAATTGTTTTTTTCAGCTCTGAGTTCAGAACTGGAGATACCTTGTGTTCGAGGAAGGTAAACGACCTTGCAAAATTCATTCAAATAGTCAAAAACTCCTTGCCAGTCCGAGCCTATTGCAAAAATGTCTACACCATATCGCTTTATATCATCTATTTTCTGCCCTTCATACTCCTCTACAATTATTTGATCTGCGTAACCTGTAGCCTTAACAGCCTCTATGCGTTCCATCAGTGATTGTTGGACATTGATTTTCCCTCGTGCCCAATCAAAACCATCTGCAGTTACACCAACTATCAAATAATCACCAAGCTCTTTTGCTCGTCTCAGTAAATTGACATGCCCTTGATGCAAAAGATCATAAGTTCCATACGTTATTACCTTTTTCATATGCACGAAAAATTATTTTATTGGTTTAACCAAAAGAGATACTATTTTCCAATCTTTTATCCAATAGATAGCCACTATACAAAAAATAGATATTCCTAAAGCTGACAACAAGTTGTGAGCTATGGATAGCTTATTGCATATAGCCCAACACACTGGAAACATTAATGTATGTAATAAATAGTATTGTAGTGTTTTACGACCTTCATTTGCTAAGTATTTGCTATCAGGTACTAACCGCATAATCAATACACTCATAACAGATGCCCCCACCAACCACAATACTCTGCTTGCTACACCCAAACAAATAGGAACTGGCATTTTGGAATACCAATAACGCCCTGTCAGATATGGGAAGAAATCAATACTTGCCCAATATATCAAAATAAAGATAATTAGCAAACAGAGGTAGCATAACCCCTGATTGATACTTTTGACACAATCTTTTACATCAAATCCTCGCATCATGAAACCTATCATAAAGAAAGGTAGAAAGGCAAAAGTACGTTGAGTAGAAAATATCGTGGAATATGGTATAAAGCCAACTATCAAACTTAATATAACAGAAAAAGTCAACAATTCAATCTTGCTTTTAATGCCTATTTTTTCGAACAGTCTTGCTGTTAATCGCCACCATACACAACTAAGAATGTACCAAAGTGAGAAAGCAGGGCAGAACAAATCCCTGATTTCAGGCATTCTTCTGTCCTCTACTATGTGAATTGCTTGAAATATAACATATACAACCAACAAGTTCAATATCCCTTTTTTGAAGTTTTTCGATTGACAATTTGTAAAATAACCCGTAATAAACACAAAAAGAGGCATATGAAAGGTGTATATCCAATATTGTAAGCTATTTGCTAGTCTATCATTTACCCCCCCCCTAAATCTAAAGAATGCCCTAATATGACAAATATCATTAGGAAAGTTTTCAAAGAATCGAAGTATGTATCTCTTGTTGGCATATTTATCTTTCGTAAAAATTCTTCAGTTTTTCGACTGTGTCTATACCGAAATTCTGTGGAATTGTTGTCTCGGCAATATCCTTTCCAAAGGTACCATCTTCCTTGAAATATTGGATACCTGTCATTTTTTCATACCAAGACAGTATTTTATCTATTGTTGGTGTTTTCACATCAACCAACAATGCCAAAGCTTTTATGATACTCACCCCACACGGCATGTCTTCCGTAAAGAAACGTGAAGAAAAGTCTGGCTTGAATCCTTTGTCTGTCTTAATCATTGGCAATGTCAAATCCCAAAAAGAAGGAATGCTCTTAAACTTTTTTGTCAGCGCCTCTGGTGTTGGAGATTCATAATAAGACTGTATACTTTCCACTCCTGACAAATCTATAGGCAGTTTACGACATACTTCCATCATTTCGTTACTATAAGAGCATATAACCTCAGAACACTCGTCAGTCCAACTACGATAATAATATATTTGCTCTGGGTAATACGTTTCTGGTGTATAGTTCTTCAAATACACATATGAACCAGAAGTGTGGAGCAAAGGATTACCTGGTAGTAATGTTACCTCCATGAAATTTGCCATTCTGTCGCAAGGAAGCAATAGCATATCTTCTATCATCGCTGCAATTGCATTTGTCTTAGATGCAGGAATAGCCCCTACAAGTAATTTCTTTTTCTTAGACCATAAGCCCGCAATTTTTCCTCTCTCTACAGTTCTTGCAACATATGGAACCTTTTGAAATCCAAAAATTGTAGCCCCCTTGTCTAGCAAACCTTGGCAAAAATGTTCGGCACCACCGTATGCTGGAACAAAACCAACACAAGACGTACAATTAACGTAAGGTGTCATCATCTCTATAAAATCTTTGCGAAGGAAAGAAGGAAGGGTGATCAGTATCACATCTGCATTTTGTACAGCAAGCTGAATATCATCTGTTGTTACAAATGTGCCAGAGAGATATTCCAAGTTTTTCTCTGTATCTCTTACCTTAATTCTTTCACTAAATGACTCTGGATGCGAAGCGTATAAAGTCACATTATAGCCTTTAACTCGTGAGATTTCTCCCACAAGACACATTCCGATGTTTCCACCGCCTACTACAGTTATGTTCATTATTCTTAATTATTATAAATATTTATTCAATTCGTTTTCGTTTCCAATCCAATATGCTTCTGTTCCATGTGAACGTCTGTATTTTTCTGGAGGCATTTGCATATAAGTTGGTCCATATACCTTTTTAAGGTATTTCTCATAATTACCTGGTACACAAAACTTATATCCCTCAAATTCCATCTCTGTTGGATTTTCATACACGTCTGCATCATTGATGTCATAACAAGACCATTGCATATTGGATATTGTCCCATTAAAAGGAATTTGCTTTATACGTGCATCTATATCTTTGGCTATGGACATCAATGGTTTCCAACAGAAGAGAATTTTATACAAAAGTTTACCTATACTTTTTTTAGAAAAATCAAAATGAGTTGTGCATTTCGCGATATGAACTTGGCGCCAGAAATTGTTGACTTTAAAAATCTTTTCATCATGATTGTCAAGGACAAACACATCTACCCAAATACCAATACTCATGTCACCACGATGATAACATATCGTATTTTTATTTGCCAATTTCAGAACAGGTTCATTCCAATTTTCCAGACGAGAAGAGCGCCATTCTAAGTCATTTCGAACAGACTTACCAGCATTTATCAACTCATACAATTTTTCGTAGTCCGTTCTAAACATGGCTACATCCACATCATCATCCCAAGGAATATATCCTTTATGGCGTACAGCACCCAACAGTGTACCATAAACCAAGAAGTATTGCAGGTCATGCTCCTTACAGAATTTATCAAATTCTACAAGAATATCCAAACCTATTTTCTTCGTTTGTAACATCGTTAATCTGATATTATTCATAATCAATAGTATTTTTAATTAGTTGGTGAAAGCATTGAGAGGAGAAATATCACCCACAATTCCACACACTGAAATATTATCTTTTGCTTAGCTGTAATTTTATTATCTATAGCTTCAGCAAAAGGATCATAATAGTTATCTTTGTCAGGAACAACTAACCCTAACCACGAATATTTGTCTTAAGCCTTCAATATGGACAATGATTTATCATAGTCTTCTCGAAACAGAACTCTATCTATATCATCATCCAAAGGGATAAAAACCTTATGGCGAGCTGCGCATAACAACTTACCTGCCGTAAAGGTCACGCCATTCTCCTTATAAATTTCATCTATTGCATCCATAAAGGAAAGCATGATAGATATAATTCACGTAAAATAGACTCTCATAAAATTTAATTTAATAAAATATCAATATAAACTACCCTTTTCTATTCTAAAAGAAAACAGTAAACTTGATTATGGTAGTTCTATAGAAAATAAGACTACTTGATTTATTTCATTATAGTTCAAGCCAATGGGTTTGCACATAAATTTTCCTATTCGTATTTTAATTCTTACTACATAATTTTTGGTGCAATATTTTGGCAAATCTTGCAAAAGTATATTTTTCCAAAACTTTCTGAGGAGAAACTGTTGGTTCAGAAAGTATCTCATCCAAATCAACATCTGCATTATAAGGATCTATATAATGGGCAGTTTTACCAAATATCTCAGGCAAACAAGTCGTATTAGAAATTATAATAGATGCTCCAACACTTAAAGCCTCCAATGGTGGAATGCCAAATCCTTCAAAAAAAGATGGAAAAATAAAAGCCTTACAATACTTCATCAAGGTTTTAACCTCTCCATCAGAAATATACCCTAAAAACTTCACGTTCTTTATGGAATCATCTTGAAAGTCAGTACCATAAGCACGTATATTCGCATTACCACCAATTAAAAATTGATATTGAGGATGCTTTTGTGCCACTTTTAGAACCCATTTAAAATTTTTATTAGGCGTTAAACTCGCTAAAGAGAAAAAATAAGGTCTTTCAAAATACTCAGGATGTTTTATTTTTAGTTGTTCGTCAAAAGCGATACGCTTAAAATGTTCCCATCCATTACCAATAACTAACACTTTGGAAGGATTATAATGATAAACCTTAACCATTTCATTTTTAGAATATTCCGATACTGTAAGAACCAAAGGGGAAAAGTGTTTAGCAATATGGTATTGTAATATATGCCAAACCTTACTTACTTTCTTATAAAAAGTTAAATTCCAAAAAGAAGTTTGCTTATTAGTTTTAAAAGCTAAATCATGTATACAAATAATGCCTGGTTTAAAAATAGGCTGTATTGAGCATAAATTTAAGCTTTTACGACCTTTGACAATAACATAATATGCAAAATATAATTGCTCCCACAATGAGCCCTTGGCTTTACCATATCTAACAACAGATATGTTGTTTAATTTCGGAACGAATTTTGCATTCTTAGGAACAACAAGTTCATAATCCCCTTTTTGGCAGATTTTATCTATTTCCGTTACTAGCTCTACAGCAAAGCGTTCTTGACCTGTTAAACGGCGAGCAGTAAACTGACCATTAATAGTAATCATAATATATAAAACTTAACTTATTAGAAAAACATTTACTTAAACTTTATCAAGAGCCTATAAGTCGTTATGAAAGGGAATGGCGATAACTTGACAGCCCAATATATCAATCTAGGCTTCAAGTCAATTGCATTTTTCATTATTTGCCAATAATATGGATGTTCCTGCATAATTTGCTTAATAAGCATTTCACCAACAGGTCCATTGTCTATTCCATAATTCAGCATTTCAGTAATATGATGAGCTATATGATTAAGAAAGCCTCTTTTAACAACTAAGTCTTTTATAGTATTTGCATATTCAGATAAATAGGCCATATTATCATTCAAATCATATATGCGTTTCAAATCTTTTACTGTTGTAATGCTGCCAGCACGTTTAAGAAAATGATAAACAGATTCTCTGTAAAATATAAAAAAATTAGCTTTATAAAGTGTTATTGGCGTAAACAGAGTATCCTCATGTTTAATACCATCCTTAAAAAAGCAATTATTTACTATAAGAAATTCACGCCTAAAAATAAACATCTGAGCAGCATCGGCAAAACCAGTAACAAAAAGTGTTGCTTTATCAGCCACACTATTCTCAAAACATTTGGATTTTTTCGCACGCCCACCTTCCGGGATAAAACCGTTAAAAGCAAGAACATCAACATCCCTCGTAAGTCTACCAACTATTTGAGCAAGGCAGCATTCTTCTATCCAATCATCACTATCAATAAACCAAATAAAATCTCCTTGAGCCTCTCGAATACCACGATTTCTTGTACCAGATAAGCCTTTATTTTTATGGCTAGTGACTTTTATATTCGGATATTTCTTTGCTAGTTTTTCAAGTATACACAAAGTATTATCCTTAGACTCATCGTCATAAGCCAAGATTTCGTAATCATCTTTTGGGATATCTTGATTTTCAAGACTATCAATACACTTTTCTACGTACAATTCAACATTGTAACATGGAACTATAAAAGATAAAATCATATATCTAAGAAATTATTCGTAAATGAAACAATCTATATAACAAAACATAAGGTATAGGCATAACTTTTTTATAAACAGAAGTCAATCCTAATAATGAATATATATCTTTGTTTTGTTTAACAAAAGAATCTAGTTCATCGAATGCTTTCGCATCAAATTCTTCTTTCTTGAATCCAATTAAATACAATCGATAAATATCCTTATATCTTACAAGAATTCTCTTTCTCAGAAGAAGATAGCGCTCACGAGAAAGTTTATTCTTGTCTAATAAAGAAAAATGCTTCAACATTTTATTTGCAACAATTTCCAAATGGCTTATCTTTTTCTTCAAAACACTTTCGGACATAGTTTGTCCTTCTCTTCCCAACAAATACTTATACAACACGTTATTAACGTAATAGACAGTTTGAATTTTTACCATCGGGTAATAACACCATTCTTGATCGGTATAAGAAATGCCTTCAGTTTGATGATAATTTATTTCTTTAAAAAGTTCTGTTCTATATATAATAGCATGCATTTGTATATCCGATATTTTCTTCCAAATATCATTAAACAATAAACATTTTTCCTTTTTTAAGTGAAAGGATACATGATTCGTAATCTCATCATTAGCATTGATTATATCAAAATCAGTAATAATCATATCCATCACAGGAATGCTGCTAATTTTTTCTAAAATAGCACTTAGCCCTACTGAAGAAAAGTAATCATCAGAATCTAACACTTTTACATAAGTACCTAAAGCCTTTGCCAAACCAGCATTAATACAAGAGCCATAGTTACCATTTTCTTTATCAATCACTCGAATAACTTCTGGATATTTTTTTTGATATGAAGTAGCTATACGTAATGATTGATCTTTACTTCCATCATTAACTACAATGATATCAATGCTTTCAAGACATTCTGTCGGAATATCTAGAAGCGACTGTAAACATTTACCAATATAATTTTCCATGTTATACATGGGAATAATAATTGAAAGAACCTTAGTACTCATAAATATTGCGCTTAAATTTTACTTGTTTTAATAAAGAACTTAGCGGATAAGCTAACATAAATAAAGAAATATTAGTATATAATACTATAGTTATAGAGAATGTGCAAAAATATATAAAATACATCCCTACAAATCTATAATTTCTTTTCAAAAGCTGAAGAAATGGCCAATATAGAAGAGCAAAGCAAAAAAACAATGTCATCCATATTCCACCATCAGCTAAAATAATAAACAAAGAGTTACTGCTCCCTGCCACATTCTTTCCATAACCAGAACCCAAAAATATATTTTGATTAAAGACTTTAAGAGCTTTTTTTATATGAACTGCCCTATCTGCATAAGACTCTGTTTGGCTTTTCATTTCAAACACATCATTACCGAAATAAAGGACTATGACAAAAATAACAACTATACTCAATAACGTTAAAGCTGTTTTTAAAGGCGATAAAGAACCTTCGTATAACCTACTAAGTATATGAATTAATACTAAACCTAACAAAGCAAAAATACCAGTGGTAGAGGTCGACGTTAATATTGCAGCGACAAAAACAATTATTTTCCATTTGTTCCTCTCAAACAAGAAGTACTCTGATAAAAGTGCAACAACTAAGCAATAATTGTACATCGGTGCTTCTGGATAAATACCACAATTTCTAAAAGGCTGAGCTTCAAAATAGATGTTATACCATGTAGGAAAATAGGTTCCAGCCCAATCTGAATATATTGTTTCTGTACATGGAATAACATTTAAAACAGTACCAAATAAATAAAAAAACAAAGATACGCCTGATATTGATAACATAATATTTACCACAGCTCTCAAGATTTCTTTAAATCTACTTAGTCCTCCATAAGCTAAATATATTATCAATAAGGGTAAAATTCCAAAAAATTTAAGTATGAAAGTTCTATCACCAGTTCCGTTAAAATATAGCACTAGAGCCCAAAGAACATAAAATAATACATAAAAAGGCGTTAATGGTCGTAACTTATATATTTTTTCCCCTTTAATAAATAAAATGAGTAAACAAACAAAAGTCACCAGCAAGATGATTTGATTAAAAAATTGACTATTTATTATATAGACAGAATTGCATTCCAACAACATTGCAAATGCAAAACAATATGTCAAAAAATAATTCAAACGCTTCATGTTCATTTGTCTTTTTTACTATTTAGATATTTTTTTTCATGATTATATCCATAAATATTTAATACCTTCTCGATAATCGGAGCCATATCGTAATACTTATATTCTGCTAAGCGACCACCGAAGATGACATTCTCTTCCTTATCAGCCAGTTCCTTGTACTTGGCATACAGTTCAGAGTTCTGCTTGTCATTCACAGGATAGTATGGTTCCATGCCATCCTTCCACTCTGAGGAATACTCTTTCGAAATGACCGTCTTTGGACATTCATACACATCCAGACCAAACATCTCGAAGTGCTTATGCTCAATAACACGGGTGTAAGGAACTTCACGCTCGGTATAGTTCACAACTGCATTGCCCTGATAATTTGGTTTATCAATGATCTCTGTCTCAAATCGTACTGTACGATAGTTTAGTTTACCAAACTGGTAATTATAGAATTCATCTATCTTGCCAGTGAACACTATCTTGTCAGCGATACCCTCCCAATAAGAGCGGTTTTCAAAGAAATCTACATTCGTTTTCGTCTCTACTCCTTCAAGCAAGCCATCAATGAGTTTGTTATAACCACCAACAGGGATACCCTGGTACTTATCATTGAAGTAGTTATTATCGAAGATGAGACGAACTGGTAAACGCTTGATAATGAAAGCAGGAAGTTCTGTACATTTTCTTCCCCACTGCTTCTCAGTATAACCCTTGATAAGTTTTTCGTAAATGTCTTTTCCTATCAATACTTGGGCCTGTTCCTCTAGGTTACGAGGTTCTGTTACGCCATCTGCTTTCATACGAGCAACAGCTTCCGCTTTCTGCTCATCAATCTTAGCCTGAGCTTCTTCAGGTGTAGTTACGCCCCACATCTGATAGAAGGTGTTCATATTGAAAGGCAGATTATAGAGTTTGCCCTTATAGTTTGCTACTGGCGAGTTGGTATAGCGGTTGAACTCCACGATAGAGTTTACAAAGTCCCACACCTTTTTGTTAGAGGTATGGAAGATATGAGCACCATATTTATGCACATTAATACCTTCGATATTCTCACAATAGATGTTACCACCAAAGTGAGAACGCTTATCTATCACCAAGCACTTCTTGCCCTGCTTGTGGGCAAGATGGGCGAATGTGGCTCCGTAGAGACCGGAGCCAACTATTAAGTAATCATAATGATTTTCCATATAATAATTATCGTTTTATTCTTGACAATATTTGAACTAGCATTTCGTCCTTGCAGATACATAGGATAATAAAGTAAGCTAAGACTCCACAGCAACCTTGCAGAAACAAGATAGTGAACGCAGGCAGTTGTAAGAGGCTTAAACCATATAAGACGAAAGCCATCACAATGCAACCCAACGCATAAGTGAGATACGATTTCTTAAAATATTTTATAGGTATATACTTGCGACCAATGAAATACATCGAAACAGTCGTGGCTACCTCTGCTCCCAAATAAGCTATAGACGTACCTATATAAGAGAAAAACGGAATCAAACACAGATTGAGTAACAAGTCTGCAACCGCTCCTATACCGCAACACAAAGTTACTATATTGATTTTCCCTTTAGGAAACAATACCTGAATGCCAAAGACATTAGAGATTGCGACCATTAATATAATCGGTGCTATAATCTGTGAAGGCAATATAGAATGTTCGAACTTAACTCCACATAAAGCCGTGATAAGACTTGGCGCACAGAAGATGAGACCAATCGTCATCGGAAGTGCTATCGCCAAAGTGAAATCGTAAGACTTTTGAATCAAACGATTGAATTCATCTTCCTTGTTCTCTGCAATGAGATGTGATGCTCTTGGCATCATGACTGAGCCCAAACAAGAAGACATCGTCAACAACATTTGCATCACCTTGGTAGCAGCAGCAAAATATCCTACCGCCAAAGCATTCTTCAGGAATCCCAATAATACCGTATTCAGTTGGAGATAAATACTGGTTACCACAGAGAACGAGAATACCTTCAAGACTGGCTTGACATGCCGCTTGATATGAAGTTCTGAGAAGATGATGTTCTCACGATGGATGTACTTACGAAGACGATAGAAGTTGAAGATATTTCCACCTAAGACTCCAAAGACGGTATAACAACCATAGTAGAGCAAATCTGTCTTACTCTTCACAAAGATGAATAAGAGAACGACAGAAACCGTCTTGATGATAAGTCCTCGTATGGTGATATATTTAAAATCCTCTATTCCCTTATAAAACCATTCACAGCCAATAGCCGTAAAAAAGATGGTAAGGCTCAGAATCAAGAACAATGGTATGTTGACTTGAATCTGCGGAACAGTCAAACAAAGGATGGCGACTATAGCGTATCCCACCAATGTCAGCATCGAATGCAGCAACAGGATCTCCATCGCCGTTCGATTCATCTGTACCACATCACTTCTATCTCTTGCTATCTCTCGGATGGCATACATCGGTATGCCTAAGCAAGTGAACAAGGAGATATAACTGATAATGGACTGGAAGAAATTGATTTGTCCGATACCATCAGCCTCTATAACTCGGCAAACATAAGGAAAGGTTATCAATGGGAACAGCATCTGGGTTCCCGTATTGATAAGATTGAGTATATAATTAACTTTTACTGATTGTGCCATGTATACATTTTACTGATTGAATTTTATTCTTTATCCAAATTATAAGCATCGCCAAGATGATGGTTCCAAATAACCTTATAAAGAAAGCAAGGAATGCATCTACATTACTCGTTATAAAATCTCCCAAACCTAGATAGGTCAGATACACCAACACATAGTTGAAAGGATCGGAGAAGAGATAAAGCTCATAACTATAACGAGAGAATGTCTTGTAAAGCCTGAGATTGGTAATACATTTGAATGTGCCAAAATATTTGGTAAACTGGATCATGATGATGGAGCCATATACGCCCATCACTACTGTATATATATAATGTGCTGCTTTCATAAAAACAGTATCACCATTACCATATTTCAAAAAGGAAAAGAACAAGAGGTTATAAACTACAATGTTGAGCAGTAAGACTTGCCCCCCCCACATCGTCGCATCAAGCTTGCGTAAATGCTTAAAGCCAAATGCAAAATACACCAAATGTTTGAATGCAGCCAATATGCCCAAGAACTCAATGCCCTTATTGGTAAAATACGTTGCTACTATAGAAACGCCTACCAAACTAGGCAGGAACCACCGTTTATCCGTTAGATGCTTCTGATGCAAGCCATAATACATAAGAAATATCCAAAACAGGCTAGCCACGAACCAAAGATGTGAGTTACCCATCAAAAGGAATTGCCCCAGGACTATATCCTCTAATACGTTGGCGGACTCAGAATAATAACCACTCATATACTTTAGAGGCACGGACAAGAGCAATGTGGTAAACAAGAAAGGCACAAGAAGCCTTCTTGCCTTGTTACCCACAAATGCCTTCAAGCCCGCTACCTTATGAATGGTCAAACTAAAGCAAGCTCCACTCAGCATCATAAACAATGGCATGTGGAACGAATAAATAAAGCCTACCATCGTAGTGAGTAGCTTCTCTCCAAAGGAAAACTCCTCGAATGAGATATTGCTGAAATAACTAATACCACCATAAGGTGTCATCAAATTGGTATAAGTACAGTGCCCTATGATAACCAACAACATGGTTAATGTTCGAGCATCATCTATCCATAAAATATGTTTGTTTTGCATTGGAAATTACTTGTAATCTACTAAATGAGTTGGTTATCGTATAAATCATAATTTTGGAGAGACATATTTTCTGTTACTCGCTGAGTATTGTCTCATACCATTCACATATATAACCTCGGGAATGTATTCACCTTATCCCCCATCTTCTTGCGCATCTCCTTTGCCTCTGGTATCGTATCGTTGTAAACGTCTTGAAACTCCTCTGGGAGCATCGAGAGCATGCGCTCTATAAATCCTGTCTCTGCCATAAGACTCTATTTGTATAAATCTACATTGATATCGAATGGTGAATCAAAGTCTTTCAGCATCGCATGCTTCGTATCTTTCTCTGAGAGATTGGCATGTTCAGTTGGGATTTTCCAATCTATACCGAGGGAATCATCCAGGATAGAGATACCTCCATCTGCTTCTGAATGATAGAAGTTATCACACTTGTATTGGAAGACTGCTGTTTCTGAGAGAACAGCGAAACCATGGGCAAAGCCCTTTGGGATGAAGAACTGGCGATGATTGTCTTCTGTCAGTTCTACAGCCACATGCTTGCCGTAAGTAGGGGAGCCTTTACGAATATCCACTGCTACATCGAGTACTCTGCCCTTTACGCAGCGTACTAACTTGCTCTGGGGCTGGAAGTGCAGGCCTCGCATCACACCATAACTGCTCATTGACTCGTTGTGCTGGCAGAAGTGAACACTGTGTCCCAAGATTGGGGCTACCTTCTCTTCAAACTCTCGCTCGCAGAAACTCTCGAAGAAGTAGCCTCGAGCGCCACGGATGAGGCGTGGCTATATAATGAGAACGCCATCTATTTCTGTTTTGATTATATTCATTGCCTTATATTTTAAGAAAGGCAGGCTCCATACCAAGAGCCGAAAAGTAGCTTATAAAATAAGCCCCAGGCATTTCACCTGCCATAATTATTTTCTTCTTAAAATTCTATTTTTAAATGTCTGATTTTCTCATCCTGTATAGAAAAGAGATACTTACCATAGAAGTTATCTCGCGGATACCTGCCAACATCAATACTGATATTGGGTAGTATATCATCGGTTTATCGAAGATTGGTATCAGCTGCTTGCTGATACCCTTGGTGACAGGATACAAGCGTGTACCGCTTCCACCTGCTAATACTATTCCTTTCATGAAATGATATTAATTATTTTCCAAACTCCTTAATTCTCTGTTCTTCCTTTAAAGAGCAAACAAGCAGTTGTCCATTCTTCTCGGCTACAATATAGCCATCCAAGCCTTGAACTACTACTTTACTTTCATCGGCTGCATGAACCACGCAGTTCTTGCATTCATAAAATCGGATGTCCTTGCCTACCTTGGCATTGCCAGCCTCATCCTGTGGAAACAAGGTACGAAGGCTGCCCCAACTGCCTAAGTCGCTCCAGCCGAACTCGGCTGGCAAGGTATAGATTTCCTTCGACTTCTCCATCACGGCATAGTCAATGCTTATCTTCTCGCAGGTTGGGAAGAGTTTGCCGACCACCTCTTTCTCCTGTTCGGTATAGAAAGAAGGTGCCATCTCGTCCATGATACTGGCAAGCTGAGGCTGGAAGGTGCGGATTGCCTTGCTGATGGTATCAATGTTCCATACGAAGATTCCGGCATTCCAATAGTAGTTGCCAGCGGCAAGGTATTGCTCGGCTGTCTCCAGGTTTGGCTTTTCCTTGAAAGCCTCAACCTTGTAGATTTCATCTACGGATGTTGGCTCTGCTGCGGCGATATAGCCATAGCCTGTTTCCGGGCGGCTTGGCTTAATACCGATGGTAACGATGGCATTCTTATCGGATGTATAGCTCAATGCCTTGCTGAGCACTCGCTGATACTCCGAGGTATTAATGACGAGGGCATCGGATGGTGTCACCACGATGTTGGCATCAGGATGCTGCTTCTGGATTTTCCAACAGGCATAAGTAATACATGGAGCGGTATTGCGAGCCTCCGGCTCTGATAATATGTTGTCTACAGGCATGTCAGGGATTTGCTCCTTGACTATGCTGATGTATTTCTCGTTTGTCACTACCCACATGTTCTCGACAGGGCAGATTGGCTTCAATCTATCTACTGTCAATTGAATGAGGGAACGGCCGACACCCATCACATCTATGAACTGCTTTGGGTAATCGGGGGTTGACATAGGCCAAAAGCGGCTACCTACGCCGCCGGCCATGATTATAATTTGTATGTCGTTGAAATTATGCATTAATCTTGTTATTTATTTCGAAAACCTACCCGTCCTTCCTTACCGTTAAAGAAGACTTTTTTCGAAAACCTACCCGTCCTTCCTTACCCTTAAGGAAGGCTCCACCTCTCATCTCGGTCTTCTCTCCTCAGGCGAGAAGAAGGAAACCGCCCTACTCGGTGCTCGGAACCGCTTCGCTCTAAGGTTGGCGGACCATCAAAGGTCTACGCCATATTGTGCGGGATGGGACCGCCTTAAGGCAATGTTTTCTATACCTAACCTTAAGCTTTATTTACATGAATCAGCAAAAAGAAAAGACTAGTTATATATATTATTATCTCCTCATTAACTTAGCTGCAAATTCAAAAAAATCTGCAACATTTTTGAAATTATCAAACTGCAGGCAATACATACTGGCGTAAGGTTCAGGGAACCTTTGTCGTATATCTGCCTTTATCATATTTGCTAAAACCTCCTTTGTGTAAGCTTTCAGCAATTCGTTATATTGTTCTTCGCTCATAATATTCTCTGTTATTTGAACATCCTTGCTATATACATCGCCTCAAAAACTACGATACAACCAATCAAGAACTGCATTCGAAAATATAGAAGCAAAGTATTCGTCGCTATTCTCTTGTTATTATCTGATGTTTTAGACATTTCTATTATCCTTCATAATCTGTTTTGAATACATTTTTATATATATCCAAAGTCGCTTTCACACCTTCAATTGCTCTCGTCTGATTTCCATTTCGAACATATATTGTATCATTAAACAATACAGGCTTGTCATGAGAAGATAGTTCAAATATAATAATGTCATATTCTCCGTATTTAGCCATCCGGAAATGTGTCATTATCTCATTCTTAACAGCTTCATCTACTGGGGCTTTTCGTATTGCAGATAAAATTTCATTTTGAAGTTTATCTCCTGAACCTTTATAGTATTTTTCTATTTCATCTTGAACACCAGTAATATAGAAATCTGTCCCTTCAAATTTCATCTCTTTTTTTGTATCATACAGTTTTTGAAACTTTTTTAAAGTCTCTTCTCCTTCTGTTATGCCAACTATAACATATCCTTTTGTTTCTGGTGCTTTATTTACTTCGGCTGTTAGAATCTCTACAATTTTAGCAACTAACTTTTTATTAAACTCACCTGTTTCTAAATCATGAAAACCTGTTTTGAAATCATACTGAGTGCCTTCAATTCTTGACAATCGTATAATATTATCAAGTTCTAAAATCCAATTTTCTTTAGCGACATCCCCTCCTTTTCTTTTCTTAAAACACGGCAGGATAATTCCTTTTACAGCCTGTATTTTTTGAATACGAGTTTGTGATTTCCAATTAGAATCGGATATTCCTTTCAAATGGTTCAATGCAATATGGTCAAAAGTTTGAATTAGTTTGGTATAATTATAAACGGTCATTCCGTCTTTAATAATCAATTCAAACAAAGCTAAAAATATGACTTGATAAGTTCGTACTAATCCCTCTGAATATGCATCGGAATAAACTAGTGTTCTAAAATTTTTGTTTGCAAGTTGCAATATTTTCAGCATCTCAGCATGAATAGTCCTAAACCAAGATATTATGACATCCTCACCTACATGCGCAATAGCAGTTTCCATTTGCATAGACAATTTGTTATCTGTATTCTCATCGTATTGATAAAGATGATTCAACGCTTTAGAAGAAGGTTCAACTTGATCTCCTAATATCATATAGCTTAGTATCCATGCAACTAGTTCCTCATCTCTTGAAACTCGCATATTTTGGATTGTTACAATCTTTTGTTTAACCCAAAATGTATCTTCCATAACTATACCATACTTTAACTTTTTGTTTGAAAGACTTATTTCTTTCATTTTGTTCAATACAACTAAGTCAGAAGGAGATACATCATGTCGAATGTCTGAAGAGACTTTTCTTACAAGATTGGGAAATATACCTACAGCACCAGCCTGGCGGATTTCTTGATTGGACAACTGTTTTCCAAAGGAATTTATTCTGCGGAATATCGCTTCAATACTCTTAGTATCAGCATTGATAATAGAATAAGGAAGGGGATAGTTTGTGATATTCACACAAATCTGCCTATCAAGTATTGGAGTCTGCTGTTCTAATAATCCTTGATCAAACAGAGATTTAGTTGAAGCAAGTGTATTTAGGTCAAAATACCCCTTTTGTCCATTACTCTCCAACGGATATTCATTCTCTATAAAAGACATAATAGCATTAAGTCTTTGCATACCATCTATGATTTCATATTTAATCACACCTTGTTCTTCTTTTGAAGCAAATAAGAACAAAGGCACAGAATACCATTTACTCAAAGAATCTATGAACGCTGCTTTTTCTTCAAGCGTCCATACTAATTTGCGCTGGTATTTTCTATTGACGATATATTTATTTTTCAGATAGTTGTCATAAGCCATCTGAACACTTATAGTTGAACTTGAAATAGGATTATCATTCATATTAAATATTTTTCTAAAATGACATTACTAATCAATATTTTAAATATTGATTATCAAACATCTAATATCGAATAAAATTCAAAGTAGATGTTTTACTATAACAATAATTACGAGCAGAACGAATCTGAACAAACTTATTTAAACCCGGATATGGTGAATCAGATTTCTCTTTGTTACAATACACCATTTTTTCACGGGCTATTGAGTCTATCACAAGAAGTAGCCACGAGAGTCGCGGAAGAGGCGTGGCTCTATTATGAGAACGCCTTCAATATCTGTTTTAATTACATTCATAATTTTTATCTCCTCATTAACTTTGTTGCAAATTTAAAGAATTCTGCAACATCATCATCGTATTCTTTTCAGCTGGGGCTTAAAATCGTCTGGAACTTGGAAAGATCTTGTTCTTGGTGCTATATTACCATCCTCGTACCATTTTGCGTGTATTTTACCATCTGCACCTGGTGTAAATGGAATCTTATCCATATCGTTTCTTAATCCCCAAACTGGAGATTCTTTACCTTCCATAAAACAAAGGCCTGAGTCATACCCCATAGGGCTATCTACACATCCATACATGTAATTAAACAAGAGTAACTGACCTATTTGCTGTGTACCCAAATAAGGGCGTTCAATATTACCTAAAACAGATTTTCTTGCAACTATATTTTGATGTATGTCTATCCATTGCTTTTCTGTTAGTGACTTCTTGATAGAGTACCAAGGTAACTTTCTACGACTAGTAATGCTAAACTCTGAAAACTTCAATGTTTTAACCCTCTTATTGATACTTTTGGCACCTCCAAACATTCTGACGGCAAGACTGACAGCCTCGCTGGAAAACGTTTTGGTACTTGCTATTTCTTTGGCTGTATCAACAATATCATCCTTGCACCATAAAGCATCACCTTGGTGATAATGATTATAGATTGCTTCCGAATCTTCTTTTGTATAAGAGAACGAATATAGATAGCCCCTTAATATACCTTTCTTTCCTACATGACAGGCATATCCTTTTTGTTTGCCTGGACGTTGAAATGGCTGAAGACCTATCACGTTAATCTTGTTAGAAAACACACCAAAAGGATTCTTGGAATCTTCACTTGTCTCATTAGACAATATCGCATAGATGTATCCAACATATTCTTTGTCCTCAGTCTTGGGTTTGTATGTATCCGTACATTCATCGTAATCACACATGGCAAAAAACATAGAGATATCAATATCAGAAGTGACATCCAACACATCTGTTTTCAATCCATAATGCTGTGCCAATCCAACATAATCTACAACATAGCCACACTCTTTGAAATGCCGAGTTACATCAAACTGCTCCAAGAACAGACGGTATTCAGCAATACGAACATGTTCTACGAAAATTTCCTCCTCTGTAAGTTCTTGACGATAAAGCGAAGGCAGACATGTTCCATGATATTTTCCTTGACCGCGATACAGGACACCATAGTCTAATGATGTAGGAAGTAATATGAAGCCTTTCTTTCCTGCCAATTTGACTTGCTCGAATTGCCCTTTCTGAGGTATAAACTCAGGATGATGTTTATAAAAGTATGCACGTGACTTTTCATACCACACCAGATCATCCTTCAGTTCTTTGCACGAATCATAATGTCTTTCGGGTGGAACCACACAAATTGGATGAAATATAAAATCTTTCTCTTCCATAGCTTTCACTACGTTTACTAATGTATAATGTTGACTTTACGCATACTACAATGATTACTTCTTGTCATTGTTGTTTTCTTATTAATTCAAGTATTCTTCCACACGGTTTAGCGACAATATTGGTAAACCTTCATTTTCCAACGCATCAAGTAATTCATCTTTGCGTCCGCGAAGAATATCATGAAGCACATTCTTGTCCTCTGTCATCTGAGTAATATTGAATGTCAGTCTATCTATAGCGTGTAGAGCAGACCTATCAGACAAGCCTTTTTCCAGCATCATAATCTGCATTTTTGAGTTTAGCCCTTTCTCTACCAAATATGCCCATTTAGTTATAATATCAGTCTGTATGTTGAAATAGATACTTATGTAACGCAGAATGGATTTGGATGCCAACAAAAAATCACAACGTAACCACTCTATTTGTTCAACCACATCATCTATGGAGAGACTCATTTTATCGGCTATTTCTACATAGCGTAGACCTGCCATCCAATATGACAATAAAGCTTCAACTCTTATTTTGTCTTCAATTTGTACCAAAAGAGAAGTTAAAGATACGACCTTCTCTATCCAATCATAGGAACTTAAATCTTCGATAGTCAAAGTTGAAAGTCCACAATCATCCGTTATGGCTGTTTGCAGAGCAGCTTGTAAAGAAGGTGATATTTGAGTATCTTTATATATTCGTATATTGTCATTGGACACCCCATGAAGATAGTTGTTTCGTACAGAAAAGATTCGGGCGATCTGCTTTCTATGCTTATCGTTCCCTAAATGATATGAAAGAGATGCTTTTGAAACATCCTCTGGAACGTCATCTTTGGTTGTGAAATCATCGGCACTCAACATCAGCATTTTATCAATACTCTCCGTCAAGCCGTTCTCTGACAAGAGACTGTTAACTTCTTCATCTGTCAGTTGGCGGTGCGATTTTCTCTCTGCTTTTAATATCTCAAAGGCTATGTCATTGAGCATACCTTTGGCATCCTTTAGATTTTCACCAGAAGCAGCTTCCTTGACAAACCACCATTTATCTTCTGCACAAATTACAAAACCGTATGTCTCTCGTCCTGCCCGCCCAACACGTCCAATAACGTTCATCAGGACTTCACGCTCCATCAATCCCTTACCTAAAGGATGCCTTATGTCACCCAATACGAGTGTCTTAATTGGAAAATTGACACCTTCTGCCAAAGTACTATTACAGATAATCATCCGCAAAGCGCCACTCTCAAAGCCAGTTTCTACAATCTCTCGCATCTCTTGTGGTAAGGAAGCTGTATGTACTGCAAAGCCTTCTTTCAAGAAGTTGGTCTCATAGTAATCTGTTCCAAAGTTATACTCTGAAAATTCGTACAAAATATCCAGAAATCCATGTTGGCTAGCTTTGAGGAAACTTCGAGGTGAAGAAAGTTGTCCTTTTTGTATGATATTTGCTATACATTCTCCATATTTACGACAACTTGAATTGCCTTTTTTGAAGGTTGAATAGAGCATAACAGAACCTGCATTCAAGGCCTTCATAGCCATAAGACAGGCTCGGTTTCTTTGCGTGTCAAGCTTAAATCCTTTACATTTTCCTTCACTGACGAAGGAAGTAAAATCAAAAAGAACTTTCTTATTTATATTTTCATACACATGGAGGTTTATACATCCTTTATCGGTACTTGCCAGCCCAAAACGTATTGTACATGGACGGTAAGTACTTTCACCAACCTCTTCTTCCGTTCCACCTAACCAAGTATTGATGTCGCCAATATTAGGAATAATAGCAGAAATAAACAGGAAGCGGATATGTTCTTGCTTACGAAGTCGTGAGAGCAGCATCTCATAATTCAAACCTCTTTCCACACTCTCTATGAGTTGTCCTTCATCACAAATTACCAAAGTAAACTGTCTGAGTATATCATCGACAGCTCCTTCCAGACTCATAAAAGTCTCAGGGGTTGTAATGAAAAGGTCTGCTTCTGCCAAAATAGCTTCCGTACCAGTCATACTACTTCCACCATAAAGGCTTCGATAAGTAAAGCCAAGTTGCCCTGATATTTCTCTGTATTTCTCTCTTAATTCATGCCCCAAAGAACGAAGAGGGGCAAGATACAGTATCTTGGCATTTGGAGTTTTTTGAAGTTCTTGGTAAACGAGTAGTTCTGTAATATATGACTTTCCTGCACTTGTTGGCATTCTCAAAGAGAATGATCTATTGAAACTAAGCAGCCCTTTCTGTAATGCTTCACGTTGAGACGGCAAGAAAGAAAAGATATGCTTACGGAAAGAATATTCCAAATAACAATTCCACGAAATGGAATTGTCTAATGTATATAAATCAGTTCTGATATTGTCTTTTTGGAATTTCTTTAATATATGAAGCAACAACTGAGAATCAAAGAAATCATCTGCACTATCAAAATTCATCAGTTTAGCACGTTTTTTCAGAAGAGCCTTAAACTTTGACAGTTCTGTATTGTCACCAGTGGTAAGCCATGCTTTTATACCATGTTCTACTATCTCGTTACCATTTATTCCTCCACCTGATATTATGTAGAATATTGTTCTGGCAGCATCTGTCCGCAAATCAGCCAAGCGACAATCATGAATGTACATGGCAGCAACAGCCTCATAATTACAGAGGTAATATATTGATGCAACATACAAGGCATTGTCATTTCTATTAACTCCTACAAACTCTGACTGTTTCCAACGTTCATTGAATATCTCCATTCCATGAGCTATATTCAACAGTTCTGCTTTTCGTACATCTACATCATATTCGTTAGAATATTCTCCATCTAAAATATTGAACATTCGAGTAAGCATATTGACATAGAAGTCGGCATAACGTTCCATAAAGTCATACACAAAAGGCAAAACCTGTGCTCGCCGATATGCTGAACGCATATCGGCTGCAACAGTATCTACTATCCATTTCTTTAATGTATGGTTCATAACTTTATGCCTTATGAATTAGGGATTTCTTGATAAAGACTCTCATATTTGGATTTCAAATTATCCATTGGAATGACAAATACAGCCATTGAACGATTGTATGCGGCATTATTTTTATTAAAGTCTTGGATCTGCTTGATTAAGGTTGGTTCGACTTTAGCTATATGGTAATTGTCCATATAAGAAGAATCAACAATAGCCATAGCATTGTGCTGAGTTTGGTAAGGATGGGCAACTGCATCTTCAAAACGTTTTACCTTTTTCACCATATCGAACTGCTTGTCTCGTTTATATCTTTGGAGTAGAAAAGATAGAGTCTTTCCCTCTCTTGATATGCTATCCTCCAATGCTCCGGTTATAGCTTTGTTAATGGTACTTTCTTCTTTATTCGGTTGTGTTGCTCTTGATTTCACCTCTACAGTCATGACCTTATCTGTATCTTTAGGCTGCTGCTCGTCAGGGCAAGACAACAACATTATGTCTGCGAAGTGAACGGCACGATTCTTCTCTTCTTTCCATCTCCACCTGATAGGAGTGACATTATATTCTGGATGAAGAGCTTTAAAAAGCAGGAATGTCAATATCTCGGCAAACTCTCCAGACTGGATGATAGGTTCTGTAGGAAGAACCTCTTTGATTTCTTCATTTCTCGTTGTTCCCATTTCGGTCACAATCTCCTCCAAATCCTCATCTGAGATATACGCCCGACGATAAGAATCCAATGAGCCTTTTATAAACTCATCGGTTCTTGTCTCATCAAACACATACATCACAATACTCTTTGCTGCATATGACGTGGTGTCTTCGGTAAAGAAAGAGAGAATATCAAACATGATTACTTTTCCTTATTGAAATATAATTTATAGAAATTTTGACCTCTGTCATCATCATAACCTCTTTCTATGAAAGTTCCTGTTTTCATCAAATATAGCTCTACTGTATCGTCTAGCTTTATCTTACGAATCTTTTTGCTAACATTTAATGCTTTTTTATCTATAGCAATTTTTTCTGTAAACTTGATACCTTCACGCTCCTCGTATATCTTTCGATATTCCTCAAACATATCCAAAATTTCTTGGCTCTGAAATACTTCAGATTCCAAATTCGTTATATTTACTGTATCTGATTTAGAAACGACATCAGCATACTTGTTTACAATGTCTATTTGTTCCGACTTTGAGACCTTTGAATTCTTGGTCAGTTTATCCTTTACAAATCCCTCCATTAAATTCATCAATGTCTTAGACTGACTATATGGAGTCGTTCTGGTTTCCATACCTAAGAAATCCTGACGCCAAAATTTGGAGTCTTTGCTTTTGTCTATGATAAGTCCAATAGGCATATTGTCTGTAAACACAACCATGCAAGCTTTATCAATCTTTTGCGGGGTATAGCCAGTTTTTACAGATATATTGAGATTTCCTTGTGAGTCAATGTATGTTTCTATAAATTCTTTTTTAGTTTCTATCTTGAAAACACCAACGGCATCACAATATGTATCACCAACTATTATATCAGCAACTTTTATAATAAATATATCGCCATCTTTTATCGTTGGTGCAGTTGAAACACTGTCCAAATGTTTAAATAACGATATTGAACTTTCAACAAAATCGACACCATGATAAATGTCAACAACGGTATTGTAAACAACATTGTATTTTAAATCTATAGTATGAACAAAAGTATACTCATTCTTCTCTTTGGAAAATGGTTTTATAAAGAAATCCTTCAGAGAATCTTGCTCTAATTTACTCATATTCATTTCTTGACGATTAACTATACAATTTTGTCTATCAAAACTAAAATGGTGACAAATCATTTTGTCTATATATGCTTCCTTGAAATCCATTTTTATATTTTTTTCTTTAAAATCAATACTTGTAGTAAACTTGTTATCATATATACTGTATAGAAAAACACATTTACAATTAACAGTATAACTACTAGCCTATAAACAAAAAGCAATACGATATGTCCACCCAACAATAAAGACTCACAGTCTACATCTTTTATTTTGTGAACAAATCCGTACTCAGAAATATCCAGAGAAAAGAAATCTTTCCAAAAGATATTCGGAATGAGCAATAGCAACGTTATCGTTGCAAAAAGAATATTAAATCCTATTGAATAAAAAAAGCGTATCACATAATTGTGTTCCTGCTTCAATCTTATAATATCTACTGAGGAAGGTCTTTTATTCACAGGCATTCTATTTTTAGCATCTTTTGTAGGGAGCTTCGTCAAATTTAACTTATCATAAATGAGAGTTAAAGCTGTAACAAAAAATCCTATAAAGATAGCAAATATATCCTTTATATAATCTATGAAGTTGTCACTTATTCCTTGAGGCAGACTTAATACTACCATTAGTGACAACCCTAAGAACAGCCAATAGAACCCCCAAATTGACCTCGTAGAAAATTTTTGGTTATTGACATCTCTTGTAATGACATGATGACCATTTTTTAGAAATATCATCATTGCTTTAAGCCATTCCTTCAACATACAAATCAGGCCTCAACTCTTTTATAATAACAGATTCAAACAAA
>ERZ1026892.117-NODE-117-length-38407-cov-14.489075_pt1 | contig 38407 bp, 40 predicted proteins | sample MGYA00380176_ERZ1026892 | MGnify/ENA primary metagenome ERZ1026892 (study PRJEB33269, sample SAMEA4719812) | human gut metagenome | biome: human-associated habitat; feature: organic feature; material: feces | place: Cameroon | collected 2013-10 ... | reverse complement strand
AACTGAATTACTTCTTAGCGCGCTCTTCGAGCATCGCTACTGCCGGCAGTACTTTACCTTCCACGAATTCGAGGAATGCGCCGCCGCCAGTGGAGATGTAGGAGATTTTGTCAGCAATACCGAACAGGTCGATTGCTGCCAGAGTGTCACCGCCGCCAGCGATAGAGAATGCTTCGCTGTCTGCGATCGCGTTAGCAACGATTTCAGTGCCTTTACGGAAGTTCGGGAATTCGAACACGCCGACCGGGCCGTTCCACAGGATGGTTTTGGCGTTTTTCAGGATTTCAGCCAGTTTCTCTGCGGAAGCGTCGCCCAGGTCCAGAATCTGCTCGTCATCTTTGATGTCGTTTACAGATTTCAGGGTCGCGGTTGCGGTTTCAGAGAACTCGGTCGCTACGCGAACGTCGGTCGGAACCGGGATATCGCAGGTGGTCAGCAGACGCTTAGCTTCGTCAACCAGGTCAGCTTCGTACAGGGATTTACCCACGTTGTGGCCTTGAGCGGCAACGAAGGTGTTCGCGATACCACCGCCAACGATCAGCTGGTCAGCGATTTTAGACAGGGAGTCCAGAACGGTCAGTTTGGTAGAAACTTTAGAACCGCCAACGATAGCCACCATTGGGCGAGCTGGTTCTTTCAGTGCTTTACCCAGCGCGTCCAGTTCTGCCGCCAGCAGCGGGCCTGCGCACGCAACGTCAGCAAACTTGCCGATACCGTGGGTAGAAGCCTGCGCACGGTGTGCAGTACCGAATGCGTCCATTACGAACACGTCGCACAGTGCTGCGTATTTCTTAGACAGCGCTTCGTCGTCTTTCTTCTCGCCTTTGTTGAAGCGAACGTTTTCCAGAACAACCAGCTCACCGGCAGCAACTTCTACGCCGTCCAGGTAATCTTTAACCAGACGAACCGGAGCAGACAGTTTGTCTTTCAGGTAATTAACAACCGGCAGCAGAGAGAATTCTTCGTTGTACTCGCCTTCGGTCGGACGACCCAGGTGAGAAGTGACCATGACTTTTGCACCCTGTTTCAGCGCCAGCTCAATAGTCGGCAGAGAAGCACGGATACGCGCGTCGCTGGTTACTTTCCCTTCTTTAACCGGTACGTTCAGATCCGCACGGATGAAAACGCGTTTACCAGCCAGATCCAGATCGGTCATCTTAATTACAGACATGGTGAATCCTCTCGTTGATTCTTAAAGTTTTGCAGACGCACGATGCGTCTTACCTGAAACCTTGAGCGGCCATTGCTAACGTGGTGTCGAGCATTCGGTTAGCAAAGCCCCATTCGTTATCACACCAGACCAGCGTTTTGATCAGGTGAGCACCGCTGACCCGCGTCTGCGTGCCATCGACAATGGCACTGTGCGGATCGTGGTTAAAATCAGTGGAGACCAACGGTAATTCCGTATAGTCAACTATACCATGAAATGCACCCTGTGCTGCTTTTTGCAGCAACTGGTTGACTTCATTCGCTTTTACAGGTTTTTTCACCGTCACGCTCAGGTCAATTGCCGTCACGTTGATGGTGGGTACTCGTACCGCAATCGCCTCAAAACGGTCGCCAAACTGCGGGAAAATACGGGCAATCCCCGCAGCAAGTTTAGTATCTACCGGAATGATCGACTGGCTTGCCGCACGCGTCCGACGTAAATCCGGGTGATAGGCGTCAATCACCTGCTGGTCGTGCATCGCAGAGTGAATGGTGGTGACCGTACCGGACTCAATGCCATAAGCATCATCCAACAATTTAATGACGGGAATTATGCAATTCGTGGTACAGGAGGCGTTGGAAACAATACGGTGTTCCGCGCGCAATTCATGTTGATTGACCCCATAGACGACGGTGGCGTCGAGATCGTTGCTGCCAGGATGTGAAAAGAGCACCTTCTTCGCGCCAGCGGCGATATGGGCTTCGCCGTCATGGCGACTACCGTATACGCCGGTACAGTCTAGCACGACATCAACCGAAAGCTCTTTCCAGGGCAGCGCCTCAATAGTGCGCTCATGCAGAAGACGGATGGCGTCATCGCCGACGAAAAGCTGTTCACGCTCCTGGCGAACATCCCAGGCAAAGCGCCCGTGGCTGGTGTCATATTTCAACAAATGCGCGATGCCCGCAGCATCTGCCAGCTCGTTGATTGCCACCACGGTGATTTCCGCACGGCGTCCGGATTCATACAAAGCACGAACCACGTTACGTCCAATGCGACCGAAGCCATTAATCGCTACGCGTACGGTCATAGGTCTCCTGCAAGGTCATCCCGATGCAAAGTGGCAAACAGAGTAATGCAGCCAAACGCTTTGGGAAACCTCACCCGCCACAAACAGTGACTGATTGGTTAAATGTCGAACAATTTATCGACTGAAACGCTTCAGCTAGAATAAGCGAAACAAGGAATAAAAGGAATGATTGTCCAGACAGAGACGCCTAATATCTGACACACATCACATTTTACACTTGCGCAGGATGGAATTTATTCCATATCCCAGAATTGTGAATAAGCACTGCCGGATCTTTTCGTTGTGGTGTCGCAAACACTGATTTATATCAGAAAGCCCCCTCTCTCACGTCTATATTATCAGCGTTACGTCCGAGTCTCGGAGTCCTTCAAATATGACCATGCATTCCAATATCGCCTCTACGGCTCGCTTCTATGCGCTCCGCCTGCTTCCTGGACAGGAAGTGTTTTCCCAATTGCGAACGTTTATCCAGCAACAGCAGATTCAGGCAGCCTGGATAGCGGGTTGCACGGGCAGTCTGAGCAATGTGGCTTTGCGCTACGCGGGGCGGGAAGAGACAACCTTCATCAACGGCACCTTTGAGGTTATTTCACTGTCCGGCACGCTTGAGCAGGCTGGCGAGCATCTTCATCTGTCGATTTCCGATCCGCAGGGCGCCACGCTGGGCGGCCATATGATGCCCGGCTGTACCGTGCGGACCACGCTTGAACTGGTGATTGGTGAACTGGAAGCGCTGACCTTTAGCCGACGCCCCTGCGCCATTTCAGGCTATGAAGAGCTGCACATTTCTCCTCGTTAATTTACCACACTACCCAACAAGGGGTTTTCTATGGCACGCCGCCAATTTTCCAGCCAATCCTTAGTGCTGATTGTCATTGCTATCGCTATCAACATGATCGGAGGGCAGCTTATTAGCATGCTGAAGCTGCCCATTTTTCTCGACTCGATTGGTACGCTTATCAGCGCCGTACTGCTTGGGCCGGTTATCGGCATGTTGACCGGCTTACTCACTAACCTGCTTTGGGGGCTGCTGACTGACCCGATTGCCGCAGCCTTTGCCCCGGTTGCGATGGTGATTGGCCTTGTCGCAGGCTGGCTGGCGCGCGCAGGTTGGTTCCGTACGTTGCCAAAAGTCATCGTCAGCGGCGTGGTGATTACGCTTGCGGTAACGGTAGTTGCCGTTCCTCTCCGCACGGTACTGTTTGGCGGCGTAACCGGTAGCGGCGCAGATCTGTTTGTCGCCTGGATGCACTCGCTCGGGCAGAACCTGATTGAGTCCGTTGCGGTTACCGTCATTGGCGCCAACCTCGTCGATAAAATTCTGACCGCGATTATCGTCTGGCTGCTGCTACGCCAATTGCCGCTGCGAACCACTCGCCACTTCCCGTCGATGTCAGCCGTACGCTGATGCATCCGTTCACCTCGTTAACGCTGTGGGCGCTGGCAGGTTTCACTACGCTGCTGTTGCCGGCGCAGACGCTGCTCCCCGCCTATAGCGTGCTGACGTTTGTCTGCCTGCTGGTGCTGAAGCCGACACGGCGGCGGGCAAAATATGTCGCCTGGCTGATGTTTTCGCTGGGGTGCGGTTTGTGGCTGGTGCACGGCGGCTGGCTGGCCGAGTGGATTAGCGGCCAGCCGCGCGACCCGGCGCGCTGGGCAAACGCTATCACGCTGTGGCTGCGTATTCTGGCAATCGTCTCCACCGCCCAGCTGTGGATGCAGTATGTGCCGGTACAACAGTTTATCCGCGCGCTCTTTGCCTCACGCGTGCCGCCCGGTATGGCCTATCTGTTTGCCGGCCCGCTGCTGGTTGTGGAGCAACTCAAGCGTCAGCTGGCCGTAATTCATGAAGCCCAATGTGCCCGCGGCGTGCCGCTCGATGAAGGTTGGTATCAACGACTACGTACCATACCTGCGCTTATCGTGCCGCTCACCCACAATGCGCTCAATGATTTAGCCGTACGCGGCGCGGCGCTGGACATGCGTGCCTTTCGTCTGCACGGCCGCCGTACCACTCTATGGGCTCCAAAAGACAGCGCCGCTCAACGGTGGGCACGCTATGTGATGGTGCTGATGATGTTTGTGGAAGCAGGAGCATGGCTATGGTTACTTTTGAGCAATTAAGCTACCGCCCATCGCAGGCAACGCGCGCGCCTGTATACCTGAATTTTCACCATGCCGAGCCCGGCATGGTAGCCATTTTTGGCGATAACGGCAGCGGGAAAAGCACGCTAGCGCAGCTTATGGCAGGTTGGTATCCCGATTATCTTCCCGGCGCGATAGAGGGCCAGGGAACCCTGCTTGGCATCCCCGTTGGCGAGCTTTCGCTTGTTGAACGAGCCCCCACCATTCAACTCGTCCAGCAATCACCCTATTTACAGCTTTCTGGCTGTACTTTCAGCGTTGAAGAGGAAGTGGCCTTTGGTCCGGAAAACCTCTGTCTGGAAGAAGCTGAGATTCTTCAGCGAATCGATGCGGCCCTTTCGCTAACCGCATGCCAACCGCTACGCCATCGCCATCCCGCAACGCTCTCCGGCGGGGAAACCCAGCGCGTCGTCATCGCCAGCGCGCTGGCAATGCAGCCAAAACTACTGCTGCTCGATGAAGCCTTCAGCCGTCTGACGGCAGCGGCCACCGCCATGCTGCTTGAGCGTTTACAGCGCTGGGCTCAGGAACAGCAGTCGTTGATCGTACTGTTTGAACGTCACCAATCCCCTTTTCTCACCTGGTGTCAGCGGGCATGGCAGCTTGATGATGGAGGTTTGACCCCGCTATGTTGACCTTAAATCAGCTAACTTACCGTTGGCCAGGCGCAGAGGCCGATTGCCTGAAATCTATCTCACTGACCCTCGGCGAAAGCGACTGGCTGGCGCTGACGGGCGATAACGGCGCGGGGAAGTCGACTCTGCTGCGCGTCATGGCGGGGTTGCTGAAGCCCACTTCTGGGTCGGTATGCTGGCGGGGGGAAGATCTTTCCGCGCTTAACAACAGAGCCCGCGCCGCCGTTTTTGGCGTACTGTTTCAGGAGGCGGAAAATCAAATATTCCACAGCAGCGTAGCACAAGAAGTGGCATTCGGTCTGAAGCTACAGAAGCGCCCGGCCGCCGAGATAAATCAGCGCACCCAGGCCGCACTGGCGCTGTGTCATCTGGAGGATGTTGCTGATAGGCATCCGCTGGATCTCCATACCGCGCAGCGACGTATGGTCGCGGTAGCAAGTCTGGAGGCCATGAAGCCATCTATGTTGTTGCTTGATGAGCCCAGTCGGGATTTTGATCCCCACTGGCTGGCGATATTTGAAAACTGGCTGGCGGTTTGTCGCGCGAGGGGTTGCAGCGTTGTCGCCATTAGCCATGACGTCGCGTTCACCCAGCGTCATTTTGCCACAGTTCTCCGCCTGGATAACGGTCAACTCTCCGGCTGAACCGCAAAAAAAAAGGGCCGCCGAGGCGACCCTTTCATTTCACAGAAAACGCAGATTACAGCAGGGATTTCGCTTTCGCGAGGACGTTTTCTACGGTGAAGCCGAACTCTTTGAACAGCTGATCGGCCGGCGCAGACTCACCGAAGGTGGTCATACCGACGATAGCACCGTTCAGGCCCACGTATTTGAACCAGTAGTCAGCGATGCCCGCTTCGATAGCGACGCGTGCAGAGACGGCTTTCGGCAGCACGGATTCACGGTAAGCCGCATCCTGCTTGTCGAATGCGTCGGTAGACGGCATGGAAACCACGCGCGCCTTCACGCCTTCAGCGGTCAGTTTTTCGTAAGCGGCCACGGCCAGCTCAACTTCGGAACCGGTCGCAATCAGGATGATTTGCGGCTGGCCGTCGCTGTCTTTCAGCACGTAACCACCACGGGACACGTTCGCCAGCTGCGCTTCGGTACGATCCTGCTGCGCCAGGTTCTGACGGGAGAGGATCAGCGCGGTCGGGCCGTCCTGACGCTCTACGCCGTATTTCCACGCAATCGCGGATTCGACCTGGTCACACGGACGCCAGGTGCTCATGTTCGGGGTCACGCGCAGGGAAGCAATCTGCTCTACCGGCTGGTGAGTCGGACCATCTTCGCCCAGACCGATGGAGTCGTGGGTGTAGACCATCACCTGACGTTTCTTCATCAGCGCGGCCATACGCACCGCGTTACGGGCATATTCAACGAACATCAGGAAGGTAGAGGTGTATGGCAGGAAACCACCGTGCAGCGAGATACCGTTGGCAATCGCGGTCATACCGAATTCACGCACGCCGTAATGGATGTAGTTACCCGCGGTGTCTTCGTTAATGGCTTTAGAACCGGACCAGATAGTCAGGTTAGACGGCGCCAGGTCAGCGGAACCGCCGAGGAATTCTGGCAGCAGAGGACCAAAGGCTTCAATCGCGTTCTGGGACGCTTTACGGCTGGCGATTTTCGCCGGGTTGGCCTGCAGTTTCGCGATGAATTCGTTCGCTTTCGCGTCGAAATCAGACGGCATTTCGCCTTTCATACGACGGGTAAATTCTGCAGCTTCCTGCGGGAAGGCTTTCGCGTAAGCAGCAAACTTGTCGTTCCATGCGGCTTCTTTCGCCTGGCCTGCGGCTTTCGCATCCCACTGAGCGTAGATGTCAGCCGGGATTTCAAACGGACCGTAGTTCCAGCCCAGTTGCTTGCGGGTCAGCGCAATTTCGTCTGCGCCCAGCGGTGCACCGTGAGAGTCGTGGGTACCCGCTTTGTTCGGAGAACCGAAACCAATGATGGTTTTGCACATCAGCAGGGACGGCTTGTCGGTGACGGCACGCGCTTCTTCTACAGCACGTTTGATCGCGTCGGCGTCGTGGCCGTCGATACCGCGGATCACGTGCCAGTTATAGGCTTCGAAACGCTTGGCGGTGTCATCGGTGAACCAGCCTTCAACGTGACCGTCGATGGAGATGCCGTTGTCGTCATAGAAGGCAATCAGTTTGCCCAGTTTCAGGGTACCGGCCAGGGAGCACACTTCGTGAGAAATGCCTTCCATCATGCAGCCATCGCCCATGAACGCGTAGGTGAAGTGGTCAACGATGTCGTGGCCCGGGCGGTTGAACTGCGCCGCCAGCGTTTTTTCAGCAATCGCCATACCTACGGCGTTCGCAATACCCTGACCCAGCGGGCCGGTGGTGGTTTCCACGCCGGCGGTGTAACCCACTTCCGGGTGACCCGGCGTTTTAGAGTGCAACTGACGGAAGTTCTTCAGTTCTTCCATCGGCAGATCGTAACCGGTGAGGTGCAGCAGGCTGTAGATCAGCATGGAGCCGTGGCCGTTAGACAGCACAAAGCGGTCACGGTCAGCCCAGGACGGATTTTGTGGGTTATGGTTCAGAAAATCACGCCACAGGACTTCGGCAATGTCAGCCATACCCATCGGGGCACCCGGGTGACCGGAATTGGCTTTCTGTACTGCGTCCATGCTCAGCGCACGAATAGCATTAGCAAGCTCTTTACGTGAGGACATTTTGACTCCAGTTCGGACTGTTGAAGGCTACCCTAACGCCACGAGGCGCGCACGTTACGGGCTATGCCAGAAAAAAGTGTCAACAATGTAACCTATGCGACAAAGCATGTACATGGAGCATCCTTTTGCCTGTTCAGAAATCTCTGGAACAGGCGTTAACAAGATGTAATCCTCTCGCCCGTAAGCCGCGATATTCTTTATACTTAGCCTAACTCTGGCGGCGCAGTTCCAGGGCATTTTCAGATAAACGACTTTGGAAGCAATCTCATGAAGAAACGGGCGATGGTTCTGGCTTTTGGCGCTACTTTGCTGCTCAGCGGCTGTCAGAATATGGATTCAAATGGCTTATTAAGTTCAGGCACCGGCGCTTTGCAGGCCTTCTCCCTGAGCGATCAGCAGGTACAAGCATTGAGCGATCAGGCCTGTAAAGATATGGACAGCAAGGCTACCATCGCGCCGTCCAACAGCGCCTATACGCAGCGATTGAACAAAATCGCCACCGCGCTTGGCGACAACATCAACGGCCAGCCGGTTAACTACAAAGTCTACGTGGCGAAGGATGTGAACGCTTTCGCCATGGCCAACGGCTGTATTCGCGTGTATAGCGGCCTGATGGACCTGATGAACGATAACGAAGTGGAAGCGGTCATCGGCCACGAGATGGGCCACGTCGCGCTGGGCCATGTGAAGAAAGGCATGCAGGTGGCCATTGGGACCAACGCCCTGCGCGCGGCGGCAGCCTCAGCGGGCGGTATCGTCGGCAGCCTGTCGCAGTCGCAGCTTGGCGATCTTGGCGAGAAGCTGGTGAACTCGCAGTTCTCCCAGCGGCAGGAATCAGAAGCGGATGACTACTCCTATGACCTGCTGCGCAAACGCGGCATCAATCCAACCGGTCTCGCCACCAGCTTTGATAAGCTGTCGAAACTGGAAGATGGCCGCCAGAGCTCAATGTTCGACGACCATCCGGCGACTCAGGAACGCGCGCAGCATATCCGCGATCGCCTACAGGCCGACGGGATTAAATAAAGATTCACGGGGGGCAATATTGCCCCCCTTGCACAAATAAGAAAAAAAATATTAAAACCAGTAAACGGCACTAATTGATAATTTAAGCGCACGAAGCGTTAAATATCTCACTTCGCCAACCGCGAGGAATATATAAGCCGCAAGCGTAAAAACCGGATAATTATCCCAGAAAAGAAAATAACGATATATTATTTATCTTTTCAGAACGGTATTTACCGTATTTTTAAATAGTCTATAGCTCATTACTCCGCACGCGCACATCGGCCTGTAAGGCGCGTCATCTGGCGAAACATCCCTTCATACAATGATTGCTTTTCATACTTATTCAGGCGACTATCCAAATTGTAACAACACAATTTGACAGTTTTATAAACAGAGAAGTTCCCTCCGTGAAAAAGAAATTAACATTAGTTGCCTTAAGTATTATTGCCTCTGCACCGGCGTTTGCTAGCCAGCAATCTGATAGCCAGGGTTTTATTGACGACAGCCATCTGGATCTGTTCCTGCGTAACGCTTATATCAAACGCGATTATCGCGATGGGCTGCACGATAAAAGCGAATGGGGCCAGGGTTTTATTGCCACCTTTGAATCCGGCTTTACCCAGGGCCCGATCGGCTTTGGCGTAGACGGTATCGCCCAGTACGGCGTGCGCCTGGACGGCGGCCGCGGTAACAGCGGCGCGGGCGGTATCGATTTCTTCGCGCAGGACAACGACGGTCGTGCCAAATCCGACCTCGCCAAGTTTGGCGCAACCGCCAAAATGCGTTTCTCTAACACCGTGCTGAGCTACGGTACCCAGCGCCCGACGCTGCCAATTCTCTATGCCGACGACTCCCGTCTGCTGTATGAAACCTACACCGGTACCATGCTGACCTCAAAAGAGATCGCCGGTCTGGAAGTGAACGCCGGTTACTTCACCGACGAGCAGCGTAAGAGCGACGACAGCCACAACAGCGGCCTGAAAAGCATCACCTTCGGCGGCGCGAGCTACCAGTTCAACGACCAGCTGAGCGGCGCGCTGTACGCTTCCCACGTCGAAGATGTACTGAACAAGCAGTACCTCGGCCTGAACTACGCCCAGCCGCTGGCCGAAAACCAGAAACTGGTATTCGACTTCAACGGCTATAACTCCCGCCTGGAGCAGGAATATGCGGACTCGCTGAATACCGGGCGCAGCAACAGCATCTGGAGCCTGGCAACCAGCTACATCTGGGATATTCACACCTTCAAAATTGCCTACCAGCAGAGCAGCGGCAGCACCGGCTATAACTACGGCGGCTACCAGAATCAGGGCGGCGTCGGCGACGGAGGCAACACCATCTGGCTGGCGAACTCCTACTGGTCTGATTTTAACGGCGAAGACGAACGCTCATGGCAGGCATCCTATGCGCTGGACTTCGGCGGCCTCGGTCTGCCGGGTCTGAGCTGGACCACAGCGTACGTTCGCGGCGATAACATCAAGACGGCGGAAACCAACAACGGTAAAGAGCACGAGTGGTTTAACCAGGTGCAATACCAGGTCCAGGACGGCCCGGCAAAAGATCTGAAGTTTAAAGTCCGCTACTCGGTGCTGCGCGTTTCCAGCAACGCCAGCGACTATAACGTCAGCGGGAATGAAGTTCGCGTTTACGTAGAGTACCCGTTTAACGCGTTTTAATCGTCAAGATGACGGTTCCCGGCCAGGCTCAACCGCGCCGGGAACCTCCAACAATGGCTTACTCGCCTTTTTTCGCCGCCTGAATGTAGAGCATTTCCAGCGCCAGGGTCGCCGCGGCCAGCGCGGTGATCTCGGACTGGTCGTAAGCCGGTGCGACTTCCACTACGTCCATCCCGACGATGTTCAGATCCTTCAGGCCGCGCACCAGCTTAATGGCGCGATCGGAGGTCAGGCCGCCAATGACAGGCGTGCCGGTACCTGGAGCAAACGCGGGATCCAGGCAGTCGATGTCGAAGGTCAGGTAGACCGGCATATCGCCGACGATCTGTTTAACCTGAGCAATGATATCGTCCACGCGGCGATCGTTCACCTGCCCGGCGTCCAGTACGGTGAAGCCGTTGTCTTTATCAAACTCGGTACGGATACCGATCTGCACAGAGTGATTCGGATCGATCAGCCCTTCGTTCGGTGCGGTGTAGAACATGGTGCCGTGGTCGAACTCGCAGCCGTTGGCGTAGGTGTCGGTGTGGGCGTCAAAGTGCACCAGCGCCATTTTGCCGAAGTGTTTAGCGTGCGCGCGCAGCAGCGGCAGCGTGACAAAGTGATCGCCGCCGAAGGAGAGCATGCGTTTGCCCGCCGCCAGCAGTTTTTCCGCATGCGCCTGCAGCTTCTCACTCATTTCACGCGCGTCGCCGAAAGCATAAACCAGGTCGCCGCAGTCGACGACGTTCAGACGTTCACGCATATCGAAGTTCCATGGGAAGCGGTTGTGCTCCCAGGCCAGGTTGGTGGAAACCTGACGAATCGCCGCCGGGCCGTGGCGGCCGCCGGCACGACCAGAGGTTGCCATATCAAACGGTACGCCGGTAATGACCCAGTCTGCGTCGCTGTCGTACGGCATAAAGTTCATCGGCAGACGCAGGAAACCAAACGCGTTGGAAACCAGGGAGTTATCGTATTTATGACCTAAGGTGCTCATGGGCTGTGACCTCTTTTAAATCGGGGTAAAAAAAATCCCCTCCGCGTCGTTAGGCCCGACGAGGAAGGGATTGATTTGCATATAACATATTTGACGTAATTATCGCCTTAAAACTCCCGGTCTTCAAGTGGGCTTCTATTTACGGCAGGGAGGCGGCGCGTAACCCTTGCTATCCGCCGGGAAGGCCTGCGCGGAACAAGGCGGCAAGGATTTAGCGGCCGAGCCTTGTAACGCAAAGGCGGCAAAGCCAATCACCCCAACGTTGCGCACATCGCCCTGCGCTGAATTAGCAGCATAAGCATCGCGGATATCAGAGAACACGAACGCGGCTTCCGTACGCTGGTTTTTCCTGAACCCTTTAATGGCCAGAGAGCGCCCCGCATCCACGATATAACCACTATTTTGCAAAGAACCAGGCCTACCGCTGAGCACATCCAGCCCATCTACCGTGGTCACAATTTCATACTTCGTGTCACGACTATAATTACGCACATATAATTGATAAACCTGCCCAACAGTGGCATGAATAACATACGTAAAACTATTATTAGTCGCTGAATTATAGATTCTATAAATGGGAATTGAATTAAAATTAGCATCACGAACAGCATATTCCAGATCGCCTACGGAAATACTGTATTGCGTCTCGTAAGCTGATGGGTACCCGGTCGAATAATTGATTAATACTACGTTAACTGGGTCGCGATCTGCACGCTCAACGCTAACGCCCTTAACCGTCAAGTGTACATCTTCGCCCCAGGCGGTTCCCACAGATGACGAAGGCGTACTGGCGTATTGCCCTGAACTGGAGCAACCGCCCACCAATAAAATAAGGCCAAGAATCGCCCAGTTGATATTTAAAAATTTCATGCTTCCTTTCACTCTATAAATAACCACATTAATAATACGGCAATAAATGAGAATAGAAAGCCTGAAGGTTGGATCTTTGAGAATACATTTAGAAGATAGCAGGCCGAGAAAATAAATTAACTCGGCCTGCAAGGTAAATAATCTTAATTATTCATCTTCAAGATAGGTGTAACCATATAAACCGGCCTCAAACTCTTCAAGGAACTGCTGCTGCAGCTCAAGATCCAGATCGGTATTTTTCACCTGATCGCGGAACTGAGTAAGCAGTTTATTGGGATCCAGCTGCACGTACTGCAGCATATCCGCCACGGTATCGCCTTCATCGGACAGCTCAACCTCGACGCTGCCGTCAGGGAAGACGAACACGTCAACCGCCTCGGTATCACCGAACAGGTTGTGCATGTTGCCGAGGATCTCCTGATACGCGCCGACCATAAAGAAGCCCAGCATCGGCGGATTCTCCGGGTCGTATTCCGGCATCGGCATGGTGGTGGCAATGCCGTCGCCGTCGACGTAGTGGTCAATCGCACCATCAGAGTCACAGGTAATATCCAGCAGCACCGCGCGGCGCTCCGGCGCCTGATTCAACCCTTCAAGCGGCAGCACAGGGAACAGCTGGTCGATACCCCACGCATCCGGCATTGACTGGAACAGCGAGAAGTTGACGTAAATTTTGTCCGCCATACGTTCCTGCAACTCGTCGATAATCGGACGGTGCGCGCGGTTGCTCGGGTCGAGCTGTTTCTGCACTTCGTGGCACATGTTCAGATACAGCTGCTCTGCCCACGCACGCTCCTGAAGGCTAAAGGTGCCTGAAGAGTAGCCGACGTGAATATCGTGCAGGTCCATCTGGCTGTCGTGTAGCCATTCGCGCAGCGAGCGGCGGTTATCCGGCTCGTGCATCTCCTGCCAGGTTTCCCACATGCTTTGCAGCGCGCGCGGCGCATCGTCAGCCGGCGGCGTCGCTTCGGTATGTTCGCTACGCTCAACGCCGATAATGTTCGACACCAGCACGGTGTGGTGCGCGGTCACCGCGCGGCCGGACTCGGTGATCACCGTCGGGTGCGGCAGACCGTGCTCTTCGCAGGCATCGCCAATCGCCCAGATAATATTGTTGGCGTATTCGTTCAGGCCATAGTTCACCGAGCAATCAGACTGCGAGCGGGTACCTTCATAGTCCACGCCCAGACCGCCGCCGACGTCGAAGCACTGGATATTAACGCCCAACTTGTGCAGCTCAACGTAGAAACGCGCCGACTCACGCACGCCGGTGGCGATATCGCGAATGTTCGCCATCTGTGAGCCGAGGTGGAAGTGCAGCAGTTGAATGCTGTCCAGACGGCCACGTTCACGCAGGATTTCCACCAGTTGCAGAACCTGGTTGGCCGCCAGACCGAACTTGGATTTTTCACCGCCGGAGGACTGCCATTTACCGGAGCCCTGAGAAGCCAGACGCGCACGCACGCCAAGGCGCGGGACCACGTTCAGACGTTCTGCCTCTTCCAGCACAATGGCGATTTCAGACATCTTCTCGATGACCAGATAGACCTTATGGCCCATCTTCTCGCCCACCAGCGCCAGACGAATGTATTCACGGTCTTTATAGCCGTTACAGACGATCACGCTACGGGTCATGCCCGCATGCGCCAGCACCGCCATCAGCTCGGCTTTGGAACCGGCTTCCAGACCCAGCGGTTCGCCGGAGTGGATCAACGACTCAATGACACGACGATGCTGGTTAACCTTGATCGGGTAAACCAGGAAGTAGTCGCCGTTGTAACCGTAGGATTCACGCGCGCGTTTGAACGCCGCGTTAATCGAGCGCAGACGATGCTGCAGAATCTGCGGGAAACAGAACAGCGCAGGCAGGCGCTGACCCTGTGCTTCACGGGCTTTAACCAGCTCGGCGAGATCGACACGCGCTTGCGGAACGTCAGGATCCGGGCAGACGCTGATGTGGCCCAGTTCGTTGACGTCGTAGTAGTTATTGCCCCACCAGGCAATGTTGTATGTGCGTAGCATTTTGCTGGCTTCCTGGGAGCTCATCGCAACCTCCTGCATGGAACGTAGTACACCGCGTTCGCCTGCTGACGAAGGCGAATCCAATGAAATGTCGTCAGACATAGCGAACCTCAATTATTTATAACAAGTGTAAAACAGTTAACTACTATCGCAGCGTGACGTTGCGATAACAACCCATAAACAGCCCGATGAGGCAGCAGAACATGCTGACGCACCGACTGTGCGACCGGTTTCTTTTTCATATCATTGTAAAACACGCACCTGAACCGGGTATGACGGTTCAGCGAAACCACGAGAAAACCCTTGCCGTGACAAGAGCGCCCTTGTTCAGTGTTCCGTTACCTACCGGCTCGGGAGTCCTGAGAAGCGCCGAAATGGGTATAACATCGGCTGGTATGCAAAGCAGAATGGCGGGTTGCGGGGAACATATTCGCGCCAGAACGGCACGGTAGAATCAGCAGAATACAACGGTTCATTATCTCGTATCACCTCCACGGCCGCCCCAAAAGACGAACCTCAAGCCAAAGCTAAAGTCTTAGCCCGGCTGGAAGTGGCAACACGAAAAATGACGTGTGCTTTTTTGTATGAGCCGCGCGCGGCGTTTTATACCGATAACCCACCTAAAATGCAAAATATAAATGTGCAGCTTGCCGCCTGTGTCAGGAAAAATTTCCAATCTCAGTTGCAACAGAATGCGAGCTATCTCAAAAAAAACTGGCATTGAGGTGAAGATGTGACCTAAAATAGCCGTCCAGATGTTAATCCATCTATACCGATTAACACTCAGACTGCCAGTGACGGCAACCCTTAAGTCCGTGGTATAATCTTCCATCGTGATTATTCAATACAACAGTTTGAGCTAACCAAATTCTCATTGGGTGATATTAAATATGGCAAAACACCTTTTTACGTCCGAGTCTGTATCCGAAGGGCATCCTGACAAAATCGCAGACCAAATTTCCGACGCCGTGCTGGACGCCATCCTCGAGCAGGATCCGAAAGCCCGCGTAGCGTGTGAAACGTACGTCAAAACCGGTATGGTGCTGGTCGGCGGTGAAATCACCACCAGCGCATGGGTTGATATCGAAGAGATCACCCGTAACACCGTTCGCGAAATTGGCTATGTGCATTCTGATATGGGCTTTGATGCCAATTCTTGTGCCGTACTGAGCGCGATTGGTAAACAGTCCCCGGACATCAACCAGGGCGTTGACCGTGCCGATCCGCTGGAACAGGGCGCGGGCGACCAGGGCCTGATGTTTGGCTATGCTACCAACGAAACCGACGTGCTGATGCCGGCGCCAATCACCTACGCCCACCGTCTGGTGCAGCGTCAGGCTGAAGTGCGTAAAAACGGCACCCTGCCGTGGCTGCGTCCGGATGCGAAAAGCCAGGTCACCTTCCAGTACGACGATGGCAAAATTGTCGGTATTGATGCGGTGGTTCTGTCTACTCAGCATTCAGAAAGCATCGATCAAAAATCGCTGCAGGAAGCGGTGATGGAAGAGATCATCAAGCCGGTTCTGCCGACCGAATGGCTGAACGCGTCTACCAAATTCTTTATCAACCCGACCGGTCGCTTTGTTATCGGTGGCCCAATGGGCGACTGTGGCCTGACCGGTCGTAAGATCATCGTGGATACCTACGGCGGCATGGCTCGTCACGGCGGCGGCGCGTTCTCCGGTAAAGATCCATCAAAAGTTGACCGTTCCGCAGCCTATGCTGCGCGTTATGTGGCGAAAAACATCGTTGCCGCTGGCCTGGCCGACCGCTGTGAAATTCAGGTTTCCTACGCTATCGGCGTGGCGGAACCGACTTCCATCATGGTGGAAACTTTCGGTACCGAAAAAGTGCCTGCTGAGCAGCTGATTGGTCTGGTTCGCGAGTTCTTCGACCTGCGTCCGTACGGCCTGATCCAGATGCTGGACCTGCTGCACCCGATCTACAAAGAGACGGCAGCTTACGGTCACTTCGGTCGCGAAACTTTCCCATGGGAAAAAACCGACAAAGCCGCTCAGCTGCGCGAAGCGGCCGGCCTGAAATAAGCCCTCCCCGTTCGATAAAAGCCAGCCTCGCGCTGGCTTTTTTATGCCCGCAATTCATAACCTCTACGTATCAATTTACATTTCAAAACATTTTAATGAAAGCGATTACATCTTAGCACCCCAGGGCCATAAAGCCTTCTGCTTCATGAATGAAACAGCTTTTCACCTTATTGCCTCATGTTTCAGTAAAATCTCATTATCGTTTTTTTGTTTCTCACTAAAATAAACACATACCTATGATTTAATTGATATTTAACTCATAGATAACATGAATAACAGTGTAACCGATTACACAGTCGTGATTGTTATCACATTTTTTTACTACGTAGTCTCCTACCCTAAGCATCGATAGAATCAATGACTCAATGGAGAGCATCATGCCTAACAATAAAAAACAGGGTCGCTCGAACAAGACAATGACCTTCTTTGTCTGTTTTCTGGCGGCGCTGGCCGGACTGCTGTTCGGTCTTGATATCGGCGTTATTGCCGGTGCCCTACCGTTTATTACGACCGATTTCCAACTCAGTGCCCATACGCAGGAATGGGTGGTTAGCTCGATGATGTTCGGTGCCGCCGTTGGCGCCGTCGGCAGCGGCTGGCTCTCCTTTAAGCTGGGGCGTAAGAAAAGCCTGATGATCGGCGCGATCCTGTTCGTCGCCGGCTCGCTGTTCTCCGCCGCCGCGCCGAACGTCGAAGTACTGCTGATTTCCCGCGTGCTGCTGGGCCTGGCAGTGGGTGTGGCCTCCTACACCGCGCCACTGTATCTGTCTGAAATCGCACCGGAGAAAATCCGCGGCAGCATGATTTCCATGTACCAGTTGATGATTACCATCGGTATTCTCGGCGCGTATCTGTCCGACACCGCGTTCAGCTACAGCGGCGCATGGCGCTGGATGCTGGGCGTGATCATCATCCCTGCGGTGCTGTTGCTGATTGGCGTTATCTTCCTGCCGGACAGCCCGCGCTGGTTTGCGGCGAAACGTCGCTTTAACGATGCCGAACGCGTACTGATGCGTCTGCGTGATACCAGCGCCGAAGCCAAACGCGAGCTGGATGAAATCCGCGAAAGCCTGAAAGTGAAACAGAGCGGCTGGGCGCTGTTTAAAGAGAACAGCAACTTCCGTCGCGCGGTGTTCCTCGGCGTGCTGCTGCAGGTAATGCAACAGTTCACCGGTATGAACGTCATCATGTACTACGCGCCAAAAATCTTTGAGCTGGCAGGCTACACCAACACCACCGAACAGATGTGGGGTACCGTTATCGTTGGCCTGACTAACGTGCTGGCCACCTTTATCGCGATTGGTCTGGTTGACCGCTGGGGTCGTAAACCTACCCTTATCCTTGGCTTTATCGTGATGGCCGTGGGTATGGGCGTGCTGGGCTCGATGATGCATATCGGCATTCACTCCGCGGTGGCCCAGTACTTCGCCGTGCTGATGCTGCTGATGTTTATCGTTGGCTTCGCCATGAGCGCCGGTCCGCTGATTTGGGTACTGTGCTCTGAAATTCAGCCGCTGAAAGGCCGTGATTTCGGTATCACCTGCTCTACCGCCACCAACTGGATTGCGAACATGATCGTCGGGGCCACCTTCCTGACCATGCTGAACTCGCTGGGTAGCGCCAATACCTTCTGGGTTTACGGCGGTCTGAACGTGCTGTTCATCTTCCTGACCCTGTGGCTGATTCCGGAAACCAAAAACGTCTCTCTGGAACACATTGAACGTAACCTGATGCAGGGCCGTCCGCTGCGTGAAATTGGCGCTCGCGACTAACCTTCATCCCGCTTCCTCCCGCCTGGGAGGAAGCTTCTTCTTGCACCTCCCCGTTTCACGTTTTATTCTCAGCCGTTATGAAAACCCCTCGAATTCCTATCGCCGTCCAGCAAAACGTCATGCGCAGCCTGCGGGAAAAACTCGCTCAGGCCAACCTGGCGCTGGGGCGTAACTACCCCGAACCGAAGCTGGTCTATCAACAGCGCGGTACCTCTGCGGGTACCGCCTGGCTTCAGCAGTATGAGATTCGCCTCAATCCCGTGTTGTTACAGGAAAATCAGCAGGCGTTTATTGATGAAGTGGTGCCGCACGAGCTGGCGCATCTGCTGGTGTGGAAACACTTTGGCCGCGTCGCGCCGCACGGTAAAGAGTGGAAGTGGATGATGGAGAGTGTGCTCGGCGTACCGGCGCGGCGCACCCATCAGTTCGAGCTGGAGTCCGTGCGCAAAAATACCTTCCCCTATCGCTGCCGCTGCCAGCAGCATCAGCTCACCGTCCGCCGCCATAATCGCGTCGTGCGTGGTGAAGCGACCTACCGCTGCGTCCACTGCGGCGAACCATTAGTTGCCGAAATGTAACTAACGGAAATATCTGGAAGTTTTCTGACCTGACTGATTGCATCTGACAACCACATTCGTTACGTTGCGGACTCGTTTTGAGATGGAGTTCGTGATGTACCGTAATTTGTCTTTTGCCGTGGCGTTTGTCGCGGCAGCACTCTCCGGGCAGTCCTTAGCCGAGGGTATTAACAGCTTTTCCCAGGCGAAAAGCGCCGGCGTAAAAGTGAATAGCGACGTTCCAGGCGATTTCTACTGCGGCTGTAAAATTAACTGGCAGGGTAAGAAAGGCGTTATCGATCTGGAATCCTGCGGCTATAAAGTGCGTAAAAATGAAAACCGCGCCAGCCGCGTCGAATGGGAACACGTCGTCCCGGCATGGCAGTTCGGCCATCAGCGCCAGTGCTGGCAGGATGGCGGCCGGAAGAACTGCGCCAAAGACCCGGAATACCGCAAGATGGAAAGCGACATGCACAACCTGCAGCCCGCCGTCGGCGAGGTGAACGGCGATCGCGGCAACTTTATGTACGGGCAGTGGAACGGCGGCGAAGGTCAGTACGGCCAGTGCGCCATGAAGATCGACTTTAAAGAGAAAGTCGCCGAGCCGCCGGAGCGTTCACGCGGCGCCATCGCCCGTATCTACTTCTATATGCGCGACCGCTATCAGCTGACGCTCTCCCGCCAGCAAACCCAGCTGTTCAACGCCTGGGACAAAATGTATCCCGTCAGCCAATGGGAGTGCGAACGCGACCAGCGCATCGCCAAAATTCAGGGCAACCATAATCCATATGTGCTGCAGGCTTGCCAGGCGCAAAAGAGCTAACCTACACTAGCGGCAATTGTTATTTTGCCCTGCCCTCTCCCCGGCGGAGAGGGCGTAGCCACAGATGGAATTCAGACTATGCGCATCCCTCGCATCTATCACCCAGAATCACTCACCGTCGGCACGCAGGTTGCCCTATGCGAAGATGCGGCGAATCACGTCGGGCGCGTTTTACGCATGGGCAAAGGCCAGGCCATCCAGCTGTTTGACGGCAGCAACCACGTCTTTGAGGCCGTCATCACCGATGCCGGTAAAAAGAACGTGACGGTTGAAATCCAGAGCAGCGCACTGGACGATCGTGAATCGCCCATCCATATTCACCTCGGCCAGGTGATGTCGCGCGGCGATAAAATGGAATTCACCATCCAGAAATCGATAGAACTGGGTGTAAGCCTCATTACGCCACTTTTTTCCGAGCGCTGCGGCGTTAAACTGGATGCCGAGCGTCTGAATAAGAAGATTCAGCAGTGGCAAAAAATCGCGATTGCCGCCTGCGAGCAGTGCGGTCGCAACCAGGTTCCGGAGATTCGCCCGGCAATGGACGTAGAAGACTGGTGCGCCGAGCAGGACGATGCGCTAAAGCTCAATCTGCACCCGCGCGCTAGCGCCAGCATCAATACGCTGCCGCTGCCGGTGGAACGCGTGCGTCTGCTGATTGGCCCGGAAGGCGGTCTGTCCGCCGATGAAATTGCCATGACCGCACGCTACCAGTTTACTGATATTCTGTTGGGGCCTCGCGTTTTGCGCACAGAGACTACCGCACTCACCGCCATCACCGCACTGCAGGTGCGCTTTGGTGACTTGGGTTAAAGGAGAACAATAATGATCAAGCTCGGCATCGTGATGGATCCCATCGCAAGCATCAACATCAAGAAAGACACCAGCTTCGCTATGCTGCTGGAAGCACAGCGTCGCGGCTATGAACTCCACTATATGGAGATGAACGATCTTTACCTGATCAACGGTGAATCCCACGCCCGTACACGTCTGCTGAGCGTTGAGCAGAACTACGACAAATGGTACGAGTTCGGCAGCGAGCAGGATATTAAACTCGCCGACCTCGACGTTATCCTGATGCGTAAAGATCCGCCGTTCGACACCGAATTTATCTACGCCACCTACATTCTGGAACGCGCAGAAGAGAAAGGGACGCTTATCGTCAACAAACCGCAGAGCCTGCGCGACTGTAACGAGAAGCTGTTCACCGCGTGGTTCTCCGACCTGACCCCGGAAACGCTGGTCACCCGCAACAAAGCGCAGCTGAAAGCCTTCTGGGAAAAACACGGCGACATCATCATGAAGCCGCTGGACGGCATGGGCGGCGCGTCGATCTTCCGCGTGAAGGAAGGCGATCCGAACATTGGCGTTATCGCCGAGACCCTGACCGAGCTGGGCAGCCGCTACTGCATGGCGCAGAACTACCTACCGGCCATCAAAGATGGCGATAAGCGCGTGCTGGTCATCGACGGCGAGCCGGTGCCTTACTGCCTGGCCCGCATTCCGCAGGGTGGTGAAACGCGCGGCAACCTGGCCGCCGGTGGTCGTGGCGAACCGCGTCCGCTCAGCGAAAGCGACTGGGCCATCGCCCGTAAAGTCGGCCCGACGCTGAAAGCCAAAGGCCTTATCTTCGTTGGCCTGGACATCATTGGCGATCGCCTGACGGAAATTAACGTCACCAGCCCGACCTGCGTGCGTGAAATCGAAGCGGAATATCCGATTTCCATCACCGGCATGCTGATGGATGCGATCGAAAAACGTCTGCAAAAATAGTACGTTGCTTTAATACGGCGGGAGGGAACCCGCCGCCAACCTGGCGTTCAGCAAGGCAAGCCAGGTGACAGCCGTGCACTTTCCCCTCATACTGGGCATTGCTGCTTTTTGAAACAGGACAAGAACCTCTGATAATGAATTTACAGCATCATTTTCTTATTGCTATGCCAACCCTCCAGGATCCCATCTTCCGCCGTTCCGTGGTTTACATCTGCGAATACAACGACGACGGAGCAATGGGCATTATTATTAATAAACCGCTGGAAAATTTGCAGGTTGAAGGGATCCTCGAAAAACTGAAGATCGCCCCGGAACCTCGCGATCCGTCGATTCGCCTGGATAAGCCCGTCATGCTTGGCGGCCCACTGGCAGAAGATCGCGGGTTTATCCTGCACACGCCGCCGGCGTCGTTCTCTTCCAGCATCCGCATCTCCGACAATACGATCGTCACCACCTCACGTGATGTGCTGGAAACCCTCGGTACCAAGCGCCAACCGTCTGAAGTGCTGGTCGCGCTGGGCTATGCTTCCTGGGAAAAGGGGCAGCTGGAGCAGGAGATCCTCGATAATGCCTGGCTCACCGCGCCAGCCGATTTCAATATCCTGTTTAAAACCCCGATTGGTGAACGCTGGAAAGAAGCGGCAAAGCTGATTGGCATTAATATCCTGACCATGTCAGGCGCTGCGGGGCACGCATAATGAGTGGAACATTGCTGGCTTTCGATTTTGGCACGCGCAGCATCGGCGTGGCGATTGGCCAACGTATTACCGGCACTGCCCGGCCACTGGCCGCCATCAAGGCGCAGGATGGTACCCCAGACTGGAACGTCATTGCCCGTCTGCTTAAAGAGTGGCAGCCTGAAACGGTCATCGTCGGTCTCCCGCTGAATATGGACGGTACCGAGCAACCGTTGACCGCGCGCGCGCGTAATTTTGCCAATAAAATTCACGGCCGTTTTGGCGTGCAGATTACGCTGCATGATGAACGTCTGAGCACCGTTGAGGCTCGCGCCGGGCTGTTTGAGCATGGGGGATTCAGAGCGTTGAACAAAGGCAGCGTCGACTCCGCCTCAGCCGTGGTGATTCTGGAAAGTTATTTCGAGCAGGGTTACTAGCCATAGGCAGCCCCGGGAATCATTTCCCGGGAACACGCCAGAAGAGATCGCTCGCCGATTAGTGGCGCAGATTCTCGTTCGCCCAGCTTACCGCCTGCGTTCTATTCTTCACGCTCAGTTTGCGGAATACGTTATACAGGTGCGTGCGAACGGTATTTTCACTGATGAACAACGCACGGGCAATATCCATATTGGTCGCGCCGTGACGTAATTCATTCAGAATTTCACATTCACGTTCCGTCAGCGGCACGCTATCGTGATTTTCCGGAGTATGTTCAACAGCATACATGGCTGGGTGCATCACGCTCAATTCAGCCGTCTGCTCGCCGTTTAAGACCGCTTTGACGCCCTCAATTAAGCGCGATTCTTCGTCGTCATGACGGAACACGCCATACAGTGCTGGCCACTGCGCCATTTCGTATAATTCATACTTCTGCGCACTGTTAATAATTAACAAGCGAGGGGAATCAAACTGCGTGCGGATAATATCACGCCAGATGCCGTTCAGTTTTTTGTTGGAAACAGCAATATCGAACAATACCACAGTGCCCTTGCTAAGGCGCTGCATCAGCGGTTTGTTGATATTATGTACATCGACGGAAACTGAAAGTAATTCAGTAAGATAGTTTGCAAACGCGTTTGCTTGTACTGACGGGTGGGTGATTAAGATAATCTTCCGGGAATTAGATACACTCTCAGTTACTTCAAACATTTTGAAACTCTCCATAGTCTATATCCACCATCATGGTGATTTAATAAGTCAAAGCAAAGGCAAACCTAATACCATTAATAATAAGAACCAACCGACAAGTGAAACTTTATTTCATAAGATTAGTCCTAATTACATAAATAGGATAGAACGAAGACCTTGGAAGTGTCAAAAGAATATCAACCTTTTTTTGTAAGCCTACGCAACACAATGTAATTAACTAATTACAAAGCCCTCATACCTATGGCGTAATGACTCATACCATATTAGAATAAACGTCGTAGGAAGTTTTGTTTCCGCCCTTTGAAAATCACTCAGAAATTACAAATAAGTACATCCCCGCAACAGCGACAATAATTAAATTTACAAAACAAAAAGAGAAATTGATTATTATCCCAGCGATGAATATTAAAATAAAACGGCCATCACATTTTTGCCTTCAATTATGTGATAGCCGAATTCATTGTTTCTCAATGGCGCTCGCCAGACGATCATGCTGGCGAATAACTATACGTTTTTCCTTTTTATAGCATCCCGGCTTTCACTCGCTGCTGGTAGCTCTGGCTGAAGGTCTGCATTCCGCTTTGCAGCCCAGTCTGCATCACTCCAGCAATCTGATGCGTTTTACCCTCGCGAATCAAGTTACTGACGGCAGGCGTGTTGATCAGCATTTCAAACAGCGCCACTCGCCCACCCTGACTGTCAGGCTGTAGCTTCTGCGCCAGCACCGCGCAGAGACTGCTGGCAAGCTGGTTGCGAACCGGCTCTTTTTCCTGAGCAGGAAACACATCAACCAAACGTTCGATCGCCTGCGCGGCGCCGCGCGTATGCAGCGTCGCCAGTACCAGATGGCCGGTCTCTGCCGCCGTCAGCGCCAGGCGAATCGTCTCGCTATCGCGCAGCTCGCCAAGCAGAATGACGTCCGGATCCTGACGTAACGCCACCCGCAGCGCCTCCGCGAAAGAGGCTGTATGCTGCCCGACTTCCCGTTGCTGAATCAGGCAACCTTCGCTGGCATGCAGAAACTCAACCGGATCTTCCAGCGTCAGAATATGCCCCGCCAGATGATGATTGAGGTGGTTGACCATCGCCGCCAGCGTGGTCGATTTACCGCTACCCGTTGCCCCGGTCACCAGAATCAATCCGCTTTCTTCGTTTAACATCTCAGCCAGCGCAACCGGCGTATGCAGTTCAGCCAGCGTCGGACACTGTGTGGGCAGAATGCGTAGCACCAACGATGACCCCTGGCTGTGGGCAAACGCACTGGCACGTAATCGTGGACAGCCGGGAAGCGAGACGGAAAAATCAAGCTGCCGATGTCGTTGCCACGCCTGCTGCTGACTCTCACTCAGCCAACTGGCCATCAATACTTCGGGATCCGGGGCAGTAAACGGCGCAATTTCCAGCTTACCCTCCCTGCGCCAGCGCGCGTTTGCGCTGCTACACAGGTGTAGATCCGAGACATTATGCTTTACACTAAGCGCCACGATTTCTTGTATATCCATAGACCCACCAGCCCATATGAACGATATTGCGCATAACCTGGCACAGGTCAGGGAGAAAATCTCAGCGGCAGCAGCGCGTTGCGGCCGGGATTCAGAAGAAGTAACGCTGCTTGCAGTGAGTAAAACAAAACCTGCGAGCGCCGTCGAAGAAGCCGTTGCTGCGGGCCAGACCGCATTTGGTGAAAACTACGTTCAGGAAGGGGTAGAGAAAATTCTCCACTTTCGCGAGCAGGGAATCACCTCGTTGCAATGGCACTTTATTGGCCCACTGCAGTCCAATAAAAGTCGTCTGGTTGCCGAGCACTTCGACTGGTGCCACACCGTAGACCGGCTGAAAATTGCCGTGCGCTTAAGCGAGCAGCGTCCGGCCAACTTGCCGCCGCTCAACGTGCTGATTCAAATCAACATCAGCGATGAGCAGAGCAAATCAGGCATTCCGTTGGCGGAGCTTGACGCGCTGGCGGCCGACATTGCCGCCCTGCCGAATCTCTGCCTGCGCGGCCTGATGGCGATTCCCGCGCCGGAAAAAGAGTACGACCGGCAGTTTGCCGTTGCCCGCGAAATGGCTGTAGCATTCGCGCGACTGAAAGCAGACTACCCGACCGTAGACACGCTATCTCTGGGCATGTCTGACGACATGGAAGCCGCTGTTGCGGCAGGTAGTACAATGGTACGCATTGGCACCGCGATTTTTGGTGCGCGTGATTACACAAAAAAATAAGGAACCCCAAGGAACGCCATGAAGACGTTGACCTTCCTGCTCTCTACAGTGATTGAACTGTATACAATGGTGCTACTGCTGCGCGTCTGGATGCAGTGGGCGCGCTGCGATTTTTACAACCCGTTCTCACAGTTCGTGGTGAAGATCACGCAACCGATCGTCGGCCCGCTGCGTCGCGTCATTCCGCCGATGGGCCCGCTGGACAGCGCTTCGCTGCTGCTGGCCTTTATTCTGTGCGTGGTGAAAGCCATCGTGCTGTTTATGGTCATCACCTTCCAGCCGATTATCTGGATCTCTGCGGTGCTGATTCTGCTCAAGACCATCGGCCTGCTAATCTTCTGGGTGCTGCTGCTGATGGCGATCATGAGCTGGGTCAGCCAGGGTCGTAGCCCGGTTGAGTTCGTGCTGATGCAGCTCGCCGAGCCGCTGCTGCGCCCAATCCGCCGGCTGCTGCCGTCCATGGGGGGAATCGATTTTTCTCCGATGGTGCTGGTGCTGCTGCTGTATGTCATCAATATGGGCATCGCCGAAGTGCTGCAAGCCACCGGTAACATGCTGCTGCCAGGACTGTGGATGGCGCTATGAGTGCCGTCACTCCCTGCGATGACGGGCTGGTACTGCGGCTGTATATTCAGCCAAAGGCCAGCCGGGATGCGATTGTTGGGGTACATGGCGACGAACTAAAAGTCGCCATCACCGCCCCGCCCGTCGATGGGCAGGCAAATGCCCATCTGGTGAAATATCTCGCCAGGCAGTTTAAGGTCGCCAAAAGCCAGGTCATCATCGAGAAAGGTGAACTGGGGCGGCATAAACAGGTTAAAATCATTCATCCGCAACAGATCCCATCGGGCGTCGACGCCCTGAAACTTTAGGATATCCCATGCAAAAAGTTGTCCTCGCGACCGGTAACGCCGGTAAAGTGCGCGAGCTTGCTTCGCTGCTCGGCGATTTTGGTCTTGATATCGTCGCCCAGACCGAGCTTGGCGTAGAGTCAGCCGAGGAGACCGGGCTGACCTTTATTGAAAACGCGATTCTCAAAGCGCGCCACGCCGCACAGGTGACCGGCTTACCGGCCATCGCCGATGATTCCGGTCTGGCGGTTGACGTTCTCGGCGGCGCGCCGGGGATCTACTCCGCGCGCTATTCCGGCCTCGACGCCAGCGACCAACAGAACCTGGAAAAGCTGCTGGAAACCTTAAAAGACGTGCCGGACGACCAGCGTCAGGCGCAGTTCCACTGCGTGCTGGTGTATATGCGCCACGCCGAAGACCCCACGCCGCTGGTGTGCCACGGCACCTGGCCGGGGGTGATTACCCGCGCGCCCGCAGGCCAGGGCGGCTTCGGCTACGATCCTATCTTCTTTGTGCCGTCGGAAGGCAAGACCGCCGCTGAGCTAAGCCGCGAAGAGAAGATTGCCATCTCCCATCGCGGTCAGGCGCTGAAGCTGTTACTGGAAGCCATGCGTCATGGTTAAGCTGCCCCCGCTGAGTCTCTACATTCATATCCCGTGGTGCGTGCAGAAGTGCCCGTACTGCGACTTCAACTCACACGCGCTGAAAGGTGAAGTGCCGCACGACGACTACGTACAGCATCTGCTGAGCGATTTAGACGCCGACGTTGCTTACGCGCAGGGACGTGAAGTGAAGACTATTTTCATCGGTGGCGGTACACCGAGCCTGCTGTCAGGCCCGGCTATGCAGGCTCTGCTGGATGGCGTTCGCGCGCGTCTGACGCTGGCCTCTGATGCAGAAATCACCATGGAAGCCAACCCGGGGACAGTCGAAGCTGACCGTTTCGTCGAGTACCAGAGGGCGGGCGTTAATCGCATTTCTATCGGGGTACAGAGCTTTAGCGACAGCAAGCTCCAGCGTCTTGGGCGCATCCACGGGCCGGAAGAGGCCAAACGCGCCGCGCGCCTGGCGAGCGGTCTGGGGCTGCGCAGCTTCAACCTCGACCTGATGCACGGCCTGCCCGATCAGTCGCTGGCAGAGGCACTGAGCGACCTGCGCCAGGCGATTGAACTGTCGCCGCCGCATCTCTCCTGGTATCAGCTAACTATCGAACCCAATACTCTGTTTGGTTCGCGCCCGCCGGTGCTGCCGGACGACGACTCGCTGTGGGATATCTTCGAGCAGGGTCATCAATTGCTGACCGCTGCAGGTTATCAGCAGTATGAAACCTCGGCCTATGCCAAACCGGGCTATCAGTGCCAGCACAACCTCAACTACTGGCGCTTTGGCGATTATCTGGGCATCGGCTGCGGTGCGCATGGCAAGGTGACGTTCCCGGACGGCCGCATTCTGCGTACGGCGAAAACGCGTCATCCGCGCGGCTATATGGAAGGGCGCTATCTGGAGCGCCAGCACGACGTTGAGAACGCCGACAAGCCGTTTGAATTCTTTATGAACCGCTTCCGTTTACTGGAAGCCGCGCCGCGCGCCGAATTCAGCGCCTATACCGGCCTGGACGAAAGTATCATCCGCCCACAGTTGGATGAGGCGCTGGCCCAGGGCTACCTGACCGAGTGCGAGCAATACTGGCAGATAACCGAGCACGGTAAACTGTTTTTGAACTCACTGCTTGAACTGTTTCTTAGCGAATAAATAATAAATATATTTCGCCATTATAAATAATGGCGAAATATATCACTCAGCTTTACCGAGTTGTTACCCCAATACTTACCGAATAATTTCACCATCAATATTTAAATAAGATATTAATAGCCAATAACGAATATGTAATAAATATAACCCAGCGCACAAAAACCGCATTTAATGCACAGATAACTGAAAATTGTGAGAGTGGTAGCTTAAAGCTGTCTGACAACCAGGATAATATGTCATACAGAAATTCAACGCTGTCCCTCTAGATATAGACCACAATAATGAATGTGCATGGAGCCTATTAATGAAATCTCTCTTTTTTCGCAAAACGCTAATCTGTGCGTCGCTTTTCGCGTTGTTTTCCGCTGGGGCCGCTGCGGCTGAAAAAGTGACGCTGAAACTGGCGCACAACCTTGAGCGTAGCCACGTGGTGCACCAGGCTTTTGAAGAAATGGCCAAAGAGGTCAAGCAGCTGTCAGACGGCAAGATGACCATCCGTATTTACCCAAGCAGCCAGATGGGCAGCGCGCGTGAAACCATGGAGCTATTACAGAACGGCGCGCTGGATATGACCAAAGGTTCCGCCAGCGATCTGGAATCTTTCGACAACGTTTATGCCATTTATAATTTACCGTTCTTATTTAAAGACCAGGCGCATTTTAATAAAGTGGTATTCGGTGATGTCGGCAAAGAAATTATGGACTCAACGAAAGAAAAAGGATTCTTCGCCCTTTCCGCTTATGTTGCCGGTACCCGTAGTTTTTATGCCAAAAAACCGATTACTAAACCAGAAGATTTAAAAGGGCTGAAAATTCGCGTTCAGGCCAGCCCGACCACCATAAAAATGATTGAATTAATGGGTGGTTCACCCACACCTATTTCATTCGGTGAAGTTTATACCGCAATGCAGCAGGGCGTGGTGGACGGTGCGGAAAATAATGTCCCATCGTGGGTGCAAACACGTCATATTGAAATTGCCAAAGTCTTCTCTGAAGATGAGCACGCCTCTATTCCAGACTTCCTGGTGATCTCCACCAAAACCTGGGACAAGCTAACGCCGGAGCAGCAGCAAATTCTGGCGAAAGCGGCTACCGACTCGCAGGTTTACCAACAGAAGCTGTGGGACAAAATCGACGCTGACACGCGCGCTCAGGCGAAGGCCATGGGCGGCGAGATCGTCAAAGTCGACAAGGCGCCGTTCCGCGCTGCGGTGCAACCGCTGTTTGACGATTTCAACAAAGATCCGAAACAGGCCGCGCTGCTGGCCAAATTTGAAGCCGCCGCAGAGTAATTCCCTTGCGGGCCAGCATCTGGCCCGCCTTCACCAGGATAACAAACGATGATTTTTACCCGCACTAAACAGGCGGTGGACCGCGCGATCGCCGCGTTCTCCGTCGCGGTCATGGTGGCGCTGGTCGTCTGCGTCGTCTGGCAGGTATTCAGTCGCTATGTGTTAAACCAACCCAGCACGCTGACGGACGAGCTGGCGCGCTTTCTGATGATTTGGGTTGGCCTGCTCGGCGCAGCCTATACCGTTGGCGCACAGCGCCATCTGGCGATCGATCTGCTGGCCATGACGCTCAAACCACGTAAGCAAACGCTGCTGGGCGTGGTGATTAACCTGCTGATTTTTCTCTTCTCCGGCTCGGTGATCGTCACCGGCGGCCTGAAGCTGATAGCCAAAACGCTGGCCACCGCACAGGTCTCCGCCGCGATGCAGATCCCGATGGGCTACGTCTATCTGATCCTGCCGTTGTCCGGCCTCATCATGATGTTCTACGCGCTGTGGTTTATCGCCAACGGCCTGATTAGCCTGAAACAGTCCGCAGAAGGAGCGCGCTAATGGACGGGTATATTGCTTTAACGCTGTTTGGCGCTTTCTTCGTGCTGGTATTTATCGGCGTGCCGATTTCGTTCTCTATCGGCATCGCGACCGTTGCCTCAATGCTGCTGATGTTCCCGTGGGATATCGCCGTCATTACCGTCTCTCAGCGTCTGGCCAACGGGCTGGACAACTTTGCCCTGCTGGCGATTCCGTTCTTTATCTTCGCCGGGACGCTGATGAACAGCGGCGGTATCGCCATCCGCTTGATTAACCTCGCGCAGGTGATGGTGGGCCGCGTTCCCGGCTCGCTGGGCCACGTCAACGTCCTCGCCAACATGATGTTCGGTTCCATCTCCGGTTCGGCAGTAGCCGCGGCGGCGGCGGTGGGCGGCACCCTGCACCCGATTCAGACCAAAAAAGGTTATGACCCCGCGTTTTCCACGGCGGTTAACGTCTCGTCGTGCATTACCGGGCTGCTGATTCCGCCGTCTAACGTGCTGATCGTCTTCTCGCTGACCGCGGGCGGCGTGTCGGTAGCCTCGCTGTTTATGGCGGGCTATCTGCCAGGGATTCTGATGGGCCTGGCGATCATGGTGGTCTGCGCGATTATCGCGAAGCGCCGCGGCTACCCGGTTTCCGAGCGCCCAACCTGCGCCCAGGCGGCGAAAGCCTTCTTCGACGCCCTGCCGAGCCTGCTGCTGGTGATTATCGTGATGGGCGGGATTCTGGGCGGTATTTTCACCGCCACCGAAGCGTCGGCCATCGCGGTGGTTTATACCTTTATCCTGTCGGTGATTATCTATCGCGAAGTGAAGTGGCGCGATCTGCCGAAACTGATCCTCGAGTCGGTGGTCACAACTTCCATCGTACTGCTGTTGATTGGCTTTTCCGTCGGTATGTCGTGGGCGATGACCAATGCGGATATTCCCTACATGATCAGCGACACGCTGATGGGGATCTCGGAGAATCCGCTGGTGATCCTGCTGCTGATTAACATTGTGTTGTTGATCGTCGGCATCTTTATGGATATGACGCCTGCGGTACTGATCTTCACACCGATCTTCCTGCCGATCGCCCAGGACCTGGGCATGGATCCGGTACACTTCGGCATCATGATGGTCGCCAACCTGTGCATCGGCCTGCTGACGCCGCCGGTGGGCAGCGCGCTGTTTGTCGGCTGCTCTATCTCCGGGGTGAAGATCCAGCAGTTAATCAAGCCGCTGCTGCCCTTCTACGCCGCGCTGCTGATCGCGCTGATGATGATCGCCTACATCCCGCAGATCTCGCTGTTTATTCCGCAGCTGCTGGGGCTAATGTAATCCCCACGTCACCCGGACGAGGCGCGGATGCGCCGACTCCGGGTTATCAGGGAATCATCCCTTCTTTACGCAACCGCTCAACACCTTCGCGCCACTGTTCAGCATCGCGACTCATTTCCCGGTTGCTGGACTCCAGCACCTCCATCTGGTCACGAAGCACATTGGCCGCATTCAGGAACGACGCCTCTTTTTTCTCGTTTTCAGCCATCTTAAACTCAATCTTGTCGACCATTCGTTGGTGCTGGCGATAAGCCTCTTTTTCATGTTCCTTCAGCGCCCTGTTACGGGCGGCATCCAGGAACGCTGAATCGCAAACGTTTTTTTTCTGGCACGCCTTCAGAGCGGGTTGATAAACGCTGGCATCATACTGTTTTTCAAACTCATCGAAGTCGTTTTTAGCATCCACGGCGGCTAATTCCTGATATAACGCATGATGAAAGCCATTACGACCGGTCGGTTGGCCATCATCCTTAGTCCCCCATACGCGCAGTATTTTTTCGTTCAGTACAACAAGCTGCTGTTTAAGCTCATCATATTTTCTCTGCTGTTTTTGTACTTCGGCCATTCGGGTGGAAAACCGGGCGTCTATTTTCGCCAGTTGCGCTCTGAACCCGGGGTCGTTAACAATTAAATACGTGCTGAGATCTTCCTTACCGCTAAACGGACGCCCCAAATTTTTTGCCGCCGTCTGCGGGGCGGAAAATTTCATTTCCCAGCCGGAGGCCGTTGTGCCGACGGTGGTCATGATGGCTGAGAATTTAACCGTCTGACCTTTTGTCCATGTACGTTCGAAGAAGATATAGTCGCCCACTGCCCCAACCATATCGTAGAGATTGTCGGTCGAGGCAACATCGCCTTCTATCCTGTAGGTGGTACGTTCGCCTTCCTTTTCAAGCTGACGAAGCGTGAAACCCTCGAGACGCATCATGCCGCCAGACTGCTTCACAAACTGCTGCTGGATAACATCGTCGGTAGGGATATTACTGTCGGCGAAAACCGACAAGGTGACACTGCAAAGAAGAAACACCCCGCGTGTCCAGGCGAGCTTCATCGGCAAATTCCTTTTAAGATGAAAAGCACATCATACGGAATCTGCGAAGGGGGGGACGGATAAACAAAATCTGAATCTGGCTACCCGCAGAAATGCAGGTAGCCGGGGAGTTTTACTTCAGCGTGCCGACCAGCGCCTTACGGCTGTCCTCCAGCGACACCACGCGGCTGCACACGTCTTTACCAAACGCCTGGAAATCCGCTTCCTGGTTTTTCCACTCGTTCTGAATGGCGGTTTGCAGACCGCCAAGACTGCCCAGCACGCCCTGTAGCGGGTTACCACCGCCTTTCAGCACCGCTTTGGCGCCCATCTCGTTAATGCTGTCCTGCAGAATGCCGCCCATCGCCTGATTGACCAGCTGCTGACCGTCGGCGCGAACCTGGTCGATCGCTTTGTAGTGGAAGGTCAAGCCGTCGGTACGGTGTTCAATAATGCGGTTCATCTGCGCTTTGAGCTGCGCGTCCAGCTTGGTCAGGCGACCGCGCATATTGCTGCTCTCGCCCACTTCTTTGGCGATGATTTTATCCAGCGCCACGCGGCCTTTTTCAACCCGGCTACGCGCACCGTCGTCGATCCACGGCAGCGCGCTGCGCAGTTCGGTCTGATAATCTTTGGCCTGCTCACGCTGGGCCGGCGTTAACGTATACGCCTTGCCGTTGTAGGTGACGTCGCCGTTGGGGGTAATAATAAGATTGCCGTTTTCGCCTTGCACCTGCACGGTTTGCGGCTTAAGCACCACGTCATCGCGTGGCGTGACGCTGCACTGGTAGTCAGCGTGGGCGGCCATCGCCGTGAACGTAAGTACCGCCGTCAGCAGCGTTTTGCGCATCATAACTTTCCCTCAAGATAAATCGGGCCAGCAAATGCTGGCCCCGTATACACTTCATCCTTCAAGCTGCCTCTGCGTTGGCTGCGCTCGCTAACCCCAGTCACGTACTTATGTACGCTCCTGGGGTTAGCTCCCTTGCCGTCTTGATGCAGCTCGAAGTATTTTGTGTATATAGGATGTTAGTCCCACCAAACGTCGAAAAGTTCGCTGGTGCGCACTTCTTCAAACTTGCGATCTTCCAGCCACTTGCGAACCAGCGCCTGATGTTCTTCGGTGCACTTGCCCACTTCCTGGGTGCAAATCAGACCTTCCCAGGCCAGATAGCCGCTGCCGTCAAACGCCAGCTTGTTCGGCTCGATCACTTCATCGATAAACTGATCGACGGTCTGGTCGATCTGTTCTTCGCTGGTGCCTTCCGGGAAACGCCAGGCTACGGAGAAGCCGATTTCCTGAAATTCATCGATGTGCATTTTTTTACGCAAACGACGGCTACGATTCTTTGCCATTTATTTCACCCTCTCGAACATTAAGTCCCATACGCCGTGGCCAAGACGATGACCACGCTGTTCAAATTTGGTTACCGGGCGCGAATCCGGGCGCGGTACGTAATCCTGAGTCTCGGACAGGTTCTGATACCCTTCGATGGAGGACATCACTTCCAGCATGTGTTCCGCATAGGGTTCCCAGTCGGTTGCCATGTGGAAGACGCCGCCCAGCTTGAGCTTGCTTTTCACGAACTGGGCAAACGGCACCTGAACGATACGGCGTTTATTATGACGCGCTTTATGCCACGGGTCAGGGAAAAAGAGCTGCACCATGTTCAGGGAGTTGTCCGGGATCATCTTGTGCAGGACTTCTACCGCGTCGTGACACATCACGCGCAGGTTATCAACACCCTCTTCGTGCGCCGAGGCCAGGCACGCGCCCACGCCCGGTGAATGCACTTCAATACCGAGGAAGTTCTGCTCCGGGCGCGCTTTGGCCATCGCCACCAGCGAAGCCCCCATACCAAAACCAATCTCCAGAGTGACCGGCGCATCGCGGCCAAACAGCGCGACGAAATCGACGGGCTCTTCGCTGAACTCAACGCCCATCACCGGCCAGTAGTTTTCCAGCGCGTGTTCCTGCCCTTTAGTCAGTCGCCCCTGGCGACGAACAAAACTACGAATGCGGCGCAGCGGGCGGCCGTTTTCATCAAAATCCGGTGAAATGACGTCGTTCTTCATAAAAATAAGTCTGCTTGTGAGAGTGTTCGGGAAACGGGCATTATCCAAAGTTAGTTGCCGGATGCAAGCACCGGAAAGTTCCTGTTTACAGCATAGTACCGCTGTGCTGCAATCTGGCACCCTAATCGCACGATATCGGAAGCACGGCTTTGACTATGCAAGCGTCTCAATTTTCAGCCCAGGTGCTGGACTGGTACGACAAATACGGGCGTAAAACCCTGCCCTGGCAAATTGAAAAGAAGCCCTACAAAGTATGGCTGTCTGAGGTGATGTTGCAACAGACGCAGGTTGCCACAGTTATCCCTTATTTTGAGCGGTTTATGTCACGCTTTCCCACCGTCACCGACCTCGCTAACGCGCCGCTGGACGACGTCCTGCATCTGTGGACCGGACTCGGCTACTACGCCCGCGCGCGTAACCTGCACAAGGCCGCTCAGCAGGTCGCCACGCTGCACCATGGTCGTTTCCCGGAAACGTTTGACGAAGTGGCGGCGCTGCCCGGCGTGGGCCGCTCTACCGCCGGGGCGATTTTATCGCTGTCGCTTGGTAAACATTTTCCCATTCTCGACGGTAACGTGAAGCGCGTGCTGGCGCGCTGTTATGCCGTGGACGGCTGGCCGGGGAAAAAAGAGGTCGAGAAACGGCTGTGGGAGATCAGCGAACAGGTCACGCCTGCCGAGGGCGTTTCGCGTTTTAATCAGGCGATGATGGATCTGGGCGCGATGGTGTGTACCCGCTCAAAACCCAAGTGCTCGCTCTGCCCGCTGGAAAACGGCTGTATCGCCGCCGCCAACGGCTGTTGGGCGCAGTATCCGGGTAAAAAACCGAAGCAGACCATCCCCGAGCGTACCGGCTATTTTCTGATGATGCAGCACGACCGCGAGGTGTTTTTACAGCAGCGTCCGCCTAGCGGCCTGTGGGGCGGTCTATACTGTTTCCCGCAGTTTGCCGATGAAACGGCGCTGCGCGACTGGCTGGCCGAGCGGCAGATTCCGGCAGAGAAGCTGACCCAGCTTACCGCTTTCCGCCACACTTTCAGCCATTTCCATCTGGACATTGTGCCTATGTGGCTTAGTGTGTCCTCATTCGCCTCATGCATGGATGAAGGCAGCGCTCTCTGGTATAACTTAGCCCAGCCGCCCGTCGTTGGGCTGGCCGCACCGGTTGAGCGCCTGTTGCAGCAGTTACGCGCCGATTCACTCGTTTAACGAGCGGCGAAATAAGAGGATTGATTATGAGCAGAACTATTTTTTGTACTTTCCTGCAGCGCGACGCCGAAGGACAGGATTTCCAGCTCTACCCCGGCGAGCTGGGAAAGCGCATCTATAACGAGATTTCGAAAGAAGCCTGGAAGCAGTGGCAGCACAAGCAGACCATGCTCATCAATGAAAAGAAACTCAATATGATGAATGTGGAGCACCGTAAGCTTCTGGAAGAAGAAATGGTCAACTTCCTGTTTGAAGGCAAAGATGTGCACATTGAAGGCTACACGCCGCCAGAAAAACAGTAAGGGCCCAAAGGCCCTTTAAGACAACAACAACACGCGCTCCCGGAATGATGAAAAAAAGAATATTTGCACTGGCATTGATAGCGCCGTTGCTTGTTTCCTGCTCGGGTTCAAAAAAGGGCGATGCCTACAATGAAGCTTGGGTAAAAGACACCAACGGTTTTGACATTCTGATGGGTCAGTTCGCCCATAATATTGAAAACATCTGGGGGTTTAACGAAGTTCTGATCGCCGGGCCGAAGGACTACGTTAAATACACCGATGGCTACCAGACGCGTAGCCATATCAACTTCGATGACGGTACCATCACCGTCGAAACCATCGCCGGTACCGAACCCGCTGCGCGCCTGCGCCAGGCCATCATCACCACGCTGCTGATGGGTGACGACCCCAGCTCGGTCGACCTTTACTCCGACGCCGACGACATTCAGATTTCCAAAGAACCGTTCCTGTACGGCCAGGTGGTCGATAACACCGGCGAGGCTATTCGCTGGGAGTGGCGTGCCGCGCGCTTCGCCGACTATCTGCTGCAAACGCGGATGAAAAAACGCAGCAACGGCCTGCACATTATTTATAGCGTGACCATTAATCTGGTACCGAACCACCTTGATAAGCGTGCCCACAAATATCTGGGCATGGTGCGGCAGGCTTCACGCAAATACGGCATCGACGAGTCGTTGATTCTGGCGATTATGCAGACTGAATCGTCCTTCAACCCGTATGCGGTCAGCCGTTCCGACGCGATGGGGCTGATGCAGGTGGTGCAGCATACCGCCGGGAAAGACGTCTTCCGCTCGCAGGGGAAATCCGGCACGCCAAGCCGTAGCTTCCTGTTCGATCCGGCCAGCAACATTGATACCGGGACCGCCTATCTGGCGATCCTCAACAATATCTACCTTGGCGGTATCAACAACCCAACGTCGCGCCGTTATGCGGTGATTACCGCCTATAACGGCGGTGCGGGCAGCGTGCTGCGCGTCTTCTCTAACGATAAGGTGCAGGCGGCGAACATCATTAACAGCATGTCGCCAGGCGACGTCTATCAGACGCTGACCACCCGCCATCCGTCGGCGGAATCGCGTCGCTATCTCTACAAGGTGAATACGGCGCAGAAAAGCTATCGCCGTAAGTGACAATTCTCACAAACGCAGCCGCTTCTTCCCGATCTCACCAGGATGAAGCGGCTTCCCCGCCTGAACTTCATACGGAAATGTTAGTTTTGTCACTATTTCGTTGTGCAAAGTAAAAATAATTGCAATTTTTTGCGGCGCTTAACAATGTCTCATCACAGCAATTGATAGAATCAGCACAAATAATGCCTTCGGATGTTATTACGCGAACGCCTATCCGGTCCTATTTGTGAGGAAATTAACATGAATTTAAAGCTGCAGCTTAAGATACTGTCCTTCCTGCAGTTCTGCCTGTGGGGGAGCTGGCTGACCACGCTTGGCTCATACATGTTTGTGACGCTGAAGTTCGATGGTGCCTCTATCGGCGCGGTGTACAGCTCACTGGGTATCGCCGCCGTCTTTATGCCAACGCTGCTGGGCATCGTGGCGGATAAGTGGATTAGCGCCAAGTGGGTCTACGCCTTCTGTCATCTGGTCGGGGCCGGGACGCTGTTTATAGCCGCCGAGGTCACCACGCCGGGGGCAATGTTCTTCGTTATTCTGCTCAACTCGCTGGCCTATATGCCGACGCTGGGCCTGATTAACACCATCTCCTATTACCGCCTGAAATCGGCGGGCATGGACATCGTCACCGACTTCCCGCCAATCCGCATCTGGGGCACCATTGGCTTTATTCTGGCGATGTGGGCGGTAAGCTTCTCCGGCTTCGAACTGAGCCATATGCAGCTGTACATTGGTGCTGCGCTATCGGTGGTACTGGTGCTGTTCACTCTGACGCTGCCGCACATCCCCGTCTCTAACCAGCAGCAGAAGCAAAGCTGGAGCAGCATGCTGGGACTGGACGCCTTTGCGCTGTTTAAAAACAAACGCATGGCGATCTTCTTTATCTTCTCGATGATGCTGGGCGCGGAACTGCAGATCACCAACATGTTCGGCAACACCTTCCTGCACAGCTTTGATAAAGATCCGCTGTTTGCCACCAGCTTTATCGTGCAACACGCCTCCGTGATGATGTCGATTTCACAAATCTCCGAGACGCTGTTCATCCTCACCATCCCGTTCTTCTTAAGCCGCTACGGTATCAAAAACGTCATGTTGATCAGTATTTTCGCGTGGATGCTGCGCTTCGGCCTGTTCGCCTACGGCGACCCGACGCCGTTCGGCACCGTGCTGCTGGTACTGTCGATGATTGTTTACGGCTGCGCCTTCGACTTCTTCAACATTTCCGGCTCAGTATTTGTGGAAAAAGAAGTCCGCCCGGAAATCCGCGCCAGCGCGCAGGGCATGTTCCTGATGATGACCAACGGCTTTGGCTGCATCCTTGGCGGCATGGCGAGCGGGAAAGTCGTGGAGATGTACACCGTGGACGGGATTACCGATTGGCAAAGCGTATGGCTGATTTTCGCCGGCTACTCGCTGGTGCTGGCGGTGGCGTTCGTTGGGCTGTTCAAATATAAACATGAGCGTGTTGCGCCGGGAGCACAGCCAGTTGTGCATTAAGGCGTCGTCCCTCTCTTCCCACGAAGGAGAGGGAACCCGGTTCTATTGTTAATCACTGCACCTGACGGCCCCTCTCCCCCTGTACGGTCCGGGGACATGGTAGACAGGTGTTCGGGGACATGGTGAACACTTTTT
>ERZ1026892.114-NODE-114-length-38816-cov-12.910787_pt1 | contig 38816 bp, 36 predicted proteins | sample MGYA00380176_ERZ1026892 | MGnify/ENA primary metagenome ERZ1026892 (study PRJEB33269, sample SAMEA4719812) | human gut metagenome | biome: human-associated habitat; feature: organic feature; material: feces | place: Cameroon | collected 2013-10 ... | reverse complement strand
TATGCGCGGCGTAAACGTGGTTGCCCTGTACGGCGGCCAGCGTTATGACGTGCAGCTGCGCGCCCTGCGTCAGGGTCCGCAGATCGTTGTCGGTACCCCGGGTCGTCTGCTGGACCACCTGAAGCGCGGCACCCTGGACCTCTCTAAGCTGAGCGGCCTGGTGCTGGATGAAGCAGATGAAATGCTGCGCATGGGCTTTATCGAAGACGTTGAAACCATCATGGCGCAGATTCCGGAAGGTCATCAGACCGCGCTGTTCTCTGCCACCATGCCGGAAGCGATTCGTCGCATTACCCGCCGCTTCATGAAAGAGCCGCAGGAAGTGCGTATTCAGTCCAGCGTCACCACTCGCCCGGACATCAGCCAGAGTTACTGGTCTGTGTACGGCATGCGCAAAAACGAAGCGCTGGTGCGTTTCCTGGAAGCGGAAGACTTTGATGCGGCGATTATCTTCGTACGTACCAAAAACGCGACCCTGGAAGTGGCAGAGGCGCTGGAGCGCAATGGCTACAACAGCGCTGCGCTGAACGGTGACATGAACCAGGCCCTGCGTGAGCAGACTCTGGAGCGTCTGAAAGACGGTCGTCTGGATATCCTGATTGCAACCGACGTGGCAGCACGTGGTCTGGACGTAGAACGTATCAGCCTGGTTGTGAACTATGACATCCCGATGGACTCCGAATCTTACGTTCACCGTATCGGCCGTACCGGTCGTGCGGGCCGTGCGGGCCGTGCGCTGCTGTTCGTTGAGAACCGCGAGCGTCGCCTGCTGCGTAACATTGAACGCACCATGAAGCTGACCATTCCGGAAGTAGAACTGCCGAACGCAGAACTGCTGGGCAAACGCCGTCTGGAAAAATTTGCTGCCAAAGTACAGCAGCAGTTGGAAAGCAGCGATCTGGATCTGTACCGTGGCCTGCTGGCTAAAATTCAGCCGACCGCAGAAGGCGAAGAGCTGGATATGGAAACGCTGGCCGCTGCGCTGCTGAAAATGGCACAGGGCGAACGTTCTCTGATCGTTCCGCCAGATGCGCCGATGCGTCCGAAACGTGAATTCCGTGACCGTGATGACCGCTTCGAGCGTCGTGGCGATCGCAACGATCGTGGTCCGCGTGATCGTGGCGACCGTGAAGATCGTCCGAAGCGCGAACGTCGTGACGTTGGCGATATGGAACTGTACCGCATTGAAGTGGGCCGTGATGACGGCGTTGAAGTTCGTCATATCGTGGGCGCGATTGCTAACGAAGGCGACATCAGCAGCCGTTACATCGGTAATATCAAGCTGTTCGGTACCCACTCCACCATCGAACTGCCGAAAGGCATGCCGGGCGAAGTACTGCAGCACTTTACTCGTACCCGCATCCTGAACAAACCGATGAACATGCAGCTGATCGGTGATGCTCAGCCGCGTCCTGAGCGCAGCGGTCGCAGCTTCGGCGGCGAACGTCGCGAAGGTGGTCGTAGCTTCGGCGGTGAGCGTCGTGAAGGCGGCCGTGGCTTCGGTGGCGAGCGTCGTGAAGGTGGTCGTGGTGATGGTCGTCGTTTCAGCGGCGAACGTCGTGAAGGCAGCCGCGGCCCGCGCCGTGATGATGCTGCGCCGCGTCGCGATGACTCCGCAGGCCGTCGCCGTTTCGGCGGTGACGCATAAGCCAGACGGCTTAGAAGCGTAAAGTAAAATATACAGCCCCGATCGCCATGATTGGGGCTTTTTTTATTTCTTTTGTACTCGTGTACTGGTACAGTGCAACACATTAAAATGCAGTAGCAAAATTATTCACTGGAGAAAAGGCTGTATGGCGACACTAACCACCACCCAAACGTCACCCTCGCTGCTTGGCGGCGTGGTGATCATCGGCGGCACCATCATTGGCGCGGGAATGTTCTCCCTGCCGGTGGTCATGTCCGGTGCGTGGTTCTTCTGGTCGATGGCGGCGCTGGTGTTCACCTGGTTCTGCATGCTGCACTCCGGGCTGATGATCCTTGAAGCGAACCTGAACTATCGTATTGGCTCCAGTTTTGACACCATCACCAAAGACCTGCTGGGCAAAGGCTGGAACGTGGTAAACGGCATCTCTATTGCCTTTGTGCTCTACATCCTGACCTATGCCTATATTTCGGCGAGCGGCTCGATTCTGCACCACACCTTTGCCGAGATGTCGCTGAACGTGCCGGCACGAGCAGCAGGCTTTGGCTTCGCGCTGCTGGTGGCGTTTGTTGTCTGGTTGAGTACTAAAGCGGTGAGCCGCATGACGGCCATCGTACTGGGCGCGAAGGTGATTACCTTCTTCCTGACCTTCGGTAGCCTGATAGGCAACGTGACGCCCGCCACGCTGTTTAACGTTGCCGAAAGCCACGCCAGCTATACGCCTTACCTGCTGATGACGCTGCCGTTCTGCCTGGCTTCCTTCGGTTATCACGGTAACGTACCGAGCCTGATGAAGTATTACGGTAAAGATCCGCGCACCATCGTGAAGTGTCTGGTGTACGGTACGCTGCTGGCGTTGGTGCTCTACACCGTTTGGTTGCTGGGGACGATGGGTAACATCCCGCGTCCAGAGTTTATCGGCATTGCCCAGAAGGGCGGTAACATTGATGTGCTGGTGCAGGCGTTAAGCGGCGTACTGAACAGCCGTGGTCTGGATCTGTTGCTGGTGGTGTTCTCTAACTTTGCGGTGGCCAGCTCCTTCCTTGGCGTAACGCTGGGTCTGTTCGACTACCTGGCAGACCTGTTCGGCTTCGACGATTCCGCGTTGGGGCGTTTCAAAACCGCGCTACTGACCTTCCTGCCGCCGATTATCGGTGGCCTGCTGTGGCCGAACGGTTTCCTGTATGCCATCGGTTATGCGGGTCTGGCGGCAACGATTTGGGCGGCGATTGTACCGGCGTTGCTGGCACGTAAATCCCGTAAACGCTTCGGTAGCCCGAAATTCCGCGTCTGGGGTGGAAAGCCGATGATTGCGCTGATTCTGGTGTTTGGCGTGGGTAACGCGCTGGTGCATGTGCTGTCGAGCTTTAATCTGTTGCCGGTTTATCAGTAAGGCATTTGCCCGGTGGCGCTACGCTTACCGGGCCTACATTCTGATGTAGGCCGGATAAGGCATAGCCGCCATCCGGCAAAAAACGCACTACCCCAACAATTCCTGCTTCACATCCATCGCCAGGTCAAACGAATGCAGCCGCGCCTGATGATCGAAAATCTGCCCGTTGACCATAATCTCATCCGCCTGTGTTTCGCGCAGGATGGACTCCAGCCCGTGGCGCACCTTCGCCTTATCGCCCACCAGTGACATCCGTAACGCCTGGTCGACGCCGTATTTCTCCGACGGCGACCAAAAATGCTCCATCTGTTGAATCGGCGGCGGCAGCAGCCCGGTTTCTCCACGGCGCAGCCTGGTGAATGCCTGCTGCATGGAGGTGAAGAGGAATTCCGCATCGCGGTTACTGTCGGCGGCAATAATGTTGATACACACCATTGCGTACGGTTTCTCCAGCCGGGCGGACGGTTTGAAGTTCGTGCGGTAGAGATGCAGGGCCTGGAACAGCATGTCCGGGGCGAAGTGTGAGGCGAAGGCAAAAGGCAGGCCGAGCTGTCCGGCAAGCTGCGCGCCGTAAAGGCTGGAACCGAGCAGCCACACCGGAATTTTCTCGCCGTAGCCCGGAACCGGGCGCACCTGTGGATTAGGGTCGACGGCGTCGAACCAGTCCACCAGTTCCGCCACGTCGCGCGGGAAGTTATCGATATCGCCACTCATATGACGGCGCAGCGCGCGCATGGTTGGCTGATCGCTGCCCGGCGCGCGGCCAAGGCCGAGATCGATACGCCCGGGATACAGCGTGTTGAGCGTGCCGAACTGCTCGGCAATCACCAGCGGCGAGTGGTTGGGCAGCATCACGCCGCCGGAGCCGAGGTGCAGGGTGGTGGTGTTGGCGGCCAGATAGCCAATCAGCACCGAGGTCGCCGCGCTGGCGATGCCCACCATATTGTGGTGTTCGGCCAGCCAATAGCGGTGGTAGCCGCGCTTTTCAGCCAGCCGGGCGAGGTCGAGCGAATGGGAGAAGGCTTCTCGCGCGGAGGAACCCTGGGGGATCGGCGCCAGATCGAGCGCCGAGAAGGCAACGGTTTTGTCAGTCATAAAGGCTCACTTTGCTACAGCATAGTCATCAGATTGAAGGTCTTGTTCCAACCGGGCGGCCCCGGACAGAAAAGCTGCATCTTTAATAATGCATTAAAATCTGACTACTGTTGTTAACAAAGTGAGCGGTTTTATCAGGCCTGTAGCTCCAGCCCGGCCAAACGCTTCCAGTAGCCGTTACAGTCGCTGTTGGCGGTTAACGGCAGCGGCGCGCCGCCGTTCTCGTTGGCGCGGAAGGCATCGAGCATGGCAAACGTCTCGTTACCCATTGGCGACAGACGTACCATATCCACCAGTCCGTGCATGGACGTTAGCTCGTTGCCAAGGTTGTAAACGTAGCCGCTCATGGTCTGAATACCGTTGAGCACGAACACCTGCTGATTCTCCTGCGACAGCATGCTGCGCCCGTTCGGGTACTTGATGCAGCAGGTTTCGCATTCGTCTTTTGGCTTGTCTTCCGAGCGTGCGGTAAAGCAGCGGGCGGAGTAAGCCAGCGGCAGATGGCCGTAGCTCAGCACCTCAACTTCAAACTTATCGCGGATACCCAGCTCTTCACACTGGTTAAGCAGATTGACCAGCCAGTCGCGGGACAGCTCCACCGGCATACACCAGCGCATCATTCCCTGTTTTTGCAGCAGGCGCAGCGTCACGGCGTTATAGCAGTTCAGCGCATGGCCCGCCACGAACGGCAGCTTGCGCTCGGCGCATAGGTTCACGACCCCAAGATCGCTGGCTTCCACCAGAAAATCACCGTTTTCAACGTAACGCTTGAGCTCACCCAGCTCGGATGACGCCTGCACCAGCGCGAGGGTGGAGAGCACCACCTGCTTGCCGCTAGCGGCCAGCGTTTTCGCCATATCCAGCCAATCGCCGACTTTGGTCGCGCGACGTTTGCTGCACACCGCTTCGCCCAGATAAATGGTGTCGGCGCTGCTGGTGGCGGCCTGCTGGTAGAAATCTTCCAGCGTCTCTTTTGACCAGTAGTAAAGCACTGGCCCTAATGAATATTTCATGGGAATTCCTACTGCCATTTACGGTGATACGCGCCGAGGGTGGTTTGGGTGCCTTCGGACATCGAACCGAGAGTGTCCATCCACGCGGCCTGCGGGACGAAGTTTTGCGGGTCAGCCATGCAGCGGTCGATAGCCTGACGCCAGACTTTCGCCACCTGGCTGACGTACGCCGGGCTACGCTGACGGCCTTCGATTTTTACGGAGGCGATGTTCGCCGCCAGCAGTTCCGGCAACAGCTCCAGCGTATTGAGGCTGGTGGGTTCTTCCAGCGCGTGATAGCGCTCGCCGTCGACCATATAGCGGCCTTTACACAGCGTCGGGTAGCCCGCATTTTCACCGTCCTGGTAGCGGTCGATCAGCACTTCGTTAAGGCGAGATTCCAGCCCCTGTGGCGTTTGCTGCCAGCGCACGTAGCGTGCCGGTGAGCAGGCGCCCACGGTATTCGGCGACTCGCCGGTCAGGTAAGAAGAGAGATAGCAGCGGCCTTCAGCCATAATGCACAGGCTACCAAAGGCGAACACTTCCAGCGGCACCGGCGTGACGCGGGCTAATTGCTTCACCTGATGAATAGAAAGTACGCGCGGCAGGACCACGCGGGCGACGTCAAAGTTGCGATGGTAAAAATTAATCGCCTCTTCGTTGGTTGCGGATGCCTGAACGGAGACATGGCGCTCAATATGCGGATAACGTTCTGCGGCATACTCAAGCATAGCGAGGTCGGCGAGAATCAGCGCGTCGGCGCCCAGCTGCGCGGCCATGTCCACGGCACGCTGCCAGCGTACGTAGCCGTCCGGGTGAGCGAAGGTGTTAATCGCGATATGCAGCTTACGGCCATGCTGATGCACGAAGCTCACGGCTTCCTGCAGTTTCTTTTCGGTAAAGTTCAGGCCAGCGAAGTGGCGGGCGTTGGTATCGTCCTTCAGCCCGATATACACCGCATCGGCACCGTTTTCGATAGCCGCCTTAAGCGCCGGGAGGTTTCCGGCAGGGCAGAGCAACTCCATAATTCTTCCTGAGTTAGCGGCCCAGCAGGGCGCATTATTGTTAATGAATGGGAATTTTAGTTAACCTAACGCTAATCATTTTTGATTTGAGGCAGACAAAAGCGCATTGATTGCGCCAATAATCCCTCGGCCTCACGACATAATTGTTGATTTACGCCGCTATGTCGTTTATCTGATATGGCAAAATAACGGAACTATTGCATTCAGGGAGTAAAGCTTGTGTTGGATAAACTGCGTTCACGTCTGGTTCATGTTGCTCCGAGTTTAATGAGCGTTCCGGTAAAATTGACGCCGTTCGCCCTTAAACGCCAGGTGTTGCAGCAGGTATTAAGCTGGCAGTTCCGTCAGGCGCTGAATGACGGCGAACTGGATTTTCTGGAAGGCCGCTGGTTGAGCATTGAGGTGCGCGACATAGGCCTGAAATGGTTCACTTCCGTTGAGAATGAACGGCTTATTGTGAGCGATGCGGCCGAGGCTGACGTGAGCTTCAGCGCGGACGCCAGCGACCTGCTGATGATCGCTGCGCGTAAACAGGACCCGGATACGCTCTTCTTCCAGCGTCGACTGGTGATTGAAGGGGATACGGAACTGGGTCTCTATGTCAAAAATCTGATGGATGCCATCGAGCTTGAGCAGATGCCAAAAGCGCTGCGCGTGATGCTGATGCAGCTGGCTGATTTCGTTGAGGCTGGCCTAAAATCACCATCAGAAACCAAACATACATCGGTAGGTGAGCCATGCTGATTCGAGTAGAAATTGGAATTGATGCCCCGGGCATTGACGCGCTGCTGCGTCGGACCTTCAACCGTGATAGCGAAGCCAATCTGGTGCGCGAACTGCGTGAAGACGGCCTGATTACGCTCGGCTTGGTGGCCACTGACGATGAAGGCCACGTTGTGGGCTATGTGGCATTTAGCCCGGTGAGCATCGAAGGTGAAGAGCTACAGTGGGTAGGCCTGGCGCCGCTGGCGGTTGACGAAGCGTACCGCGGTCAGGGGTTAGCCCGTCAAATGGTCTACGAAGGTCTGGATTCGCTGAACGAGTTTGGCTATGCGGCGGTTGTCACGCTGGGCGAACCGGCGCTGTATGGTCGTTTCGGCTTTGAGCGCGCGGCACAATACGATCTGCGCTGTCGCTGGCCGGGCACCGAAGAGGCGTTTATGGTCCATCGTCTGGCTGACGATGCGTTAAACGGCGTACACGGTCTGGTGGAGTATTCCGACCACTTTAATCGTGTTTAAGGCTGTCCCGTAACGTTTCAAATGAACCGTCACCTGCGACGAGGCGCTCTTTCTGGCGCTTCGTTAGCTGCTTAATGCGGTACTCCAGGCGTAGCGCCAGCGAGTGCTCTCCCACTTCACCGGAAAATGCTAGCTGTAGCGCGCCTTTGCCGCGTAGCGCTTTCGCCCCTTTACCGCTCTGATGCTGGTGAAATCGCCGTTCAACATCGGTGGTGATACCGGTGTACAATTTGTCGTCCTCAGTACGGACGAGATAAAGAAACCAACGCACGTGTGCCAACCTGTCTGTGTAGGTGCACGCACCATAGCATAACGGAGAGAACAGATGGAAACCCTGGCAACCATTAGCCGCTGGCTGGCGAAGCAACATGTTGTTGGTTGGTGCGTGGCGAGTGAAGGCGAGCTGTGGTGCGCCAACGCATTCTACGTGTATGACCCGCAGCGCGTGGCGTTCTACCTGTTGAGCGAAGAGTCCACGCGCCACGGGCAGATGACCGGCAAGCAGGCTCCGGTGGCGGGGACGGTAAACGGCCAGCCCAAAACGGTAGCGCTGATTCGCGGCGTACAGTTCAAAGGCGAGATCCGCCTGCTGGAAGGTGAAGAGGCCGATGAAAAGCGCGCGCTGTATGTCCGTCGTTTCCCGGTAGCCCGCATGCTTCCCGCTCCGGTGTGGGAGATTCGTCTCGACGAGCTGAAGTTTACCGACAACACCCTGGGCTTCGGCAAGAAGCTGCACTGGCTCCGCGACTAAAGCCGCGGTAGCTCAATGATAAAGCGCGTGGCAACGTAGTCAGATGTCACGCTAATTTTCCCACCATGCGCCCGCACGATCGACTTCACGATCGCCAGCCCGATCCCGCTGTTTTCGCCCTTACGCTGCCGTGACGGATCGACCCGATAGAAACGATCGAACAGGCGTGGCAGGTGCTCCGCCGCGATCGGCGTACCCGGATTCTCAACGCGATACTCCACGCGTTCGTCAATCTCGCCAACCTGGACGGTGACCGACATCCCTCGCGGGGTATAGCGGATCGCGTTGGATAACAGGTTGTTGATCGCCCGGCGAATCATCAGCGGGTCGCCTGATATCAGCGACGACTGCCCCACGAAACAGAGCTTCACTTCGCGTTCTTCGGCCCACGCTTCAAAGAACTCGAACACTTTGAGCGTTTCGCTTTGCAGATCCAGCGGCACGCGCTCGGGGATCAGCAGGTTTTCATCAGCCTGCGCCAGAAACAGCATATCGCTGACCATTTTCGCCATCCGGTTGTACTCTTCCAGGCTGGAGTAGAGCACGTCTTCCAGCTCTTTCACCGTACGGGGCTGGCTTAACGCGATCTCGGTCTGGGTGACCAGGTTGGTGATCGGTGTGCGCATCTCGTGGGCGATATCGGCGGAGAAATTGGCCTGGCGGCGGAACACGTCCTCGATCCGGCCGATCATCTGGTTAAACGAGATAACCAGCTGTTCCAGCTCGATCGGTACGCGGTTGGGATCCAGGCGCACGTCGAGATTTTCCGAGGTGATGTTTTTGATCGCCATACTCACGTCGCGCAGCGGCTGGTGGCCCTTACGGACGGCGATCAGCACGATCACGATAATCAGCAGGCTGATGACGGTCGCGATCATCATCAGATTGCGCTTCAGTTCATCGAGATAGTGAAGGTGGAAGTCGATCGACAGCGCGGTCAGCAGCGTGTAGGTCTGGTCGTGCGCGCGGACCGTAGACGCAATCACCCGATAAGTGGTGGCATGGCTGGTGTCGCCGCCGTGCTCGGCCATCTGACGCATGCCGCTGCCGGTCCAGCGAAACATCTGTTCGCTCTTAAGCTCATCGGAGAAATGTGAACTGGAGAGGATCGGCGACAGATCTGGCCCTCCGGGGGAGCGGTAAAGCTGCGGGTTATCGCGAGTGGTCACCAGCACGGCGGTATTACGGTAGCCCGCCAGCACGCTGCCGATATTGGCCATTTTTTCCGCCTCTGAGGTTTCCGGCGCGGTCAGCAGCGCGTTGAGCGTGGCGTTGACCTGTTTCAGGTCGCTCACGTCCTGCTCGGCGAAATGTTTTTCCACCGAGTGCAGCATAATGCCGGTAAAGGCGGAAAAAGCGACGATCGTCGCCAGGCTGATAAAAAAGGTCAGGCGGGTCGCCAGCGAGAACGGGCGACGCAGGCTAGCCTTCATCGCGAACCTCAAGCACGTAGCCGACGCCGCGCACGGTATGAATCAGCCTGGGCGTAAAGTCGTTATCAATTCTGGCGCGCAGGCGTTTGACGGCGACGTCGATCACGTTGGTATCGCTGTCGAAATTCATATCCCACACCTGCGATGCAATCAGCGAGCGCGGCAGCACTTCTCCCGGGTGGCGCAGGAAAAATTCCAGCAGGGTAAATTCTTTACTGGTCAAGGTGATGCGCGTGTTGCCGCGGGTGACTTTACGCGAAACCAGATCGAGCGTGAGATCGGCCATCTGAAACTGGCTCTCGACGATCGTTGCCGCGCCCCGACGCAGCAGGGTACGCACGCGTGCCAGCAGCTCGGCGAAAGCGAACGGTTTCACCAGATAATCGTCGGCGCCCAGCTCCAGCCCTTTCACCCGGTGCTCAATGGTGCCCAGCGCGGTCAGCAGCAGGATCGGCATACCTTTGCCGGCGGAACGCAGCATGCGCACGATATCCCAGCCGTTGACGTCCGGCAGCATGATATCCAGCACCAGCAGATCGTAATCGCCGGTCATTGCCAGGTGATAACCGTTGAGGCCGTTGTCGGCGCGATCCACCACAAAGCCCGCTTCCGTCAGCCCCTTACACAGGTACTCCCCGGTTTTGACCTCGTCTTCCACCACCAGAATTTTCACGCGCCCTCCGTCGCCGCTGTGTGATGGGGCCATTCTAATGAGGAGTGGGGGATGACGGAAGAACCACGATCGAAATACGCCTTGTCGGGGTTACTCAGCCCACGCGTTTTGCCGCTTCAGCTCCGCGTTAACCTTGTCGTTGATCTCTGTGAGCATGGCAGGAATATCGCCATCGCAGCTGGCGTAAATCTTGTTAAAGCCGTCGGCGGTAATCTGCCGTACCGGGATCCAGTTGGGGATCTGCGGCATGTAACGACCGTTCTTCGCATAGGTGTCGGCGAACACTTCCCAACGCGGATCGTCATGATAATCTTTGATATTCAGCGTTTTGTTTACCGGCAGGCGGACGATCGGCATTGAGGTGCTGTCGGTTGCCATACCGATCTTCTGGCCTTCCGGCGAGATCAGAAACTCAAGGAATTTCTTCGCCGCCGCTTTGCGCTGGCTGGTTTTCATCAGGAACGCGGTGGTCCCTTCCGCCATGGAGATCGCGCCGCCAGGGCCTGCCGGTGGCGGTACCACGGTGTAGGTTTCTTTACCCGGATCTTTATCAAACAGCGCAATATGGTACGGCCCGGAGGAATACATGCCGGTTTGCCCGGAACGGAACGCGGTGTTGGCATCGGCGGTGGTGTGGTTGATCGCGCCAGGCTGCGCCAGCCCCTCGCACACCATGCCGCGCATAAATTCCATGGCGGTGACCATCTCTTTGCTGTCGAGCGCGGCTTTAAATTTCCCCGGTTGGGTGGCGACTAAATAGTTCGCGCCCGCCTGCCAGAGATACGAGGAAGAGAACGAGCTGGCATAGCCGCGGGTGGTGGCCAGCGGCATGGTGAAACCGTAGGTATCGTTTTTACCGTTGCCGTCCGGGTCGTCGTGAGTAAAAGCCTGAGCCACTTTTTTCAGCTCATCCCAGTTGCCGGGCGCTTTCAGGTTAAGCTTGTTGAGCCAGTCCTGGCGAATAAACAGCGCGTAGGTGTGCGCTGAAGTGGGAACGCCGTAGTATTTACCGTCCGGCTGCTGAGCCGATTTCCAGGCCGCGTCGTAAATATCGCCGCCGCCTTTCAGCTCGCTCGGTTTAATTTCATCGACAATCCCCAGTTGCACCATCTGACCCACGATAATCGCGTCGTTGAAGACCACGTCCGGCAGCGCGTTGCCGGTTGCCGCGCGCGCCAGACGCTGGTCAAAGTCGGTCACGGCGTTGAAGTACTTGATGGAAATCCCGGTCTCTTTCTGGAACTGGTCGGCGAGTTTTTGATAAATCACTTTTGAATCATTGCTGGCACGTATCCAGACGTCGAGCTGTTCGCTGAAGGCATTTTGTGAAAGGGCACATAACAAGGCTAAACCAAGCGCTTTTGTTCTGAATTTCATAGAGAGACTCCGGTTTTGCGATAGGTATTATTTTCATCCCTGAACAGAGGTAAGGATTGGTGAAAAGGAAAACGAAACGATGATAGGAGTGCTATTTGTATGAAACAACGTTCTATTATGGCTAACCGGTCAATATCGCGTCGTTATGCGGGCTATCTCACAGGGAAAATAAACGTAAATATTACCGCTAAAATATAACCCAGTGAAAATGCTGATATTGCTGTTTTTTGGCAAATAGCGCTTAGCCTTAACCCGGGCATTAATTTGTGAGCGTTCTGGCATATTATTGATTAAATGTGATCGCGGTTAATTTCTCCCTGCCGATATTCTCTTTTTTAACGTTCGTAAAACCCGGTTCATCTTTTTCGCGCGGATTTTCGCCGTGCGGATCACGTTATCCTCAGCCTTAAATGACAACTTTGTCATTATCCTGTCAGGTTACCAACAGAGTCACTCCCGTAAGGTAGTCGCCAGGCCAGCCCTTCTGATTCGGCCAAACAGGACGTGACATGTTGAAAGCAAAACCTTTAACGCTGCTGATGGCGTTTATGCTGGCCGGATGTACCTCGCTGGCGCCGGATTACCAGCAGCCCGAAAATATCGTTCCCCAACAATTTTCGCTGTCTGCAGGCACGCTGGTGGCGACCGGCGGCAGCTGGCAAGAGACCGGCTGGCAAACCTTTTTTGTCGACCCGCAGGCAAAGCGATTAATCGACGTTGCGCTCCGTAACAACCGCGATCTGCGTATGGCGATGCTCAACGTTGAAGTCGCGCGCGCGCAGTACAACGTGACCGATGCCGGGCGCTACCCTCAGTTGGATAGCGCCTCTAGCGCGAGCTATAAAGGCGACCTGCAGGGCCGCGACGCTACGGATAAAAGCTATGACGTAGGGCTGAACCTGAGCTACGAGCTGGACTTTTTCGGCAAGCTGAAAAACATGAGCGAAGCCGACAGGCAGAACGTATTCGCCAGCCAGGCGGCCCAGCGCGCCGCGCAGATTGTGGTGGTGACCAACGTTTCGCAGGCCTATTTTAATCAGCGCCGTCTGGCCGCGCAGTTAGCCATTGCCAAAGAGACGCTGCGTAATTATCAGCAGTCTTACGGCTTCGTCGAGCAACAGCTGGTGACCGGCAGCACCAACGTGCTGGCTCTGGAACAGGCGCGCGGCGTGATTGAAAGTACCCACGCCAATATCGCTAAACGCGAAGGTGAACTGGCGCAGGCTAACCATTTATTGCAGCAGTTGCTGGGTACCTACAGCACGCCGCTGAGCGACAGCGCGCAGAGTGACGCGCTGAAACCGCTACCGCTGCCGGCCAATCTACCGTCGACCATTCTGCTCCAGCGTCCGGATATTATGGCGGCCGAGCACCAGCTGCGTGCCGCCGACGCCAATATCGGCGTCGCCCGCGCGGCGTTCTTCCCTTCCATCACCCTGACCAGCGGCGTCTCGACCAGCAGCTCGGCGCTCTCCAGCCTGTTTAACGCGGCGAGCGGCATGTGGAGCTTTATACCAAAGATCGACCTGCCAATTTTCAACGCCGGGCGCAATGAAGCCAATCTGGCGCTGGCAAGCGTGAAGCAGCGTCAGGCGGTGGTGACCTACGAGCAGAAGATTCAGATGGCCTTTAAAGAGGTGGCGGATGCGCTCTCGCTGCGCGACAGCCTTCAGGGGCAATTCGTGGCCCAGCAGCGTTATTTAGCGTCGCTGCAAATTACCTTACAACGCGCGCGCGCGTTATATGCCAGCGGTACGGTGAGCTATATCGAAGTGCTCGACGCCGAGCGTTCAATATTCGCCACGCAGCAGGCCATTCTCGATTTGATTTATTCCCAACAGGTCAACGAAATCAATTTATTCACCGCCCTTGGCGGCGGTTGGAAAGCTTAACCCTTATTCAGGAGTCTTCAATAATGCGTCAATTCACTACTCTACTCGGCGGTATTTTTATGGTCATGGCGATGCAGGTTCAGGCGGCGGAAATGCAGCATGACGGGCATGGGCAAATGATGGATATGAGCGCGCAACCGGCGGTGATTAAAGGCACCGGCGTCGTGAAGTTGATTGATACCGAGGCGAAGAAAATCACCATTGAACATGAAGCAATCGCGGAAGTTAACTGGCCCGCGATGACCATGCGTTTTACCTACAGCGAACCGACGCCAGCGATTGAGCAGCTCAAAGAGGGCAGCCGCGTGGATTTCAGCTTCGTCCAGCAGGGGAATATCTCCCTTCTTCAGGATATTAAAACGCGCTGATGGCCATGACAAAAGCTCAATTAAAATATAGCGCGGCGATCGTCTGTAGCCTGCTGATTGGCGGGCTGGCAACGGCGGCGATAAGCCGCCTGACGGCCACTGACGCGCAGGTTAAGGCCGAGCCAGCCGAGCGTAAAGTGCTCTACTGGTACGATCCGATGAAGCCCGATGTGCGCTTTGATAAACCGGGCAAATCGCCGTTTATGGATATGGACCTGGTGGCCAAGTACGCCGATGAAGGGGGTGAGAATTCCACGAATGGCGTACGTATCGATCCCACTCAGGTGCACAATCTGGGCATGCGTACCGCGCCGGTGACGAAAGGGCGGCTGACCTACAGCCAGACGCTGCCGGCGAACGTCAGCTATAACGAATACCAGTTCGTTATTGTGCAAGCGCGCGCCGAAGGCTTTATCGAGAAGGTGTATCCGCTTACGGTCGGTGACAAGGTACGCAAAGGCGCGCCGCTGGTGGAAGTGACGATTCCATCGTGGGTGGAGGCGCAGAGCGAATATCTGCTGCTGGCCAGCTCCGGCGGCACGGCAACGCAGCTGGAGGGCGTGCTGGAACGGCTGCGTCTGGCGGGGATGCCGGAGTCGGACATCCAGCGGATGCGCACGACCCGCCGGGTACAAACGCGCTTTACTCTCAACGCGCCGATTGACGGTGTGCTCACCGCCTTTAGTCTGAAAAGCGGAATGAACATCGCCAAAGATAACGTCGTGGCGCAGATACAGGGTATGGATCCGGTGTGGATCAGCGCCGCTGTACCGGAATCCACGGCCTGGCTGCTGAAGGATTCGACGCAGTTCAGGGTGGCGATCCCGGCCTATCCCGATAAAACCTTCCCGATCCAAAAATGGTCCATTTTGCCCAGCGTCGACCCAACCACCCGTACCGTGCAGGTGCGTTTGCAGGTTAACAACCCGGATGAACTGCTGAAGCCGGGGATGAATGCCTACCTGAAGCTGAACACGCAAAGCGACGAAATGCTGCTGATTCCATCGCAGGCGGTGATCGATACCGGCGATGAACAGCGGGTGATTACCGTGGCCAGCAACGGTGAATTTATACCGAAGAAAATTCAGGTGCTGCATGCGTCACAGCAGCAGACGGGCGTGGCCAGCGGCCTGGCGGAAGGAGAGTTGGTGGTGCTGAACGGGCTGTTCCTGATTGACTCAGAAGCCAATATCAGCGGCGCGTTGGATCGTATGCGCCATACCGCTGACCCTCATGCCGGGCATTAAGGAGACGGTGATGATTGAATGGATTATCCGGCGTTCGGTCGCCAACCGTTTTCTGGTGATGATGGGGGTACTGTTTCTCAGCGTCTGGGGCGGCTGGACGATCGTCAATACGCCGGTGGATGCGCTGCCGGATCTCTCTGATGTTCAGGTGATTGTCAAAACCAGCTATCCGGGGCAAGCGCCGCAGATTGTGGAAAACCAGGTCACCTACCCGCTGACCACCACCATGCTGTCCGTACCGGGCGCGAAGACCGTGCGCGGCTTCTCGCAGTTTGGCGATTCCTACGTGTACGTCATTTTTGAAGACGGGACGGATCTGTACTGGGCGCGATCGCGCGTGCTGGAGTACCTCAATCAGGTGCAGGGCAAACTGCCGCAGGGCGTCAGCTCGGAGATTGGGCCGGATGCCACCGGCGTCGGCTGGATCTTTGAGTATGCGCTGGTGGACAAAAGCGGCAAGCACGATCTCGCCGAGCTGCGTTCGTTGCAGGACTGGTTCCTGAAGTACGAGCTGAAAACCATCCCTAACGTTGCCGAAGTGGCGTCGGTGGGCGGCGTGGTGAAGCAGTATCAGGTGCAGGTCGACCCGATGAAGCTCGCCCAATACGGCATCAGCCTTGGCGAGGTTAAACAGGCGCTGACCACCTCCAACCAGGAAGCGGGCGGTTCATCGGTCGAGTTGGCCGAAGCGGAATACATGGTGCGCGCCACCGGCTACCTGAAAAGCCTGGAAGACTTTAACCATATCGTCCTGAAAGCCGGGGATAACGGCGTACCGATCTATCTGAAAGATGTCGCGCGGGTACAGATTGGCCCGGAAATGCGCCGCGGTATCGCCGAACTGAACGGCGAAGGTGAAGTGGCGGGCGGCGTGGTGCTGCTGCGTTCTGGTAAGAACGCCCGTGAAGTGATTACGGCGGTGAAAGAGAAGCTCGCCACGCTGCAAAAAAGCCTGCCGGAAGGCGTTGAAGTCGTCACGACCTACGACCGCAGCCAGCTGATTGACCGCGCGATCGATAACCTACGTTCAAAGCTGATTGAAGAATTTATCGTGGTGGCGGTGGTTTGCGCGCTGTTTCTCTGGCACGTGCGTTCGGCGCTGGTGGCGATCGTCTCGCTGCCGCTGGGGCTGTGCATTGCCTTTATCGTCATGCACTTCCAGGGGCTGAACGCTAATATCATGTCGCTTGGCGGCATCGCTATCGCGGTCGGGGCGATGGTGGACGCGGCGATCGTGATGATTGAAAACGCCCACAAGCGGCTGGAGCACTGGCAGGAAGCGCATCCCGATGAACAAATGGACAACGCCACGCGCTGGAAAGAGATTACCGATGCGGCGGTCGAGGTGGGGCCGGCGCTGTTTATCAGCCTGCTGATTATCACCCTGTCGTTTATTCCCATCTTTACGCTGGAAGGCCAGGAAGGGCGACTGTTTGGCCCGCTGGCGTTTACCAAAACCTACGCCATGGCCGGGGCGGCGGCGCTGGCGATTGTGGTGATTCCGATCCTGATGGGGTTCTGGATTAAGGGAAAAATTCCGGCAGAATCGCGCAACCCGCTAAACCGTTTTCTGATTGCCCTTTATCACCCGCTGCTGCTGAAGGTGCTGAAGTGGCCGAAGCTGACGCTGCTGGTCGCCGTGCTGTCGATGTTTACCGTTATCTGGCCGCTGAACAAGGTGGGCGGCGAGTTTCTGCCGAAGATCAACGAAGGCGATCTGCTGTATATGCCTTCGACGCTGCCGGGTATTTCGCCGGGACAGGCGGCGGTGCTGCTACAGCAAACCGATAAGCTGATTAAAACGGTGCCGGAGGTCGCATCGGTGTTCGGCAAAGCCGGGAAAGCGGAAACCGCGACCGACTCCGCGCCGCTGGAGATGATTGAAACCACCATCCAGCTCAAGCCGCAGGACCAGTGGCGGCCTGGGATGACCCTCGACAAAATCATCGACGAGCTTGACGCCACCGTGCGCCTGCCGGGGCTGGCGAACCTGTGGGTGCCGCCGATTCGTAACCGTATTGATATGCTCTCGACCGGTATCAAAAGCCCGATTGGCATTAAAGTTTCGGGCACTTCGCTGGCGGATATCGACGATGCGGCGCAGCGCATTGAAACCGTGGCGAAAACGGTGCCTGGCGTCGTCTCCGCGCTGGCGGAGCGGCTGGAAGGCGGGCGCTATATCGATGTCGATATTGACCGGCAGAAAGCCGCACGTTACGGCATGACCGTGGGCGATGTGCAGCTGTTCGTTTCGTCGGCGATCGGCGGAGCGATGGTGGGCGAAACCGTTGAGGGGGTCGCGCGTTACCCGATCAACATTCGCTACCCGCAAGGTTTCCGCGACGGCCCGACGGCCTTACGCCAGCTACCGATTCTGACGCCCGCCAGGCAGCAGATCACGCTGGGCGACGTGGCGAAAGTCCAGGCGGTATCCGGGCCGACGATGCTGAAAACGGAAAACGCCCGCCCGGCGAGCTGGATCTACATCGACGCGCGCGACCGCGATATGGTTTCGGTAGTGCATGACCTGCAGACGGCCATTAGCCAGAATGTGACCCTGAAGACTGGCACCAGCGTGGCCTTCTCCGGGCAGTTTGAACTGCTGGAGCATGCCAATAAAAAGCTCAAGTTGATGGTGCCAATGACGGTAATGATTATCTTCATTCTGCTCTATCTGGCTTTCCGTCGGGTGGAAGAAGCGGTGCTGATTCTGATGAGCCTGCCGTTTGCGCTGGTGGGCGGGATCTGGTTCCTCTACTGGCAGGCGTTTCATATGTCGGTGGCGACCGGTACTGGGTTTATCGCTCTGGCCGGGGTCGCCGCGGAGTTTGGCGTGGTGATGCTGATGTATTTGCGCCACGCCGTTGAGGCCGATCCTAAGCTCCAGCGCGCGGAAACCTTCACCGAGCAGGGCCTGGACGACGCGCTGTATCACGGTGCGGTGCTGCGCGTTCGGCCAAAAGCAATGACCGTCGCCGTGATTATTGCCGGGTTATTGCCCATACTGTGGGGGACGGGCGCGGGTTCAGAAGTGATGAGCCGTATTGCCGCGCCGATGATTGGCGGGATGATTACCGCGCCGCTGCTGTCGTTGTTTATCATTCCGGCTGCCTATAAATTGATATGGTTGTATCGCCACAAACGTAGCCAATAAAGTGTGCGATTGACGCGCGTAGGCCCGATAAGCGCATCGCTATCCGGCAGTCACGGAGTACATTGCCGGATGGCGGCGTAAACGCCTTATCCGGCCTACGCGCGGTGAACCCTTCGATATCAGGGAATAGGGAGACCCTTATGCATCACGTCCTCATTACCGGTGCCACTGGCCTTGTTGGTGGGCACTTACTAAACCTGCTGCGCCGCGAGGCGCAGGTGGAATCGATTGTTGCGCCTACGCGCCGTCCGCTGGAGCACGCATTCGGCATTGAGAATCCGCATGACCCGGATCTCAGCGCCGCGCTCGCGCAGGTCACCTCACCCATCGATACCGTATTTTGCTGCCTTGGCACCACGATACGCGATGCGGGCTCAAAGGCCGCGTTCAGCCATGTCGACTACGATCTGGTGTTGGAAACGGCTCAGACCGGTTTACGCCTCGGCGCGCAGCAACTGCTGGTGGTGAGCGCGATGGGGGCAAACGCGAATTCACCGTTTTTCTATAACCGTGTGAAAGGTCAGATGGAATCAGCGCTGATTGAACAAGGCTGGCCGCGGCTCACCCTGGCTCGCCCCTCAATGCTGCTGGGTGAACGCGGTACGCCGCGCTTAAACGAGCGCCTGCTGGCACCGCTGTTTAGTTTGCTGCCGGGAAACTGGAAGTCGATTGCAGCACTGGATGTGGCGAAAGCCATGCTGAGCACGGCAAAGAATCCGGGCGTGTCCCCGGTGACGATTTTGTCGTCGCGTCAGCTAAGAGAAATGGCCCGACAGTGAATTAGCCGGGCCATGGTGCGGATTACTGAATGTAGGTAAACGCGGTGGTAACGCGCTTCACGCCGCTCACGCGGCTGGCGATATCGGCCGCGGCTTTGCCTTCACGGTCGGTTACCAGGCCCATCAGGAACACTTCACCGTTCTCAGTGGTGGCCTTCACGTTCGAGGATTTCACCTGATCGCTGGTCAACAGCTGCGAGCGGACTTTGGTGGTTATCCAGGTGTCTGACGAAGAGGTACCCAGGCTAATCGGCTGGCCCTGACGGACTTCGTTAAACACTTCGGTGGCCCCATCAACGCCAACGGCAATCTGCTTCGCGCGGTTGGCGAGGCTGAGATCCGGCGCCTGACCGGTCAGCAGCACTTTGCCCTGATATGCGGTCACGTTGATACGCGCTTCTTTCTTAATCTGTTCATCCTTCGACAATGCGCTGTTGACGCGAACTTCCAGCGTGCTGTCGTCCACCTGAGTTCCCACCGTGCGCGGGTCTGTTGCGGCTTTGGTCCCCACTGCCGCGGTGCCAACAACGGCGGCGGCAATGCATCCCTGGAGCAGCAGTGCGGAAATAAGGACCGCGAGGGTCGAAATTACCTTCATGTGTTCTCCTTAGTCGTCCTGGTGTGGGAAAAGGGTGTTATCAATTAAATCGCACAGACAGTTCACCGTGAGCATGTGCATTTCCTGAATGCGCGCGCTGCGGTGCGACGGGATGCGAATTTCCACATCCTGCTGGCCCAGTAAACCGGCCAGCTCGCCGCCGTCATAGCCCGTCAGGGCCACGATGGTCATGTCGCGGGTCACGGCGGCTTCAACCGCTTTTACGATATCGCGGCTGTTGCCGCGCGTTGAGATGGCAAGCAGCACATCGCCAGCATGACCCAACGCGCGCACCTGCTTGGCATAGATTTCATCATGCAGGCGATCGTTGGCGATTGCCGTTAAGACCACGTTATCGGTATTAAGTGCAATCGCAGGTAGACCGGGACGCTCAGTTTCATAACGGTTAATCATGCAGGCCGCAAAATGCTGTGCATTGGCCGCGGATGAACCGTTACCACAACAGAGAATTTTGTTGCCGTTAAGCAGCGATTGTACCAGGGTCATCGCAGCTCGCGAGATAGCGTCCGGGAGCGCTTCCGCCGCGGCGATTTGGGTCTGGATGCTTTCAGTGAAGCACACTTTGATTCTTTCGAGCACGATATCCCTTTACATTCTATAAGCTAAAAGCGTTTTGAAACCATTCGATCTCATTGCCCGTGAAGGCTACCACATCGAAACGGCAATCCACAGTGTCAAAACTCCCATTGTGGCGGGCGAGCCACAAACGGGCAGTCTGTAACAGTTTGTTCTGTTTGCTGCGGGTCACGCTGGCGGCTGCGCCGCCAAACGTACTGGACGCGCGGTAACGCACTTCAACAAATACCGTCACCGCCCCTTCGCGCATAATCAGATCGATCTCGCCGCCGCGCTCATGCACGTTGGCGGCGATAAAGCATAGCCCCTGACGCTCCAGCCAGCGACGCGCGCGCAGTTCTGCGGCATCACCGGTCTGTTTCGTGGTTAGCTTGCCGGGACGATTTGCCCCTGCTGGTATTTGAGCCATGATAACTTCCTGTTAATCACGCAGTCCTGGTTGGCGCTCAGATCGCCGGTGTTGCCGTTCAGCTCAAAGCCCGGTACGCCGCGCATCTGAGAGAAATGATTGGCCAGCGCCCAGGCGTCAACGCCCATCGCGTACAGGCGGGCCAGCGAGTAGTCGTTGTTGACCGCACGCAGCGCCTGCTGCATCAGCGCCGGGTTGCTGCCAGCCAGCATCGGGATCTCGCTGTACTGTAAACCTTCCATCTCCAGACGGAAGTCCGGGCCTGCGGTACCCTGCGCGCTGCGCGAGCTGGCGTACAGCATCGCACCGCTCTGGCTACCGTTACGCATCGCGATCATCGGCTTGATAAAGGCGATTTCTTCCGGTGTTGCCAGAATATAGGCGGCATCGACTTTGCTGCTGCCGGTGATTTGCGCATCGGTTGGCGCGGCCGGAATGGTCAGCCCGCCGATGGTGACGCTCTGCGGCTGCGACTGGGTTGAGGCCACCGGTGTACCCGACAGCGAGATGCCGGAACCGCCGTTGACGCCGCCGCGCAGTTCAGAGAGCGAACCAAATTTCTGTTGCAGTACGGTACCGCCGCCCAGTTGACGCCATTCATCGGCAAAGGCCTGAGTGACGCGTTCACCGAGCGCGTTACGCGGCACCAGCAGCAGCGGCGACTGTTTACCCTGGTCGTGAATGTGGCGCGCGGCGTCGCGAGCTTCATCTTCCGGTGACAGGGCGAAGTAGCAGATATTGGCGCGGCTCGTCACCGACTCCGGCTGATTCAGCGCCAGCACGTTGAGTGTCGTGTTGCTTTTCAGCATCTCGTCGACGTTGTTTTTCAACAGCGGGCCGACCACCAGGCTAACGCCATCCTGCTGCGCCTGCGCCAGAATCTGGTTTAACGGCTGAGACGAGGTGTCGTAAATTTTCAGCTCGGCGGAGGGATTCGCCGCCACGCTGGCAACGGCCTGCGGCTGTGGAGCAGGCGCTGGCGCTGCCGTTGGTGCTGTAGTCGCCTGTTCAGCGGCTTCTTCCGGCTGTGCTGCGGCCTGAACCGGCGCATCGGTGGCCGATGCTTGTACCAGCGCCTGGGTTTGCGGGCTGGTCAGATCGCTGATTTCAGCCTGTGACGGGCTGACGACGGGCGTAGAGGCCGCCTGAGCAACCTGCTCCGGGACGGCGCTGCCGTTAACCGGCGTGGCGCCGTTTTTCGCGGCTTCAAAACCTTGCTGAATGGTGCGGCCAAAGACCGATGCCTGACCGCTTAACGGCAGCAGCAGGGCGATTTTATTGACCGACGCCGGTTTGAAGTTCTGCACGTTGGCCAGTTGCGACGGCAGAATCTTCGCGCCCGGATTCTGCGGATAGCGCGTCTGCCAGTCTTTGATGCCTGCCTTCAGCATGTCCGGATCGTTACGGTTATCAAACCACATGCGTTGCAGATCCAGCCAGCCTTGCAGATCGTTCTCATCGGCGTTGATCACCAGCGCGTTGGCTTGCTGCTGGGTCATAGCGGAGAGCGCTTGCCAGGTGGCGTCGCTATTCTGCTGTTTTTCCTGCTGGGTGGTTAACAGAGGCGCCTGAGCAATCAGGGCGCGCAGCAGCGTCAGAGAGGGCTTACCCTGCTCGGCGGTGATGGTATCCTGCCAGAAGCGGGCCTGGCGAGCGCTGTCGAAATCATCGGCCTTCAGCGGCTGCAGCAGCGCCTGAGCGCCGGCGTAATCTTTCTGCGCAAGCTTGATTTCAACGGCCAGCAGAGACTGTTCCTGACGCTGAACGGCGTTCAGTTCTTTCGGCAGCTGGTTGTACAGTTCCAGCGCCTGCTGGCTTTTACCTTCTTTCAGCAGTGCACGAATGGCGAGTAATTGCCAGTTGGTCTTGCTATCATTCGAACTTTGCTGCATCTGCTGCAGGTAAAAGCCGGAATCAGCCTGCGTCGCGCCCTGAAGCTGGGCGGCACTCTGATCGGCAGGTTGCTGGATTCCACAGCCTGCGAAAATCAGCGCAGCCAGGATAACCGGCAGACAACGCGCGGCTTTCATACGAGAAAATGTTGAGGGTACCATTCTGTATCCAGTGATATTTTTTACGCAATGCTCAATATTAAATCGGCAATACGGACGAAACAATGAAACAACACGAATCGGCGGATAATTCTCAAGGCCAACTCTTTATTGTACCTACTCCTATCGGAAATTTGGCTGATATTACCCAACGAGCGCTCGAAGTATTGCAAGCTGTTGATTTAATTGCGGCTGAAGACACGCGGCACACAGGTTTATTGCTGCAACACTTCGCGATTAACGCCCGTTTGTTTGCTTTACACGATCACAATGAGCAACAAAAAGCCGAGACGCTGGTGGCGAAGCTGAAAGAGGGCCAGAACATTGCGCTGGTTTCTGACGCGGGTACGCCGCTGATCAACGATCCTGGCTATCACCTGGTGCGCACCTGCCGTGAAGCGGGGATTCGCGTCGTGCCGCTGCCTGGCCCATGCGCCGCGATTGCCGCGCTCAGCGCCGCCGGTCTGCCGTCCGATCGTTTTTGCTATGAAGGTTTCTTACCGGCGAAGTCCAAAGGCCGTCGTGATGCGCTGAAGGCGATTGAAGCCGAGCCGCGCACGCTAATTTTCTACGAATCCACCCACCGTCTGCTCGATAGCCTGGAAGATATGGTCGCCGTATGGGGCGAATCCCGCTACGTGGTGCTGGCGCGCGAGCTGACCAAAACCTGGGAAACCATCCACGGTGCGCCGGTCGGCGAACTGCTGGCGTGGGTCAAAGAAGATGAAAACCGTCGCAAAGGCGAGATGGTGCTGATTGTTGAAGGCCATAAAGCTCAGGACGACGAACTGCCCGCCGATGCGCTGCGTACGCTGGCGCTGTTGCAGGCGGAGCTGCCGTTGAAGAAAGCGGCGGCGCTGGCGGCAGAGATCCACGGCGTGAAGAAGAATGCGCTGTATAAGTATGCGCTGGAGCAGCAGGGGGAGTAAAGTGAGCGCCTACAAACCGCCTTTTATCGTTACGCCATTAAAGCAAGCGACTGTACTCCGTTCATTGAGTTTATGCTGGGTAATATCATTGCTGCTCTACAAGAGGGATTAGACAAACCGACAGAAATGTCGGAAGAAATGTCGGAAGAAAAGCTGACGGCGCTGAAAGTGCTCATATTGCAGAAAATTGCCGCGCAACCCACGGTGACGGCGAAAAGTCTGGCGCAGGTTGCAAATGTTTCCGCCAGAACTGTCGAACGTGCGCTGAAAACTTTGCAGCAAAAGGGCAAGCTACAACGTATTGGCGCAAAGAAAGGCGGTATCTGGCGGTTGTGTTAGCGGTGGCGTTTTATCTTAAATGCTGTTCAGCCAGAAGCTTATTCGCTGACCCACAGACGTTAATCTTACTGCGCACCACCTCCTTCATTGCATTCATCCCTACGCGCATGTAATAACGCGGATCGTTGCCTTGTGGGTTTTCGGAAAACCACTTTTTCACCGCCGCGGCAAAGGCGATCTTCAACTCGGTTGCGACGTTGACTTTGCAGATGCCCAGTTCGATGGTGCGACGTACGTATTCATCCGGTACGTCGCTTGCGCCGTGCAGCACCAGCGGAACATTGACTACCTCGCGAATGTCCGCCAGTCGCTGGAAATCGATTTTGGGTTTTTTCGTGTACAGGCCATGCGCAGTACCAATGGCGACGGCCAGACTATCTACGCCGGTCTGCTCAACGAAGCGTCTGGCTTCTTGTGGGTCAGTCAGAAAGGCGCTTTCAGCATCAACGCTCATATCATCTTCCACGCCGCCCAGTCGGCCCAGCTCGGCTTCTACACTGCAATCGTGGGCATGGCAAAAATCCACTACGGATTTCACCAGCTTCACGTTCTCTTCGAATGGAAAGTGGCTACCGTCAATCATGGCGCTGCGTACCCCGGCATTCACTTTCTGGCGGATATCGTCCAGCGATTCATGGTGATCGAGATGTAATGCCAGAGGCATATCAAAGCTGGTTGAATACGCGCTGCACAGGGCGTAGATCTCCTCCAGGGCAATATGTTTAAACGTGCCGGGTGTCCCCGCGAGGATCACGGGTGAGCGCATTTCGCTGCACACCTCGAGGATCGCCTGGATCGTTTCGGCGTTGTGGATGTTAAACGCCGGTACGGCGTAGCCGTTGGCCTGCGCATCCTGCAAAAGATATTTCGTTGAGATAATGCTCATAAGGAGATCCTCTTAAGCCTGCCACGGATGAATAATCACGCCTTGCACCACACGATTAACCGTGCCGCTGGCAGAGGGGGTATCTGGCGTATTGCCAACATGAATCGACTGAGTCAGCGCAAAGACCTGGGCGTACATCAGGAAACAGAACGCCTGTTCCATGTCGATAAACGAACGGGAAGGGGGCAGCAGGATATGCGGGCCGGCTTCGATGATGGCATCCGTTTCCGCCGCAATCGCGACCACGCGCATTGCCTGACGATCGCGGCGCAGTTCCGCCAGCAGATCCAGGTCGTACTGGCGCGTGTAAGGGTGGCTGGAGATGTACACCACGATAAGCGTTTCGCTATCGACCAGCGATTTTGGTCCGTGGCGGAAACCGGTTGGCGAGTCGTAGAAGGCCGCCAGTTTGCCAGCGGTTAGCTCCAGCACCTTCAGCGCAGACTCACGCGCGATACCTTGTAATCCGCCGCTGCCCAGATAGACGATGCGCTTCCAGGCGCCGTCGCCAAAGACCCCCTGGCTAAAATCGCCGAGCGAGTCGAGGATCGCCTGGCTGCGATCGGCCACGTCACGGAAGGTCTGGCTGTTGAAAACCTCCGGCGCGAATACCGCCAGGCAGCTTGCCATCATGGTGGTGATGCTGCTGGTCATGGCAAAGCCGCGATCGTGCGTTTCGGCCGGCATCAGCAGGGCGAAAGCGTTATCGCTGTCGACCAGATTTTGGTACAGGCTGCCGGCTTCGTTACAGGTAATTGACAGGTGGTAGCACTCAGGAACGAACTGGTTTGCCAGCTCAACGGCAGCCACGCTCTCCGGGCTGTTGCCCGAGCGGGCAAATGACACCAGCAGCAGCGGATGTGCCGGGTTCAGGTAGTCCATTGGATTGGTGACGAGGTCGGTGGTGGGGACGGCGCTGATATTTTTCCCAGTGTGACGGGAAAGCCATGGGGCGATGGTTTCGCCAATAAATGCCGACGTTCCGGCCCCAGTCAGTACGATTCGCAGATCGGTTTTGCGTAACAGCGGTGTCAGAAAAGCATCAATGGTCGATCGTATCGCATCAATATTTTTCAGTGAACGGATCCAACTCGCGGGCTGCTGGCGGATCTCTTCCTCTGTCCAGGTACCGGTTGTCGAGGCGGCGGAGATATAGGTTTCTGGCATAACGTAAGTCCTTAGTCTTGTAAATTCCACATCAGACGCTGGCAATAGGTCGCTATCTTTCGTTTCGTTTCACTTGTTCACTTTATCGGTTGATTAAAATCTATAGAAAAGAAATCGAAAGTTCAACGATCGAATGAGAAATAAAACGAAAATTATGATTTTAAGAGGGGTGTTTTATTTATGTTATTGATATTTAATGATTAAAATATTTTCCGATAAGGGGGATACTTTTTCATAGAAAGGAAAAGAAAGGCCTTGCGGTAACAAACCGAAGGCCTGAGGAAAACGGAGGTGCTACAACGAGAAAGGTTGGCCCTGAATCCAGATGTGCTGCAGGTGCAGTCCACCATCGAGTGTAATAATGCTGGCGCGTTTGCCGACCTTGAGCGATCCCAGTTGGCCATCGACGCCCAGCAAACGGGCGGGATGCAGCGACGCCATATGAATCGCCTCTTCGGGGAGTACGCCGGTTAATTCGACCATATTGCGTACCGCCGCATCGATCGAGAGCGTGCTGCCCGCCAGCCCTCCGGAAGCGGTCCTCACGATCCCGGCACGCATCTCCACCTGCTCGCCGCATAGCGTGTATCGGCCATCGGGCATACCGGCGGCCTGCATGGCGTCGGTAATCAGCACCACTCGCTCCCTGGCGCAGCAGCCGCAAAGCTTCATTGCGGCGGGGTGAACGTGGTGCCCATCGGCGATAAGCTCCAGCCAGGCTCGCGTATCGGTTAACCCGGCGCCGACCATCCCCGGTTCGCGGTGATGTAAACCGGTCATACCGTTGTAGCAATGAACCAGCCCGTCGGCACCCGCGTCAAAAGCGGCGCGGGTTTGTTCAAAGCTGGCGGCGCTATGCCCTAACATCACCCGAATGCCCCGTTTTTTCAGATGGATAATCGCCTGTAGCGCGCCGGGCTTTTCCGGTGCCAGCGCCACGACGCGCAGGGTTTGTCGGGAAATGGCAATCAGCTTATCCAGTTCCGCCAGGTTCAGTTCCCGAAACAGATCCGGAGGATGTGCCCCCTTATTCTGCGGCGTAAAATACGGGCCTTCGAGGTAGCTCCCCAGTATCTGTGCCCCCGGCCCACCGGAATCACAGCGTTGGGCGATACGCGCCAGCGCCCGGTGAATCGTCTCCAGCGGTGCGGTGACGGTGGTGGGTAGCCAGCTGGCTACCCCTTCGCATGCCTTATGGCGCGCCAGTTTATCGAGGGCGTCCGGCGCGTCGTCCATGACATCAACGCCCGCACCGCCGTGGACGTGGATATCGATATACGCCGGACACAGCAGCTCGGCGTTGCGGTGAGTTATGCCTGCCGGTATCGGTTCGATTGCGGTAATGGCGCCTTCTTCAACACGCAGCTGATGGTCGTCGAGCCAGCCTTGCTCCGTCAGCACGCGTCGGGCGCGAAGAATTTGCGTCATATTCCTTCCTCGACGGGACTCTCCTCGCGACAGCGGTCCAGCTCATCGACCAGGCAGGTCAAACCGCGGTGCCCGCACTCAAGGGCCTGCAGACGGAACGTCTCGCTGTTCAATTCATCGCGCTCCAGCGCCATCTCCAGCAACAGCTGTAAGTTGGTGCCGGTAATCACTTCTCTTCCGGCTTTTTGCATGGCAAGCGTCGAGGCCACGCGGAACGGCGTGCCGCCGAGCAGGTCGGTCAGAAAAACGATATCACCCTGGGGATCCAGCTCTGCCACCGCCTGCTCAAGCTGCGAGGTGAGCAGCGCGGTGGTTGAGGTTTCAGGAAAATCGATGGCGATAAACTGCTGCTGCTCGCCCAGGATCTGCTTCATGGCTTTTTCCATTCCGCTGGCAAAACCGCCGTGCCCCGTCAAAATAATACCCAGCATCTCAAACCTCTTTTGCTTTACAGGAAGTGACAGAATTTACCGACCACGCCGAGCACGACGGTAATGGCGATAAGACGCAGTGGGCTCCAGCCGCGACGCACCAGCCAGTACATGGTCAGGGTATACACCAGCGGTAAGAACGCAGGCATCAGCTTATCGATAACATCGGCCTGCAGTTTGACGACCGCATCACCGGCTTTGATTTCCAGCGTCGTGTTGAGGCGAATGTAGGTGGCGACCAGCGCGCCAATCACCGTCATCCCCACAATTGAGGCCGCGTGACCCACTTTTTTGGTGTTCGCCTTGATAAGCGGAATGGCGGCAACCCCCATGCGATACGCATAGTGCGCCAGGCCGAAGCGCAGGCCGAGATGCACCACGTTAAACAGCACGATAAACACCACGGCGCCAAGGATCGATCCCTGCAGCGCCAGGCTGGCGCCAATCCCGCCGCAGATAGGCAGCAGCGTTAGCCAGAACATGGCATCGCCAATCCCGCCCAGCGGTGCGCCAACGGCAATTTTGGTACTCTGAATACTGTTAACGTCCTGCTTCGAGCGCTCCATTGCCAGAATGATGCCGATAACAAACGTCACCAGGAAAGGGTGGGTGTTGAAGAAACCCATGTGGCCTTTCATGGCGCGTGCCAGGTCGCGTTTGTTGGTGTGAATCTTTTTCAGCGCGGGCAGCAGGCCGTACAGCCAGCCGGAAGCCTGCATACGCTCGTAGTTAAATGATGCCTGCAACAGCATGGAGCGCCAGGCCACGCGGTTAATGTCTTTTTTGCTCAGCTCAGCGCCAATGCTCTGATCTTCATAGACGTTTTCGTTAACGCCGGTCAGCAGCGTCTCTTCATTGTCGGAAACAGTCGGTAGGGTCTGTTGGTTAGATGCCATCTTCGAATTCCTCTTTCTGTGCCGCAGGTTGTGTCGGTTCTGGGGATTTACGTAGCAGATCAATCAGCGCCATGGCCAAAGCGGCGGCGGCGATAGCCAGTACCGGAAGCTTGAGCCAGGCCGCGGCAACAAAACCAATAATGAAGTACGGGATGTAGACGTTTTTCATCATAATTTTCAGCAGTACGGCAAAGCCGATGGCTGGCATGATGCCGCCCGCAACGCCCAGGCCGTCAATCAGGCGCTCTGGCAGAACGTCAATGGCGGTTTTCGCGTGCTCCGCGCCGAAATAAATGGGCAGAAACGCGCAGAGGAAGTAGAAAATCCCTAACGCCAGCAGTGCCAGATAGTTGACCCGTTCAATCCCGTCGGTGTCGGCATTTGCCGCCATACGGTCGCAGCGGGACATCACGCCGGACATCACGGAGAACAGGAAGGTAATGCCCATTTGCACCGCCACGGCGAACGGCACGGCGACGCCGACCGCGACATCAGGTTTGACGCCGGTGGTGATAGCAAACGTGGTACCCACGATCGTACCGATAATGACGTTGGGCGGCTGGGCACCTGCCAGCGGAGCCAGACCCATCCATACCAACTCCAGCGTACCGCCGGTTAAAATACCGGTATGCAGATCGCCCAGAATCAGGCCGACCAGCGGCCCAAGGACCACCGGGCGGTGCATGTGCGTTAAACCGTTGAACATATCCAGGCCAGCGATAAAGGCGAGGATACCTAAAGCAAAAGCCTGCAACAGACTGATTTCCATCGTGAATCCCTCAAAGCAGTTTAAAGAGATCCAAAGCCGGCTCTGTCGGTACCCCCTGAACGAAGCATTCCACGCCAGCGGCCTTCAGGCCGTTAAAAGCGTTGATGTCGTTGGCGTCGACAGAAACCGTTTTGGCAATTTGTTGTTTACCTTCGGCGTAGTGCATGTTTCCTACGTTGATGCGCGTGACGGGAACGCCGCCTTCAACCAGTTTGAGGAAATCGGCCGGTGTTCTGCACACCAGCAAAATTTTCTGTCGGTCGGCGGCGCGGTGGATGTTGTCGATGACTTTTTGCAGCGTCCAGAAGCGCACGGCAATCCCTTCAGCTAACACCATTTCCATTAAGTTCTGCTGTACGGTGTCTTCCGCCACTTCATCGTTGGCGACCAGCACCAGATTTGCCCCCGCAAATCCGACCCACTGCACGCCAACCTGACCGTGAATCAAACGTTCATCAATACGGCTTAAAACAATATTTGGCATCGCGTTTTCCTCTTTGTTGTTATCCGTTATGGGATGTCATGCCCTGACAGGCAGCGTGATACTGCTGCAGTATGTCCTGAATGTGGCTGATGATAAGTTCTCGCGGCGTGGCGATGAGATCTCCCTCGCGAACCTTGACGTACTGCAACGGTAAATACTGGCTGATGAGCGGCAGCGGGATCGGTTCGTCCGCCAGATTGCGCACCAGACGTTCGAAAGCGTCATCAATCTGCTCGTCCGGCCAGTAGTAGCGAACGCGATCGGAATAGCTGTAGCCGCGTGCCAGACGGCGCGCGTTGCCGTCGCCGTGGTAGTGACTCTGCCAGTATTCCGGGCGATCGAGCATGACGGTTTCCAGCACATGACGCAGGCCGGAACAGGCTTTGGCGGGCAGCAACTCTTCCTCAATGGCGGCCAGCGAAAATAGCGCTTCGCGTAGGGCGAAGGTGAGCGCTGGGCCGACTTTCAGAATGGCGAAGTGATCGACCACCAGCTGACGCAGCGACTGTGGCGTCTGGTAGTCGGTAGAGTGTGCTTCGAACACCAGCGTGTCATAGGCCTCTACCATCTTGCTCAACGCAATGGCTTTTTGCGGTTGATAATCAATGATGTGGGTGTGGTCGAATTCGACGCCAGGTTGCACTACCAGCGCGATAATTCGCGGCCAGATGTCGCTCAGCCCCTTTTGTTCAAAGGCGTGGTGGTGAGCTTCCAGCGTGGCGCGTGCGGCCTCCGGCGTCGTTACCGCCAGCTCGGTTAACGTTTCGTGTGCGCCGCCCGGCACCGGGACTTCAGTGCCAATAACGTAAACCAGATCTGCTTCGCCAAACTGTGCAATGCAGGTCTCTTCGGCGACCTTCGCCAGGCGCGCGGCGCGCTCTGCGACGATGTCATCAGTTAAAGGAACCGGATCGTCCTGGCAGGACATACTGCAATCCAGATGGATCTTTTTAAAGCCTGCCGCAACGTAGCTTTTGATCAGATCGTCGGCATGCCCCATGGCGATGGTGGCGGGCCGATCCTGCCAGCGATTTGGCCCCAGATGATCGCCGCCGAGAATCAGCTGCGACTGCGGAAAATGGAGTGAGTCGGCGAGTTGACAGACGAAACGGCGAAAGTCGGCCGGGGTCATGCCCGTATAGCCGCCGAACTGGTCAACCTGGTTAGATGTGGCTTCGATCAGTAGCGGCGTCTGGTTGGCGTGCGCGTAGCGTATTGCGGATTCCAGTACCAGTGGATGCGCGGAACAAACGGCATAAATCCCGTTCGCCTTCCCCCGTTTATGCTGCTCCACTATTTCAGTAAGATGTTTCACTTTCCTCTCCAGATAGGATGACTTCGGAATCAATCTTTCGTTTTGTTTCATTTGATACTGCATCATGGTGTTATAAAAATAAAACGAAAGATAATAGTTTTCCGATCTGTTTCACAAAAGAAACGTAATGAAAGGTTTTGGGGGGCAATTTCTGCCTGGAGAGGGACTTTATAAGACTTGCTTTTCGGAAAAAGAAAGGCGTTAATAGACCAAACGAAATGAAACGAAAGAATTTGACCAAAGGATTTCTTATGAGTAACAGCGAGTCTTCTGCAGATAAGCGGGTTTCAGGGACCAGCGAAAGGCGCGAGCAGATCATCCAGCGGTTGCGACAGCAGGGTAGCGTGCAGGTAAACGATCTTTCCGGATTGTTCGGCGTTTCCACAGTGACCATCCGTAACGATCTGGCGTTTCTGGAAAAACAGGGCATTGCCGTGCGTGCCTATGGTGGTGCATTGATTTGCGACGGCAACACGCCGGGCGTGGAACCCTCTGTTGAAGATAAAAGCTCGCTAAACACGGCGGTAAAGCGGCGCATTGCGCGGGCCGCCGTCGAGTTTGTCAAGCCGGGTCACCGTGTGATCCTTGATTCCGGTACCACAACCTATGAAATCGCGCGCTTGATGCGTCAGCATAGTGACGTGATTGCGATGACCAACGGGATGAACGTCGCCAACGCGCTGCTGGAAGCGGAAGGGGTGGAACTGCTGATGACCGGCGGACACCTGCGCCGTCAGTCCCAGTCATTCTATGGCGATCAGGCGGAGCATTCGCTGCAAAACTACCATTTCGACATGTTGTTTCTGGGCGTCGATGCTATCGATCTGGAACGAGGTATCAGTACCCATAATGAGGATGAAGCGCGATTGAACCGGCGGATGAGCGAAGTGGCGGAGAAGATCATCGTGGTCACGGACTCGACTAAATTCAACCGTTCAAGCCTGCATAAAATTATTGATATGCAGCGTGTCGATATGATTATCGTCGATGAAGGGATCCCGCAGGAAAGTCTGGAAGGGCTGCGGAAAATCGGCGTCGACGTGATTCTGGTGCCGCTGTCGGAATAAAAAAATGGGGTATGCAAAGGCATACCCCTGTATGAGCTGGCGGGTGTGATTAGGTCACCGGTGCCGGGTTAAATACCGCCAGCTGGTTGTGCAATCCCCACTGATCCGAGAAGGTTTTCTTACGCCCGCTCGCCACATCAAGAATGAAGTGGAACAGCTTGGTGCCCACGTCTTCAATGGTCTCTTCACCGGTGGCGATGGTGCCGGCATTGATATCCATTAAGTCATACCAGCGGTTCGCCAGCTCGGTACGAGTGGCCATCTTGATGACCGGTACCGCCATCAGGCCATACGGCGTGCCGCGGCCGGTGGTAAACACCTGCACGGTAATGCCAGAGGCCACCTGCTGGGTACCGCAGACGAAGTCGCTGGCCGGGGTGGCGGCGTAAATCAGTCCGCGTTTGGTCGGGCGCTGGCCTGGTGATAATACTTCCACGATAGCGCTTTTACCGGATTTGGCGATCGAACCCAGCGCTTTTTCCACCACGTTGGCGAGGCCGCCCTTTTTGTTGCCCGGCGAAGGGTTGGCGCTGCGGTCGGTTTTGCCCATATCAAGATAGTTATCGTACCAGGCCATCTCTTCGAGCAGACGCTTGCCCACTTCTTCATTGATGGCCCGCGGCGTTAACAGATGAATGGCGTCGCGAACTTCAGTGACTTCCGAGAACATCACCGTTGCGCCGCAGCGCACCAGCAGGTCAGAGGCGTAGCCGACAGCGGGGTTAGCGGTCACGCCGGAGAACGCATCGCTGCCACCGCACTGCATGCCCACCACCAGCTCGGAGGCCGGGCAGGTGACGCGCTGGCGCTGGTTGAGTTTTTCCAGATGGCGCACGGCAACCTGCAGGATATCGTCGACCATCGATTTAAAGCCCACGTGCTGTTCGTCCTGCAGGCGTACGATGCTGGCGCTGTCGACCGGGATGCTCTGCACATCTTCCGTGCCTTCCAGCAGACGCTCTGGCTGTAGCTTTTCGCAACCGAGACCCACCACCATCACTTCGCCACCGAAGTTTGGGTTCAGCGCAATATTATGGATAGTGCGAATCGGCACCACGGCGGCCGGTGCGTTAATCGCTACGCCGCAGCCGTAGAGGTGGTTCAGGCCGACCACGCCGTCGACGTTCGGGTATTTCGGCAGCAGGTCGCGTTCGATAATTTTAACCACGTAGTCCACAACGCCTGCCACGCAGTGCACGCTGGTGGTAATACCCAACAGGTTTTTGGTGCCCACGCTGCCGTCGGCGTTGCGGTAACCTTCAAAGGTGTAACCTTCCAGCGGCGGCAGCGGTTCCGGCACTTTGGTTGCTAGCGGCAGGGTGTTAAGCGGCGGCGCTTTCGGCAGCGTGACCGTGGATTCGTCGATCCAGCTGCCCTTGGCGACATCGCGTACCGCGTAACCGATAACTTCGCCGTAGCGAATGATTTCACCATTTTGAGGAATATCCACCAGCGCAACTTTATGCCCCTGGGGAATATGTTCAATTAATTCCAGACCGTCAGGAAAACGTGTTCCTGCTTTTAATCCATTATCATTGACAATAATCGCAACATTATCGGTGGGGTGTACTTTGATATAAAACGCAGTCGGCGATTCTTGTCTGATTTCAATGTTAGCCATTGTCCAGCATTCTCCAGCCAGGGGGTAAAATGAATTAAGTATATAAGTGTTTCTTTTCAGATCATGAAAAATAAAAGCACTTAAGTAATGGAATAAAGAATGTCAGGAGTTTGAATATAAAAATGTGATGTAGATCACTCATCCTCCTCATCCCTCGTGGGGCAAGGGTATCAATACGTGAAATTGTGCATCAGCGCCCAGTGCTGTGTGCGCATGAACAATAAATTCAGTTTTAAAAGCAATTAACCTGGTGATTTGCACAATGCGTGGCGAAGGTATCCTGATTATACTGATTCACGATTTCATGGTGTCTGATTATTTATTGGGATTACCCGTCACTAATTAAATAATCAGCGAAATTCGCTTTAATAAAAATAAGAAGATTAAAGCATCCTGTACCCGAGGATAATAAAATGATACACGATACTGCTGACGCTGTTGAAGCAAAAAAGGGAATGCATACCCGTTATTTAATTCTGTTAATTATTTTTATTGTTACGGCCGTTAACTACGCTGACCGCGCAACGCTCTCCATCGCCGGTACCTCCGTGGCGAAAGAGTTGCAGCTAAGCGCGGTGTCCATGGGATATATCTTCTCGGCATTTGGCTGGGCCTATCTGCTGATGCAGATTCCGGGAGGGTGGCTACTGGATAAATTTGGTTCCAAAAAGGTGTATACCTATAGCCTGTTCTTCTGGTCGCTGTTTACCTTCTTACAAGGCTTTGTTGGTTTCTTCCCGCTGGCGTGGGCCGGCGTCTCCATGTTCTTCATGCGCTTTATGCTCGGCTTTTCTGAAGCGCCGTCCTTCCCGGCGAACGCGCGTATTGTCGCGGCCTGGTTCCCCACTAAAGAGCGCGGTACCGCGTCGGCTATCTTTAACTCCGCGCAGTACTTCTCGCTGGCGTTGTTCTCGCCGCTGCTGGGCTGGCTGACCTTTGCCTGGGGCTGGGAGCACGTCTTTACCGTGATGGGGGTGATTGGCTTCCTGTTGACCGGGATGTGGGTGAAGTTCGTGCATAACCCGACCGACCATCCGCGGATGTCTAAAGAAGAGCTGAAGTTCATTGCCGACAATGGCGCGGTAGTCGATATGGACCACAAAAAGCCGGGTAGTGATGCGGTGAAAGGTCCGAAGCTGGATTACATCAAACAGCTGCTCAGCAGTCGTATGATGTTAGGTATCTTCTTCGGCCAGTATTTCTTAAACACCATCACCTGGTTCTTCCTCACCTGGTTCCCGATTTATCTGGTGCAGGATAAAGGCATGTCGATTCTGAAAGTGGGTCTGGTAGCGTCCATCCCTGCGCTGTGCGGCTTTGCCGGCGGCGTGCTGGGCGGGTTGTTCTCTGACTACCTGATTCGCCGTGGCTGTACGCTGACTTTTGCGCGTAAGCTGCCTATCGTGCTGGGCATGCTGTTGGCTTCGACGATTATTCTGTGCAACTACACCGACAACACCGCGCTGGTGGTCACGCTGATGGCATTAGCGTTCTTCGGAAAAGGCTTTGGCGCACTCGGCTGGCCGGTTATCTCCGACGTTGCACCGAAAGAAATTGTTGGCCTGTGCGGCGGTCTGTTTAACGTGTTTGGCAACGTGGCCTCCATCGTCACGCCGCTGGTGATTGGTTATATCGTGAGTGAACTGCACTCCTTTAATGGCGCACTGATTTTTGTTGGCTGTTCCGCACTGATGATGATGGTTTGCTACCTGTTCGTGGTGGGCGACATCAAACGTCTCGAACTGCGGAAGTAAGCTGCGACTAACTTAAGGTAATGAACATGGATAACGCGATTTTTCCTAACAAATTCAAAGCAGCGCTGGCTGCGCAACAGGTTCAGATTGGCTGCTGGTCCGCACTTTCCAGCCCAATCAGTACCGAAGTGTTAGGCCTGGCCGGGTTCGACTGGCTGGTACTGGACGGTGAACATGCGCCGAACGATGTAACGACATTAATCCCGCAGCTCATGGCGCTTAAGGGCAGCCAGAGCGCGCCGGTGGTGCGCGTGCCGACCAACGAGCCGGTGATCATCAAACGTATGCTGGACATCGGTTTCTACAACTTCCTGATTCCGTTCGTGGAAACCCAGGAACAGGCGGCGCAGGCGGTTTCCTCCACGCGTTACCCGCCGGAAGGCATTCGCGGCGTATCCGTTTCGCATCGCGGCAATATGTTTGGCACCGTAGCGGACTACTTCGCGCAGTCCAACAAGAACATCACCATCCTGGTGCAGATTGAAAGCCAACTGGGGGTCGATAACGTCGATGCGATTGCCGCCACCGACGGCGTTGATGGGATCTTCGTTGGCCCAAGCGATCTGGCCGCCGCGCTGGGGCATCTTGGCAACGCCTCGCATCCGGAAGTACAGCAGGCTATCCAGCATATTTTTGCCCGAGCGAAGGCGCACGGGAAACCCAGCGGCATTCTGGCACCGGTGGAAGCCGATGCGCGCCGCTATCTGGAGTGGGGTGCCACCTTTGTGGCCGTGGGCAGCGATCTGGGCGTATTCCGCGCCGGAACGCAGAAGCTGGCCGATGCTTTCAAAAAGTAACCGCTACCGAATTAACGCAAAATTGGGGAAATGACGATGAAAGTTGGTTTTATTGGTCTGGGTATCATGGGCAAACCGATGAGCAAAAACCTGCTGAAAGCGGGCTACTCACTGGTGGTTGCTGACCGTAATCCTGAAACGATTGCCGAAGTGATTGCGGCGGGCGCGGAAACCGCGACCACGCCAAAAGCGATTGCCGAGCAGTGCGACGTGATCATCACCATGCTGCCAAACTCGCCGCACGTCAAAGAAGTGGCGCTGGGTGAAAACGGCATTATCGAAGGCGCGAAGCCGGGCACCGTACTGATTGATATGAGTTCTATTGCGCCGCTAGCAAGCCGTGAAATCAGCGATGCGTTGAAGGCGAAGGGCGTTGAGATGCTGGATGCGCCGGTCAGCGGCGGTGAGCCGAAGGCGATCGACGGCACGCTGTCGGTGATGGTGGGTGGTGATAAAGCGATTTTCGACAAGTACTACGACCTGATGAAAGCGATGGCGGGTTCAGTGGTTCACACCGGTGAAATCGGTGCGGGCAACGTCACCAAGCTGGCAAACCAGGTGATTGTCGCGCTGAATATCGCGGCGATGTCGGAAGCGCTGACGCTGGCCACCAAAGCGGGCGTGAACCCGGATCTGGTGTACCAGGCGATTCGCGGCGGCCTGGCGGGCAGCACCGTGCTCGATGCCAAAGCGCCGATGGTGATGGACAGAAACTTCAAGCCGGGGTTCCGTATCGATCTGCACATTAAAGATCTGGCCAACGCGCTGGACACCTCCCACGGCGTGGGCGCGCAGCTGCCGCTAACGGCGGCAGTGATGGAAATGATGCAGGCGCTGCGTGCCGATGGTCTGGGTACCGCCGACCATAGCGCTCTGGCGTGCTACTACGAAAAACTGGCGAAAGTGGAAGTGACTCGCTAAGGACGTTGAGCCCGGCGCTGCCGGGCTCACAAGGTAGGCCGGAACGGTGATGCGTCATCCGGCGTCGCGCGCTAATAGGCTCAGATATGAAAATCGTAATCGCCCCAGACTCTTATAAAGAAAGCCTTTCTGCCACCGAGGTAGCACTGGCGATAGAAAAAGGATTTCGGGAAATCTTTCCGGAAGCGCAGTTTGTGTCCGTCCCGGTCGCCGACGGCGGAGAAGGAACGGTTGAGGCGATGATTGCGGCGACGCAGGGGCGCGCGGTGACATCGACCGTCACCGGCCCGCTGGGCGATGCCGTTACTGCACAGTGGGGCATTTCGGGCGACGGCGGTACGGCGTTTATCGAAATGGCTGCTGCCAGCGGCCTCGCGCTGGTGCCCGCGGAACGACGCAACCCTTTGATTACCACCTCTTACGGTACCGGGGAGCTGATTCTCCAGGCGCTGGAAAGCGGAGTGAAGAACATCATTATCGGCATTGGCGGTAGCGCGACCAACGACGGCGGTGCCGGCATGGTCCAGGCGCTGGGAGCAAAGCTGTGCGATGCCAACGGGACGGCGATAGGCTTCGGCGGCGGCAGTCTGATGAGCCTCAATCATATTGATATTGCCGGGCTGGATGCGCGTCTACAGGCCTGTACGATTCGCGTGGCCTGCGATGTAACCAACCCGCTGACCGGGCCGTTTGGCGCATCCTGCATTTTTGGGCCGCAAAAAGGGGCGACGGCAGAAATGATTGCCGAACTGGACCGTAACCTGGCGCACTTCGCCGAGGTGATTCAAAAATCGCTATGCGTTGATGTGAAAGACGTACCTGGTTCCGGGGCCGCAGGCGGCATGGGCGCGGCGCTGATGGCATTTCTTGGCGCTGAGCTGCGCAGCGGTATTGAGATCGTCACCCAGGCGCTGAATCTGGAAGAACATATTCACGACTGCACGCTGGTGGTGACGGGCGAAGGGCGACTCGATAGCCAGAGCATTCACGGCAAAGTGCCGGTGGGCGTTGCCAGCGTGGCAAAAAAATACCATAAGCCGGTGATTGGTATTGCCGGTAGCCTGACCCGAGATGTTGGCGTGGTGCATCAGTACGGCATTGATTCGGTCTTCAGCGTACTGAACCGCATTGGCTCGCTGGAAGAGGCTTTCCGCGATGCGGCTGACAATATTTATCTCACCTCTCGTAACATTGCCGCCACCCTACAGGTGGGAATGCTGACGGAAAGGTGACATCAGCGCGCAAACCCTCTATACTGCGCGCCGAAGCTGACCAGACAGTCGCCGCTTCGT
>ERZ1026892.113-NODE-113-length-39136-cov-14.264579_pt1 | contig 39136 bp, 38 predicted proteins | sample MGYA00380176_ERZ1026892 | MGnify/ENA primary metagenome ERZ1026892 (study PRJEB33269, sample SAMEA4719812) | human gut metagenome | biome: human-associated habitat; feature: organic feature; material: feces | place: Cameroon | collected 2013-10 ... | reverse complement strand
ATATTATAAAGTTCGTAACTAGCTGATAATCAGTATACTAAGGTGTATTACAATGGTAGTACACTAAACACTTAAGTGCTTGATAATGAGGCGTTTACAAAGTTACGAATTGATAGTAAAATAATCAGAAAAGCCGCATATTTAGCGTATATTTATACGTGGGCAAAGGTATATTTAAACATATGTAACCAAATGTTAATGTGAACAAACATTAATTGTACCCAGTTGAAAAATGTAAGGTTTTATTGAGTCAAGCAACATGTAATAATCTTTTGTGTTCCACGACGTATATTTATGCAAGAATATGGAATTAATATGCAGCATAAATGGTTGATATTCAAATGGTTACAATAATTTAGTTTATAATATAAACCAACAATGTTAAAAAGTGTAAAAATAGATGTTTCACGTTCGTTTATACTATATAAACCAACGGGCAATGTAATATTTTTTGAATTAAGACCCCCACACCCCCTTTGCAGCCCCAAATCAGCGCGGTAGTCACCTCATCTAAAAATTTTTTCTTCCGATTTTTCAGTCTTCTTGTAAAGTAAACTTACTTCGCCTTCAGAAAGTATATTTATGCATATTCATGCACTTGCCTATTTTTAACATTTGGCAACATTAACTCCTATATTGGTGGGCAAAACCATAAATGTATACTTAATATTCATTCTATGTATATCCTAAATGTATATTTATACCCTTTATTTACTAGGGTTATAGCATATCTACAGGATATTTTCCGTATCTTTGTATTGTCGATATTTTATAGTCGACATGTTGTAAGGACGAGCTGACACGTGTTATCCGTCAGAAAGTCCCTGTTTATCGGGGGTAATCCTACACAATAACGGAAAATTAATATTATTATTGTACATAAATGGAAAATGGAATTGCTATAGACACATTGCACGCTCAGCTGCTGGACCTTTCGAGGCATGACGAGTACGGCTTCGAAGAGCTCCGTTGTCAGGACTGGGGTAAGGCGAACTCTGAGAAGTACAACAAGCTAAAGTCTAATTTCATCAGGTCAATGAGACGTCTGGCGAAGAAGGCTCCGGTGAAGTACTATGGTGGTTCGTATTACATGTTCAACGGTAAGATATATGAAGCAGTTCCGAAGATAGTCCTGGAGCAGGCTTACCAGCTCTTGCTTCTCGACCTGGCTATGGCTCCGATGCTTGGAATCAGCACGGTGATGAACAAGTCATTCATGGAGGTGATAGAGTGCTACAACATACTGAGACCTACCTTTGATATCGTTGCATTCGCCAACGGAGTGGTTGACTTCGGAAGCGGGCTGAAGTATCCGAACGTGATGCCGTTCTCTCCCGACTACCATGTTACGTACTACCATCCCTATGACTACAATCCGAAGGCGAGGTGTGACAGATGGATGAACTTCATACACGAGGTGCTCCCTGACAGGACATCGAGGATGATCCTCCAGATGTTCCTCGGACTCGGTCTCATACAGAGAGGTACTGCATACAATCCTTACGAGGGGAAGGAGTCATCGAAGATTGAGCTGTGTCTCCTGCTCGTCGGTACTGGAGCCAACGGAAAGAGCGTCATCTTCGACGTTGCCTGCAACATATTCGGAAAGGACAGGATAAGCAAGATGGACTACGCTGACCTCACTGCTGACGGTGACGAGGGAATGAGGGGAAGGTATCCTATAAGAAACGCCATCTTCAACTGGTCTTCCGATTCCGACCCGAAGAAGTTCGGAAGGAAAAATACCGGAATGTTCAAGAGGCTCGTGAGCGGAGAGCCAGTCCCGATGAGAAAGCTGGGCAGGGATATCCTGGAGGGGAACTCAATCCCCTACCTCATCTTCAACCTCAACGAGCTTCCGTTCCCGGACGATGCCTCGCTCGGATTCATCAGGCGCTTGCAGTACGTGAGCTTCGACGTGACCGTTCCAAAGGAGAGGCAGGACCCGGAGCTGGCGAGCAAGATCATCCGTGAGGAGCTGAGCGGAGTGTTCAACTGGATATTCCGTGGCGCGATGGAGCTGAGGAGCAGGAAGTACAGGTTCCCGGCAGCTGAGGGAAGCAGGAGGCAGCTGCTCATCTCTCTTCTAGGAAGCAATCCTATCTATGCCTGGATAAGGGCGTATGATATGAGATGCAGTCGGGAGGCGAGGGGCGAGATTTCGGAGTGCATGCTTGCCAAGGAGATGTACGAGAGGTTCGTCGAGTTCTGCAAGGCCAACGATGTCGAGGAGAAGGATATCCCTACGATTCAGAAGTTCGGGCGTGATATGAGCGACAAGTACGGCTTCTTCAAGAAGAGGTCACAGGGCGGAATGACGTATCTGGTGTACGGTGCGCAGATGATTGACCTGAAGCAGGAGCTTCTCATCAATGACGTGAAGAACAAATTGCGTGGTGAGGAGGACATCAAGCAGCCTGAGAGCTTCATTCAGCCCGATGATTAAAGAAACCGGTGGCCGCAAGGCGGTGGGACATGCCTTCGGGCATAAGTCCTGGCAGACGGGAGGTTCGAGTCCCTTCCACGGTCGGCGGCCACCATTAAAACAGATTTCTATGATAGACAAGGAATATATCAAGGAGATTATCTCCTGTATCACGAAGAAGAAGGCTGACGGGAATATTGTTCCGGCCACCGCTTCGATGAGCGAGATTATGACTGCTGTCCGCGAGGATGCCCTGGAATGCATGAGGACCATGTGTAACGAGAGGGAGATTGCGGTGAACAGGACGTTGAATAGTGTTTCATTTAAATGTTTGTAGCTTATGGGAGAAAAACTTATGTTTTGTATATCCGATGCCTTTATAGATGGCGACAGAATTCGCGGATCTATTCATAATGTTGTGGACAAAGCGTTCGAGTCTGGTATCAAGATGTCGTCTTGTCGATACAAGGATCACAGCATCACGCTTGACGTGAGCTTTGAGCCGGAAGGTGGTTTTGACAAGATGCTGCTCGAAATCCTCTACGGCGACAGAATCAGGAAAGCCATTGAACGCTTCAACGACGAATGGCTGGAGAAGATGTGGAAGGTTTCTGAGGATGACCTAATGGTTTTCAAATTCGAGCAGATAGCCAAAAAGTTCGATTCTTCGCTTGAAAGACGGCTTTCTGCTCGTGAAAGGCTAGAAGATATATGTAGAACGAGATATACAGCTTTTTAATTATGAGAAGACATCACAATCCGAACAAGGTTCCTCCGTTCAAGCCGGACCCGGAGCATTGGACCAGGAAGGTTCATTCTTGGAAGGCGAAGGTCGCCTATGAGACTGAGGATGATGCTTGGGAGTTTCTGAATCAGAATCCGAAGTTACGAGCACAAGGTATGGCGGTGTATCGGTGCAGGATATGCAACAAATATCATATAGGACACAAGAATAACAAATAAAAAATACAAACAGCAATGATAGTAATAAAAATCAAAACATGGAAAGACTGGAAGAAGGACTTTCTTGATTGGGTGCAAGCACCTCGACGCAGTACTTGCAAGGAGTACGTAGATTATATGGAGGCTTTACAAAATCAGGTTCTCTACAAAATAATAAACGACACTTGCGATAAATACGGCAATATGTGTGAAGGTCAAATCCAAGACATCACCGAGGCAGTCGAGAGATGCGTGGCTGAGTGCGCCAAAGAAACACGCAAGCTAATCGATGATTGCCAGCCCGTAAAATTCTTCTAAGGCTGTAACTTTCATTACAAACAACACAAACTCTACACAACAAGCGCAGTCTGCGTTATTTTAAAACATAAATAGTTGAAAATATGAAGAAGAAAGGATATTACGAATACGACCCTGTTATCTATCCAAGAATGTTATGTGTCGCTATTGGAATGAACCAAGAGGACGCTAACAAGTGTTTTGAAGGTAGAAAAGGTGAGGTTTTGAAGGTTGATTTCTCTAATTCTTACGCAATAACCTACGATGAAGTTATGGAAAAGTCGAATAAGAAGCTTTGTTCGTTTATTAATTTTGCAAGCAAGGATTCTATGAGGATGGGGATTTGTTGCCATGAAGCTTCTCATGCCTGCGATACCATCGAGGATGCTATTGGTATGGAGCACGGCGGCGAGCCTTCTGCCTATCTGATAGAATGGGTTGCATCTTGCATCAACAAGGCTCGTCTGGGTATTGGTGATTTCGTTGAACTTAAAGAAGACAAGGAGGAATAGCTTATGAGAAATTATTGCTATAAGGTTTCAAAGAATGGATGGATAAGTCACGATAAGATAGATACCATTACTGGCATTAACGTGTACGAGCTTGACAAAACAAAGCACGACACAGAGCTTTGTAAAAAAGGTGTGATGTGCGAGGTGTACGAGGAAGGAACATTTTATGATGAGCATGATGAATTCTATTTCCAAGCAAAGAATACTGCCAAGGCTTCAAAAATCGGATTCTCACATTATATTAACCGAGACTTACAGAAGCTTGGTGGGAGGAACGTTAGATTGTTCTTGATGGATGAAAGTATTTCTTTTGATGATGCTATGGCATTGTCTGAATTGGAGGCTTACAAAAAGTGTAAGGAGTATTATGAACGTTTAGTTAAGAAATAGCTTATGAATTATGATGATACTTGGATAGGAACTGTGTTTATTGCACCTGCGTCATATCTTATCGAAGAACTCGAAGAGCAAGAAAAGGAAATTTTCAAAAGCAGAGTCTTTCAATATGACAATCTGGTTTGCGGAATTGTCGATAAGATAGACTCTAAGCGCGGTTATGTTTGGGCGACGTTCAAAGTTCCAGACAACAACTACGTCGATTCAGGAATAACACTAGCAATAGACTTCAAGGCTAATTGGTGTAGGTTTTGTGTTGTTAAAGGTGGAAAGAGGTTCAGTCCCTATCAGTTTCTCTGTCTCAAAGAGCGTGATATTATAGATATAATTAAAAAGAAAGACTATGATTAAGAAAGAAGATATTAAGGTTGGGGTTCGTATCGTTCTTAGATATAAAAATCGTCCTCTTACGCAAGAGGAGAAAGAACGAGGAACGTTTTCTGGTAATGACGTATTCGAAACTGTTGTTCGCGCGAGTTCTGACACTTGGTTTTACGAGACTCGTATTCTGCATACAGAAGAACCTGTTGCGTTAAATGTTGTTCGAAAGCGAGGTGAACATGTTTTTGTATCGGGTTGTTGCGGAAATTTTTGGACGGACCTGGATTTTATCTCCGAAAGCGGGACAATCATAGATAAACATTCATGCGTATCCGCAAACGAGAAGAGTGATGCCGACCGCTTTAAGGAAATCACCGACAAGATGAGTGATACATACAAGCGCAAAAATCACGATTACGGAAATGCTTTTTCCGAAATGTATGACGAGCTTGGCATCAACTATGGCTACGGAAAGATACGCGAGAAAGTAAATCGTATCAAGACGTTGAAGGATAATGAAGCGCAAGTTGCTAACGAGCCTTTGGAAGATGCTTTGTTGGACTGCGCTAACTATTGTATCTTGACATTGATGGAATATCAAAAACGCAAGGAACATTGCACAGACTAAATACACTTGTAAGGATTGCGTATTGTTGAATGACGAAGATTCCGAGTTTCCATATTGTATGGGCAAAGACTTATATACATACGCAAATCCTGACGATGATGCTTGCGGAGACATCATTCCGTTGGTATATACGTGCAAGGACTGCTTTTTCTTCAAGGATGTAGTTTGTCGCCACCCTACCGAGAAGCATTTTACTTCGGAGGAGGGTCCTTCTTGTACAGATTTCGAGTATAAGGAAATAAAAGTTGAACTTTAAAATATTGTTATCATGGCATTACCATTTGGAAAGACTATCAAGACAAGACACTTCACCGTGCTGAAGTTCAGTAAGAGCTTGTCGAAGAAGGAGGTTGCTTCACTCAGAGAGGATATCCCTGCTGAGATCAAGAAGCATTTACAGAGAGGCTCGCTTCCTTTCATCAAGATTGCGAACATTGCCGGCACATGGGGAATCGAGTACTCTATCGGTACATCAATGTACGCTGCGCTCGATGAATGTGTTCCTGTGGCCGTAGGAGACCATTATGAGTTCTCCAAGGATGATGGAAACATCATCGAGGCATTTGCCCAGCTTATGTATGCAGATACTTCGTTGCCTGGCGATGCAGAATACACAGCAGGAAAGCTGAAGCTCCGTGACGAATACATTGCTCGTGAGGCTGCAAGAAGAAACGCTGCCGCCGATGAGGGCAAGACTGAAGAGCAGCTCCGTAAGGAGAGTGATGAGGCTGTACAGGAAGTCATTGACCGTGACAAGCATGCCGAGACTCTTCTTGAAATGGCAGAACAGATTAAGAAGGAAGGAGGCAAGGATGAGCGATAAATTGCTTGAGGTCGTCCAAGACCACACTTCCCTAATACAGGCACTCCAGTTTATTTTGGAGGCCGCAGAGACGAAGAAACTGCCATCATACGGCGTTCTTCCTACGTTTAATGACGATATGCTTGAAGATCAGGTGCGAATTGCGCTTGAACTCATCACTGGAGAGAAGTATCCCTGATTGAGTTTATATTTTTCTTCTACTTTATATATAAAAGTAAGGGCGGCATCTGTGAAGACACCGCCCTTTTTAACCAAAAAATTTTTGAATTATGATTCGCAGAAAGAATCTGTGAACATTAATTGCTTGCAAAGGTACTTGGTTTTGCTGAAATTCTAGTAAAACAAAGTTACTTTAACACGAATTTAACACTAGAGCATGCGAGTTTTGCTCTTTATGTCGTTCAGGGCAAGGAGACCGACGGCATCAGCCATCATTTCGTAACCCTTGCAGAACTTACCGCCGATATTGGCGTACAGACTTGGATCGTCTATCTTTCCTGACGTATCCTTGTTCATTACCTGACCCTGCGCCTTGAAGAACTCCTTCTGAAGGTCATCCATCTTCTGGAGGATTGTGTCGATACCTGGATTAGTCATGGCTCTCTTCCTCCTTTCCCTCCTGGATTCCTGCAAGAGCTAAGAGTTCAGAGAACTTGTTGTCGTACCAGAGTGCCTGGGTCTGGTTCTGTGCGTGAGGGTTGCGGGCGTTCTGACCGAACTTCTCGAACTTCTCCGGAATGACTACCCAGGAATGTGTCTTGCCGCCCTTGCCCGGACGGGGCATTCTCTCCACGATTCCCTTTGATACGAGAACCTTGTTGAACTCTGCCGATGACATCTTGACGTTGTGTGATGCGAGCAGGTCCTTCGCTGCGTGGACGGTCTTCTCGTCCATCACGTAGTCCGGTGTCGGCAATCCGAGAGGGTCTGCGATTGTCTTAGCAATTTGAAGCTTTGACGCATCGTTGAGGTTGAGGAACTTTGCGAGAAACTTTGCTGCCTGAATCTTGTCAGAGAGCTTTGGCTGAGATGGTGACTGCTGAGAGAATTTAGGCTCAGCCTTTCCTGTCTCCAACTCTTCCCATCTGTTGATAATCTTCTCTCTTAAAACTGGATTGTATCCAGAAGCAAGAATGAGGACACCTTTGTAGGTAATCTGATAGCAACGCTGCTTGCGGTTGCTCTTGTCGGTGTAGGAGGTCAGTCCAAAGTTGGACGCATCTACTCCTTGCTTTAGCAATTCATCGATATCACGAAGAATGTGCTGGTGTTGTTTACCTGTTGCATTGGATATTTCCAACGAACTCATAGTATCGCCCATTTGGGCAATGATGTTTAAATTTTCCATCACGTGTTGTAGCATTAAAAACATAGGGAGAGTTTATCAAAAAGGAAAGCGGCCTCCCATTTGCGCTGCTACAACACCACGACTGCGTCACGCAGTTATATATGTTACGCAAATAGAGAGACCGCTATATCTTATATTTAGTCGAAAGCCAATTATGGCTATCGTAAACGTTCTTCTAAAATGTATGGTGGGTATATAAAATGCCCACTTTTTATATTGGGCATTAACGGATGCCCTGCGGACGACAATACGCCGTGATATTGTAGCACTGCAAAAGTACGAAAAAACCCGCAATCTCTTGTCAAGAAAGCGGATTTTAACACGAATTTAACTATTTTTTATTCTTTTGGAAGTCTGCCTGACCGTTTTTGAACAAGATGCACTCACTACAGGTTCTTGGTAGAGACAGAGGCAAGTAATAGTGTATCACGCTTGACTCCGTATCAATCTCGTCCTGCTTAATCTTAGAGTAGTCGGCTATCATGGCAGTCGTCTTTTGCCACTCTGGAGAGCCAAACTTCTGTTTGCGCTGAGCGATAACGAGGTTTCTCAGAATCTCTTCCTTCGAGGTAGCTTTAATAAGTTCCTCCTGGGTGAGTTCGTCGCTATTCTCGTTCTTCGCCTTCTTGCCTTGCACCTCTGCTATTCTCTTCTGAACGGACTCCTGAGCTTCGAGCTTATTCATCTCGTTTTCGAGGAAGGATTTCTCCCAGTTGAGTCCCTCGCCCTGGAATGCAATGGCCCAACAATCCCTCATTGGCATACCTGAGCCACGGAGGCTAGCGTAGATGTAATAGCGAGGGTCTTTCATCTTGAGAGCCTTCGCCTTCTTGTATGTATCGACGGATAACGTGTATCCTTTTGTTTCTTCAATCATAGTCTTATTTCTTTTTATTATCCTTGAACGCAAATAAAGTGTAACAACAACATGAAACGTGGAACGGTGGATATGGGTCTTTGAAAGAATGGATGCCGGCATCGGCTTCATTTTGGCAGATTTCACACGGATAACTACTTCCTCTCTTGACGTAGAACCCGATAGCCTTGTTCTCCTGCCCATACTCCTGCTCTGCCTGTCCCCACGCCAAAGCAATCACTTGAGAAGCATTTCTTACGATATTCTGATAGGCGTTCTTGTAGTATCCCTTTCCGTAAGAAGGAACATCGATGTTGATGTCCTTTCTCTTCGCCTTGGTGATGACAGATGTGTGATATGGGTCCTTGTAGCCGGTTCGGATGGAAGACAGGAGCTGCTGGTCTGAATATTCCATAAGAGTACCCGCCTTGATCATCCTTACAATATCTTCAGCAAAGTTTCCGAGATAGACGGCGTTTCTTTCAGATGTCGTCTTTCCGTAGATGTCGCTGACGAGAAACGATTCTATATTTTCGCTGTCAATCCCGAGAATCTTGCATGAAACCTTGGAGTAAGCAGAGATGTAACTGTTGATGCTCTCCTCTGCCTCAGCAGTAACATTCTTGGCGTAAGAGAGCAGGGCTGACTCGTTTGTGAGCCTGCCCGCGCCTCTGTATCGCTTACTTGCGGCAATTATTTTCTGTGTCGATTTCCAGAGAATATCAGCAACATGGTCCTCGCAGTTTCGGATTGCCTGCAAGCGCTTCCTGCTGTAATCGACAGAACGTTTTAATTCATCCATAGGCTATTAATTCTTCTTGTTGAATTCGTCCCAATGTGACTCCCCTAACCTGTTGCCGTTGGAATCGGTGTTAAATTTATTGGGGCGCCCACGCTTTCTTCCGTTACCGGTATTTACTGAGGCTGAGTATCCGTTAATCTGAGCTGTAGCTTTCTGCTCCTCGATGGCATTCTCTGTTTCGTTATCCGCACGCTGAATATCCATGAGGAGGTCTTGCTGATCCTCTTCCTTCCTCTCTCGCATAATGCGGTCGTATTCATCGTTAACTGGGAAGTCTGGGCAACGCTCAGATGCAGTCTGCTTTGAGAGGAAGTTGTTCTGAACAGCTGTCGCCAAGTTTGTTATTATTTCAGATTTATTCTGATGCACATAGATTTCCACCCAAGCGTGAATAGGAAGACCGGTCATAGTGGCCATGCAGTTTTCTTCAACTCCGATACCATACTTTGAGATACGAACAAGTTGATCCAGGAACGGATGCATCTTCTTAGCATCGTTCTCAGCAACCTCGATAGCAGGAGAATAGAGCAGCTTGATGGCAACGCCCGGAAGGTCACCCGACTTCAGCTCCGGTGGCTTTACTGTGAACGAAAGCTCATAGATGAGGTCATACGACTTGTTGAGCTGTGTCGCAAATGCATTGGAAGCGTCTGTTCCGTTAATGAAGTCAGCATCACCATTCGTATCGGTAATCTGAATCGTCTTAGCCGATCCGCCTGTATCTCCAACAACGGTAATGTCGCCACCATCGCCCTTTAACTTCATTATAGGGAAGGCGTAAGCCTTGTTGTTCTCGCAGAGGTAAGAGAAAGCTTCCTCGTAGTCCTCGATGTTCTTCTGTACAACAGACCAGCATGGACCGTCATCGTTTCTTACGTATGCAACAGGGATAAACGGGAAGCCGTGAGCTTTCTCTTCAACGCAAGTGTAGTCGTCGATTCCGAATATCTTGGCAATTCTCTTGATAGTCTCCTTGACCTTGCCTTCGTTAACTTGCTTCTTGAAGCGGTAGAATGTCTTGTCATCCCACACCTCTACCCATTCAATCTTTTCATTACCTTCCTCGTCGAAGTCGTAATACTTGCGAGCAAACACAACGAGTTCACCAGTAAGAGGGTCGAACTGAGGATACAATGTGTCTCCTCTATCGAAAGCCAATGTGCGAGTACCGAATTTCTTGTTTTTGTCGAAGAATCCGACTACAGCAGCCTCAGCAACCTTCATGTACGAACTTACAGCCTCATAGTGACGAATCTCCATATCGTGCATATACCATCCCTTCTTGAACTTGGCAAGGAGATTAATATACTCTTCCTGTTTCTTCATCTCAGGATCACCGGCAAGCTCAAACTGAATATCGTTACCTGTCATATGGAGAACGTGCTTCGTATGAACAACTTGCTGGAAAGCAAATGCCGTTCTTTGAATCTCCTGGACATACCATTTCCCGTCTTCCGGGTTCTTTCTCCAGATGTCAGGGTAGAGATCCTTGTCGAAAATTTTGTGGGACGTAGGATAGAACTCGCGAAGGAAGTCCTTCTGAGTCTTAACCACTCTGTACAATGTATCTTGCGGCATCTGAGGGTCTTCATTATCGGACACCTCGTTCCTGCTATAGCCATCGTGGGTCATGTACCCCTTTGGCGTGAGTTCAAAGAAAGGCTTCTTTACCAGAATCTTTCTGAAATTTGTTACCTTGATAGCATCCATAATCCTTTTACCTTTTTATTTTTCTTTTTTGTTAAACTGAATATCATTACATAGAACCAAGATTCAAAGAAGTCAGGCGAGTGCCCGACATATTTCTTGGCAATCTTCTTAGGTAATAGCTTGAATCCCCTATCATCGCTATTCTCGTCACGTCGGAGCATCTTACGCTCCTTCTGAAGAATCTGTCTGAGAGGGACCTTGTCAAATCCGTTTCCTGAATACTTTCTTTCAAGCAGGGCCGAGTCGATGGAAATCTGCTTCTCCTTTATCATCTTATAGAATAACCACGCACACTGAGACTTCAAATCCTTATAGAGGTATTTGATTCCTTCTTCTTCCTGATGATTCCTAGCGATAGGTGCTGCCTGGTTGTTGAATGGGACGGCATCTTTGAAAAATCCCTTGAAATACTGACCGATACCCTGCATATCGTAAGTGAAGTTACATTCCTCGACACCCCACTCTCTCAGCTTGGCCTCAACTACAGAAACGAGCGTCTTAGGGTCCAGCCTCAGCACAACCAAGTCTTTGCAGTGCCATCCTTCCCAGAGCCACATCACGAAGTTATCGCCGCCGGTGAAAGCAATATCGGCAGAAGCTCTGCGTTTTCCATCTCCTATCTGTTCTGCATTGTCGTAGATTTCATCAAGGTCTTCCATCTTGATCATGTCATCGCCGGCAGCTTTCCAGTTCCAGTTAGCCTCCAGGTCTCGCATACGCTGTTCCTCATCCTGCTGGGCAAGGTTGGCGATATATGATGCATCGGTGGAGATAAGCTTAATGTTCTCTGATACGTCTGCACGAATGAACGTTGCTGACTTAATGAACATTTCGAGCTTCGTGTATCCAAGCTCTTCGTAGCTGTCCTTCCAAAGGCTATCGATGATACCCTTGCACTGCTCGTATACCTCTTCTCTTGTGTCGCCCCAGTAGATTGAGTCCGGTGTATCACCATCCATGAAGCAGTAACGGATAACTCCGTCTCGCTCCGGTATGATGTAGCCGTTCTCGTCAACCCACCAGTCGATGAACTTTCGTACCCAAGATTCCGGGTCAGGGTTACATGTAATCCAGAAGCGGTTTCGGATATGTGCTGCGTTTCTGTTGTTGGTCAAGAGGTACTTGAACTTCTTGTATGGGCACTGAGTACCCTCATCGATGCAGACATAGGCATACTGGCGACCCTGGAATCGTGTCTTGAAGTCCTGATAGGCTCCAGCATAGTACGAGAATTTGAGCCATCCTCCGTTATTGAAGTTCCAGGTCATATCATTTTGAGACTTATTGTAAGTTCCAAATTGGGAGAAAAGTTTATAAGAGTCGGTTACCAGCGACTGTAAGTCATCTTTCTCATTTCGCAGGATGGTCGCATGGAAGTCAGGGTTCTTGATATCCTTCAGAACTTCCATTAGGGAAGAGAAGGACTTGGAGTTGTGGGTGACGATAAAGTCCTCGACAACGAATAGTGAGTCTGGATTCTCAACGGCGATGCAACAGCAGTTTCGCTTGCCGACCGGTTTACAGCTGACAATCCTCCTCTTTAATTCCTTCTTTCTGTAATCGAATCTAACCTCCCATTTCTTGTTTGACTTCCTCTTCACGTAGCAAACAGAACCGAGACTATCAACCAGATACTTGAAATCGAATGCTTTCTTCCTTGTCTTGAAAGTCTTCTTCCAGTATTTTCCAGAAAACCTGCCTGATGTTTCGATGATATGCCTTAAAGATTCAGTTCTCTCCGCAACAGAGGCTAGACCGAACCTTTCATCAAACTCAACAGGCTTTACGCAAGGGATAGCGATATGGTAGCCTTCATTGATGTAACTTGCTATCTCACAGGCAAGATGCGGCATAAGCCTCCTGTCGCCATCGATAGACACATTCCATATATGGTCATCCGAGCATACTACACTTGATCCGTCTGATAGCTCAATTTCATAGCAATCTCTATCCGGATAATCAATTCGGCCTAATACCCTGTGCCCCTTACCGTCATGTCCTATTACGGTGTCACCATATTTAAGATTCTTGATTTTAATGAACCCTCTAGTAGTCAACACTCTAGTGTCTTCATCCAGTGGGCCACCTCGCGAGCCGCCAACTATCTTAATATCAGCGTCTATAGACAGCATACGCTCCTGTCCGCCACGCTGAGCTATAATCTTCAGCTTGTCGGGATGCTTCTTGTCGGTGTCTCGTAGAGACTGAATATACTCTTGCGTATATACAGGTTCTCCGTTATCCAATTTTAATCCTGAATAAATATCTTTCTGCATAAAAATACATTTTATACGCAAAAATACACAATATTTTTGTATAATTGCATAATTATTCGTATATTTGCGATATTAAAACGTATATTTATACATTTTCGAAGTGGAAGAACTACTTCAAGGATAACATTTTTAATAAAACAACAACATGACAAGAGAAGAACTCTTAACATTAGTGAACAAGGAGGCTGATACCACCAAGTTCAAATCACTTAGCCAGAAGACCATCAATGAAGAACTTGATGATGTTTTGGAAGATTTCGGTGACGATGAGGCAGCAAATGCCAAGTTGGTTACCAAGTTAGCAAATCGCCTTAAGCGCATGGACGGAAACCTGCACAAGAACGTCTCTGATGAGATCAAGAAGAGCAAGGAGGAAGCCGAGCGCAAGAAGAAGGAAGAGGAAGAGGAGCGCAAGCGCAAGGAGGAAGACAAGGACAAAACCGGTTCTGACGACAAGTACAATGAGCTTCTCAAAGAAATCAAAGCCCTCAAGGAAGCTAACGCAGAACGAGACAAGAAGGCTGCAAGGAAGGCGACCATCGAGTCAGTAAAGGCAGGTTTGAAGGATAAGTTCGACAAGGCAAACCTTGAAATGAAGAACTACTTCCTCAATGCTGCAATCGCAAAGCTGGAGATTCCGGACGAAGATGCCGACATCGACGACCTGGTTTCTAAGGCTGAGAAGATCTACACCGCAGAGTACAAGGAGGCTACCGGTGAAAACGGTATTCCTGCAAAGGGACAGCGATCATCTGGTGGCGGAAGCTCTACTGACGACGACAAGTTCATGGATGAGGTTGCCGAGCGTCGCAAGAAGAGATATGGCGGCGGTGAAGACAAGAAGTAATTTCAGGATAACAATTTAAAAAAGGTAAAAAGATTATGGACAACACTTCTATTTCCTACATGGAACAGATGGGTACTCGTGGTATGCTGAACCACGGTGCAACCATTGTTCAGACAGAAGGTAAGGTCGGTGGAACCCGATACGTGTTTGCAGGCCTTGAGGCACTCATCAAGAATGCCTTCGTTCACCCACCTATTGGTGGTAAGCTTGTCAACCCATTCAAGGGTCAGGCTAAGATTTATGCCGGTGACTTGATCGAGCACGACCTTGGCTTTACAGCAGGCAACGAAGGTCCTGGTGCTACCATTAAGATTCTGAAGGCATACGGTGTAGCAAAGGCTACTACTGCGGCTACAGACACAGACATCTACATCGTTCGTAACGGCTTCGTTCACATTCCGTTCCCTGGCGACACCATCATGGTCGGTCAGAAGGACTTCAAGACAAAGGCAAAGGGTGTGACCGTGACCGCCGTGGAGGCAACTACCGACACATCGGCTGGCGACGTATGGAAGCTGACCCTCTCGGAGACGCTTGGAACATTGAGCGCTGGCGACGTGCTGGTTGAGGCAGAGAAGGCAGGTGCGAGCGTGCTGCCAATGGTAACCAACCCTAACTGCTTTGCTCCGAACGACAATGACTTCCCTTATTTCGATGCCGGCGGCGACAAGTACCACAAGCCTCGTACAAACATCAACTTCTGTATGTTGAATCCAGACTGCGTTATGTGGCTTGACCGTATGGGTCCTGTTCCTCCTGCTGTCAAGGCGATGAACAAGTCACTCTACCCAGAGTTCTGGCATATTTAACCTATTGTATAACGTAAAAAGATTGATTCAGGATTATGGCAAAAATTGATATTGGTGTCGAGCAGCTTGCGAAGTTCTTCACTGGTAAGGGCAACAACACTTACCTTCAGAAGTTCATCAATCGCGACGGCGTACTTCGCTGTAACAACTGCTGGTATCTGACACAGGGTGACATCGATCCAAACCTCACCCCTACATCTAATAATGGCGACGCAACCTTCAAGGTTCGTCTTCGCAAATTGAACCCTGCAACCTTGATGAGCCTCCGTGCTCCTCTCGGCGAGGGCTATCAGAACGACCACGAGGGTATTGAGTGGTATACCGCTTCAATCCCAGACTTCGCTGCTGACGGCTTCCGTGAGACTGCGACAGAGCGTTACCACAAGATGCAGCTTCTCCGGGATGAGTTCGGCAACGATGCAGACCTGGTTGATGCTTATCTCGACAAGGTTCAGATATTGTATGACTCTCTTGACATGACTATGACCTACATGTCAGCCCAGTTGAGTTCTAAGGGTATCATCGACTACGACAAGATTGGTCGCGGTATCCAGGAGTCTCTGTATGACGCAAAGGTTCCTGCAAAGAACTTCAAGAAGGCAGGCAAGCTTGCCTGGAGCGACGCAAACTGCGACTTGCTTGAACAGATGCGTAAGTTTGAGGAGGATTGGCGCAATGAGAATATCGAGTACCGCAGTGTACCTCTCGTATGGCAGATGACCAAGAACGACTACAACAACGTATTCTTGAAGAACAAGCAGATTGCCGAGCTGTACAAGAGCTGGGCGAACGCTAACTTTGTGGCAGTATTGCAGAACTACGGTCCGAACAACGCAATGTTCCTTAAGTCTGTTGTTGACCTCAATGGTCTTTCTCCTATCGAGATTGTCGATGAGGTTGAGCACAACAAGCGCTTCGATGGAACCGTTACCGAGATTCGTGGTTGGGCAGACGGAACAGTCGTTCTTCGCCCTGCTGGCAAGCCATTGCGTTTCATGCGCAAGGAGATTCTCGACAAGCGAATCTTCGATGCCCTCGGCAACAAGCTCGTAGATGTAGCATGGGCACAGACCAACAACGGTCTCGGTCTTCTCCGTAACATGGTTACCGCTAACGGTATGTTCCAGGAGTTCAAGACAGACTTGTTCCTTGCTTCCGTTCCTGCTATGCTCGATTCTCCTTACCGTTGGATTATCGACATCACCCAGAAGGGTTAATTCTTTAACGTAACTAGATTGTATGACTATGGATTCGGAGATGAACATTTACACTGTGAACGACTACCTTATTAATAAGGTGAAGTTCGAGATGCCGATGAAGGCACTGCTGGGCATCATGCACGACAGGGAGCTTGAAAATGGCATCGACCTCGAAGCCTGCGACAAGGACAAGGTAAGACTTGCCTATGCCGACATGCTGAAATGGTTTGTTCTTGGTCCGAGCAAGGTGAACAACACCTCCGACTCCGATAACGGATGGACTCATTCGGGAGGTGGCTACGACATGTCGGACAACGACAGGAGCGAGATGAAGGCAGAGGCTAATGCTATCTATGCGGAGCTAGAGCCTGATTCGATGCTCAAGAAGAAGTCCACCTTCCGGGTGACCTCCAACGGAGTAAAGAGGGCGAATTATTCTCCTTGGGGAGAGCCTCTCCCTCACATCATCAAATAAGGCGTATGGAAAAGGAAAACATCAGAAACCCAAGATACCCTCACATCATCAAGATCGTGAGGAAGGTCGTCGGAAAGGCCGACCCTGATGACCCGTTCGCCGATGATGATGCTCCAGTTGGTGAGGACAAGGAAATCATTCTCTACTATGGCGAAGGCCGCAGCTACACCGATACCACTACAGAGGGAGACAAGAATGTCGACCAGAACAAGAGGAAGGCATCGATTCCGGTCAGATATGACGAATGGGATGCTGACAGATGTCCTCTTGACGGCGACACCATCTACTCCACTGTCGGCAACAATACCGAGGTAGGTATGGTTAAGGACTGCGAGCCGGATAACAACAGAACCGTCGTGTATTGGAACTTAACAAGGGTTTAGATTATGGCGAAATACTTTAGCGGAAAGCGTCTGTCTCTCGGAGCGCAGTTCGAGCATCAGATTAAGCCAAGGGTCGAAAAGCTGGCGTATGACAAGATGCTTGCGATTATGCAGGAACTTGCTCACAGAACCGTCAACTATTTCAAAGAGAACAGGACGTTCTACAATATCACCGGTAACGCATATACTTCGTTCTATGCAGCGGTGTATTACAAAGGTAAGCTCATTTACATGGTGCGTGCCTCGAAGGGTGAAAAAGCACCAACGCGAGTAACCCTGGCAGAAGGAGAGAAATACAATCTCCCGTTCTACTACGACGGAGGAGAGAACAAAGGCTACACCGGTTCAGTCGGTGGCGGTCACCAGTGGGGTCCTAACCTTCTATACGGACGTATCGGAAAGGTGAAATCTACCGGGAAAGACTGGGCACTCGTTGCGATATGTCCTGTTGAATATGCAGTATTCGATAAGGAGAACCGTATTTTCGAGACAGTTTACAACACATACGAATCTCTTCCTGACATATTCGATGCCTGCGTAGTGTACGCCAATAGTTCAACTTTTAACAAACTGTAAGCTATGGTAGATATCAAGCAGATATATTTCGACTTAGGGAACGCCGTAAAGGGTATATGCGACAAGGTGTACCCCAGGAATCGTCCTAAGGCTGTAGATACCAAAATAGGTAGCTACATCGTCGTAAGTGCTCCGTACACAATCAGGAACAACGAGATGAACTACGATGGCTCCTACAACGACTATACTACCACTATCCAGATAGAGGTGTATGTAAGAGATAAGGCTTCCTCGGCGAATCCGAATGGTTTCAGTCCTTCAGAAATGAGTGGGAAGGTCAAGGCAGTCCTCGAAAGATTCCCGATTTCCACAGACAACATCATCGTTACCAGGCCGAACGTTGCTATCCAGGCTGACGACGGCGCAGGTTTTTCCGTGACGATCATACAGGGAAGGTTACGTACTAGATAAGTATTCAGGTATAACAATTTAAAATATTTTAGATTATGGCTATGACAACTATTGACAAGATGAAGGACATTTTTAATGGTCCTAAGACTCTGCTCTACTCAAAGGCTATTACCGATTTGAGCAAGGCTACAGTTGACATCACCCCAGAGGTTGAACTTCCTGTTACAGTTGACTCTCTGAAGGCAACCATGGATGACCCAACTATCAACCACTACAAGGTTATCGGTCTGGCTGGTGACTGGGCAACTACCGCAGAGCTCGGCGACTTCAACGTAGAGTTCGTTGTTCCTTCAAAGGCAAAGGACTTGCTGACAATTATGTTCGGCGAGGACGCTATCACAGAGCTGACCAAGGTTACTCTGAAGGGTACTGGCGATGCTACTCTCGACGCTACTACCGGCTTTACAGGTATTGCTGTTGAGCCTAAGAAGTTCAAGATCAAGGGTACTATCGTCATCGTTGATGACGAGAAGGAAAACCTCATGGTTATCACCAATATCGCTCTCTACGCTACCTTGCAGTGGGACAACTCAGGTACAGAGCCGGTTGCATTCAAGTTCTCTGGTTCTATCGAGGGTGCAGGTAAGCGCAGTATCGCTTGGCTTACTAAGGGCACAACAACTGGCGACGTGTAAGGCTTCTTTAGGTAATTAGATTCAGGATAACAAACCGTAGGGCGGCAGGCTAGTCAACAGCCGTGCCGCCCTATCTCATTTTTAATAGCATACAATCATGGCAGAAGAAAAGAAAATTGAGCAGCCTTCGGTGGACTTACAGGAGTTGCTCGACAGCGTACTGCACGACGAGCCTACCGAGTTCGTGTTCCGTGGAAAGAAGCACAAACTCGGCTGGCTTCGCAAGGGAACCATGAGCAGGTGTTCTCATATCAGGGCTAAGGAGAAGAACGAATGGAAACGCAACGTCAAGATTTGCGTCTGCATCCTCCTCAACAACATCTGGAAGATTCGATTCCTGTATTGGATCTACTGGCGTTGGCTCTACTACATCAAGGATGTGGATGTGGCCGAGGTTCTGAGGGTCCTCGATGTTTCTAAAAAAAAAATTCCATCGAACGCATTCTCACTGGCTACCATATTAGCGACCGGGATGACGGACGTTATGATGACGATGACGAGGAGCGAAGCAAAAGCTATCCAAGCAGAACCAGCTGGGGAGCAGCCTTCTCGCTAGCAGAGAAGTTCGGTTTCCTCTTTCAGCGTAAGTACTTCATCGCGGCCTACGACTACTGGTGGGGCTATTCATCGGCACAGATTGACCTCATGGTTGCAGACCAGCCTCTTGTCGTCTATCCTAAGACCAAGAAGGAAGGTGGTCCAAAGAAGCATACCAAGAAGGAGATGGATGACCTCTACGACAGGTGGATGGAGAAAAAGAAGAATGAGGGAAGCCTCATCGGCAAGAAGATAAGTCTTGCTGATTACTTAAACAATAAACTCTAATTTTAAAATATTCAGGATATGGCAGGTGGAAATTTAGGTGACTTGTGGTTTGACTTAAACATTAAAGACAGCAATGTTAGGTCAAAACTGAAAGAAATTTCAGAAGCACTTTCGGAGTTGGATCTAAAAACTGAGTCCGGAAGAAAGTCTGCTGAGAAGTTATTTAAGAACTTTAATAGAGAGAATAGCAAAGAAATCGCTGAGGATTTTAAAAATATAGCGGCCCAAATGGGCATTCAGGCTCAGGAAACTGCAAATCTCAGCAAAAGACTGAAGGAGTTATCGGAACTAAAAGCAGACATTCTTCGTAGAGACAAGGAACAATCCGAGCACGGTAACTTTGTTGCGATGAAAAATGAAGCGCAGGCTGCACTTGATTTAACAAATAGATACAATGAACTTGCCAAGTTAAAAGAAGATATCTTAAGACGCGACAAGGAAATGGAAGCTCAAGGGGCTTTCGTGACGCTTGTTAACGAATCGAAGCAGGCGCAAGAACTTAATGAGCGTTACAGGGAAATGCAGCAACTGAAATCCGCGATTTTGGAGCGAGACAGACAGTCAACCGAGCACGGTAACTTTGTTGCGATGAAAAATGAAGCGCAGGCTGCACAGGAGTTAGCTGTCAGGGAAAGAGAACTCGCTGAGTTGCGAAATGCTATCGTACGCCGTAATGAAGAAATGATTGCTGCCGAAAATAGGCTAAGAGAAGCGACGGAGCGAACTAACCAGGCTAGAAGAGAAGCAATTTCAGTATCTAGGAAACAGGCAGAATCCCTTGTACGTGATAGAGTTAAGGAACTCGAAGCACAAAGAATACAACTGCAAGGGTTGTTTGGTAGCGGCAAGAATACATTATCTACAGAAGATTTGGCTCGTATTAGGGCTGCTTTTTCGCAAATAACAAGCGAGCTTAATACTCTTCGAGGAGCTATGGCTAATCTTAGTGGGTATTCTATAAGAGATTTATTCTCAATGGGACGAGGAACAAGCGACTATTCTCCTCTTATTAGAAGTATGGAATCCGCTATTAGCCAAAAACAAAAGGCTGTAGATCTGGAGAGAAAACATCAGCAGGAAATAGCTCTATCTGCCGCAAAGGTACGAAACGATCTCGCAGCAGCATTCGCCGGAGCAAACGCTGAAGCGAAGAAGATGCAATCCATAGTCGGAGACATCAAATCTCTCTTCTTGCAGGGAGGTATTGTCTTTGGTGCGCAGCAATTCTTTAATTCAATCGTACAGACCGGTGGTGAGATTGTTCAGCAGCATGTAGCGTTGCGCTCTATCATTGGAGATGTGCAGAAGGCTGACGAATTATTCGCTCATACTCAGCAGCTCGCATTGCAGTCTCCGTTCAAGTTTGGAGAGCTGAACCGCGATGTTAAGCAGTTGGCCGCATTCGGAGTTGAGGCGAATGACTTGTACGATACAACTAAGCGACTTGCGGATATAGCATCTGGTCTTGGCGTAGACTTCGGACGATTGGGCTTGGCATTCGGCCAGGTAAAGGCTCGCTCTTGGCTCGATGGCAAGGAATTGCGCCAGTTTGCTTACGCTGGACTTCCACTCTTACAGAAAATTACGGAGCTTTACAATTCAGAAGGAAAGAACGGAAGGAACAATTATACCCAGGCAGATGTCAAGAAGATGATTTCCGGGAGGCAGGTAAGCTTCGAGGATGTTCAGAAGGTACTGTGGAAAATGACAGATGAGGGTGGCCAGTTCTACAATATGCAGCTCGTGTTGTCCGAAACACTGCTTGGTCGCTGGAATAAGCTTATCGACGCGTGGGATATTATGCTCGGTAAATTTGCAGAAGGAAAGAATGTCATAGGCGGTACGTTCTCGTTTATTATCAACCGAGTAACAGACTTAGTATTAGCTCTTGATAAACTATCCCCTGCTATGCTTTCTTTCGGAGCTATATTTGCTGCAAGGAAACTCGGACTGATGGCTTCCGGTAAGATCGGGTTAGGTTCAATAAACAAGAACTACACTCAGCAGATGAACGCTCAGCTGAGGACTTACGCTATCGAACAGCAGCAACTTGTCACAGAAGGTAAGATTACTCAACAGAAGGCGTTGCAGAATGTACAGGCAAGGGCATACTTGCTGTCTGATACCGCTTCAAGAGCGAATGCTATGTCTCGTCTTGCACTTGAAGGGAAGATGTCTGTTCTTCAAATGCAAAAAGCGGTCAAGGAAGGTCTTATAACCAGAGAGCTTGTTAGTCAGCTTGCTGTGATGGGACAGATTACAGCAAGACAGGAGCAGATTATACTCGGAGGAACACGATTTGCCGCCGTAATGAATATGGGTATCTCTAAGATAGGTGGAGGAATCAAGTCTCTCTTTACGATGCTTGGCGGATGGTGGGGACTTGCTATCGGGGCAGCTGTTCAGATATTCTCCAGCTATAGCAGTGATATGGATAGAATCTCCGAGAATGCGAAGGGATTCAGGGATTCGGCATACAACAAGAAGAAAGGTTACGAAGACGAACTTGCGAACGAGAAGCCTACAAACAGTGCTGACTTGCAGCAGCGGGTAAACTCGATGAAGGAACTCCTTCAAAATAGCGGAGATTACACACAGACAATAGAAGATCAGATTACAAGGGCGAAGAATCTTAACGAGCAGTATGATATTCTCAATAAGGGAATAGTTGCCGCTCGTGATAACTCACAGCAGGAAGCAAACGACTCGGATGTAGTTGCAGGAGCGCTTGGAGCTTCAGGCGGTTGGGGTTCCGGTAATCCTTTTGCAGACACGATAGAGGATGCTGTCGAAGACCTCAACGAGGCGGTTATCAAGTACCAGACGCTTTTATCTGGACTTGACGAAGATACAAAGTCGAGAATGGATAGCGTTGCTAATCAGTTCCTGAAGCCAGAGGAAAGAGCCATGTCTCTCGACGAGAAGATTCGTATTCTTGCAGAAAGAGGAGGCGCAAACTGGGATTCTTTCGTTTTGAAGTCAAGTAACGGAAGCAATGATATTGCAAATAGCATTTATAAAATAGGAATAAGGGCCAACAAGGTTAGTGATCAGATAAATGATATCGCCAAGAAAAATATTCCTAGAATAATTAGCTTCCTTAAGAAGTCATTTAATCTGTTCGGCGCAGATTTCTCGAAGTGGTGCAACAGGAATTCTTCGCGCTTTGCGAGCATGATAGAAAGAATGCTCGATGCGTGCAAGGTGAATGTTCCTCAGATTCGGGAGTACTTGAAGTCTATCTTCTATCAGGAGGCCGGAGCAAAGCAGCCAAAGAAAGCTGGTGGTGGTAAGACGGAAAAGCCAAAGACACCTATGCAGCAACGAGTGCGCAGAAATCTGTCAAAGAAAGGAAAGAGCAAAGCGAAGGTAGAATCGCAGGCAGCGATGCTTGACTCTTACCTCGATGAAACTTCCGACTATAATACGGATAATAACCTGCAAACAGAGTTGCAGAACAGGTACAACGAGTATAAGAACCGCGAGAACAAGTTCAAACGCGGCAAGATATCTAAGGCACTTCGAGATGAGGCTTGGGAAAGCTACAATAGCTTGAATCAGGCGGCATGGGAAGGTCTCGGCTATAAATTCTATCCGCAAGACAAAAAGTCCAATAAGGTTCCGAAGGGAAGAAAAAGAAGTTCTGGTATACAGACGGATAAGGCTCTCGAAGATTTAAAGAAGCGCATCGACTTATACAAGAAGATGTATGCTGAAATCAAGAAGTTTAAGGAACTTTATGGAGAAGGTGCTCTTGGTCAGCTTGCTAATGACGGAGAGTTTGAGGCTATCTTTGGTGACAAGAAGAGGTTCCCTATCTCTGACTACACCAACTACGAGACTTCCATCAAGGAGCTCTTGAAGACTCTCCCTGCGTCAACGAAGGACAGATTGGACTATGCTGTAAACGAGAAGGCTGGCATTCAAACTGAAAACCGAAAACTTCTCGAAGACCAGCGAAGAGACGAGCTGAATGTGCTTAACAAGCAGCTTGATACTATCTCCGAACAGTACGAGACGTATAAGAAAATGTACGAGCTGACCGGAAACAAGAAAGGTGCTCAGAATATAGCTTTCGGTGGAATTGTTCAGTTTGACACTTACAAAAAGTTCCTGGAGGAACAGCTTGATATTGCGGTAAAGCACGACAACGTTCAGTCCGGCCTTAACTTGACTACGGACGAGGTTAAGGGAATGAGTCTTGAAAATGTCAAGGATAAGTATGGCGAGGAGACTCGTGTTTACGATATCCGCAAGAAGCTGGAAGATGAGAACAATAAGATCAAGAAGGAGACCATCGACCTGATGGCTAACCTGATTGAGAATAATGCAACCATCGCCAAGCAGATTGAGGATGAGAACCGCAAATACGAGAGACAGCTTGAACTCATCAAAGGTATCGAAGACCCACAGATGAGGGAGAGGGCCAGTGAGGGCGCAACGAAGGCTCACAACGAGAACGTTGCGAAGCTTCAGTTCGAGCAGTTCAAGCAGGAGTCGGACTGGGTTGCCATCTTCGATGACCTTGACAGGGTATCTTCCGCTACCATCAATACAATGATTAACAATATCGATGAGTTCTCTAGGACTACAGGTCTTTCTATCGAAGTTGTTAAGCAGTTGCGTGATGCCTTGGATAAGCTGAGAAATGAAAAGATTGACAGAAATCCACTACCATCTGTATTTGGAGGTGTACGTAGGGGAAATGCAATCGGAGATATTCTTAAAAGTAACAGGAAGATTGGTGCTTCAGGAATTAATATCTCAGATGCTCAGGCAAAGAAGACCGGACTGATAGCTGGTAAATGGTATAGCAATGCAGACTTAGAAAATAGCAAGAAGGGAGCATACAATGATTCCTCAAAGGCTATTACTTCTCTATCGGGAAAGATGCAGGCTTTATCAAACATCATGGACCCAGTCATTAACCTGTTTGAGGCTCTCGGCGAGCAGAATTCTATCCTCGGCCAGATTGCAGGAGGTGCTTCCAACGCATTTAGCGCAGCTGCCAATGTATCTGGCGGTTTAAGCGCTCTTGGCCTCGGGTCGGCAGGTCCTTACGGAGCGGCAGCGGCAGCAGCCCTGAGTGTTGGAAGTTCGCTCATCAAGGCATTTGGCGCAGACTACAGCAGCTACGAAAAGGCGAAGGCTGAGTATGACAACCTTACCTCCATTTGGGATTCACTCATCTCGAAGAAGACTGAGTATATGAATATCCATTGGGGTACTGAGGCTATAAAGGCATCCAAGGAGGCTCAGGAAATGCTTAAAGCCGAGATAGAGCAGACTAAGGTTATAGCCCAGAAAAGACTCAACTCTGGTTCGTCGGCTGGCTCCCACTCCATCTGGTATCGAATGTGGAAGGGTTCGTACAAGTACAATGGTCAGAATTGGCGTGATGTAGCAGGAGAAATTTCTTCAAAGTACGGGGTTCAGTTCAACGGTATGGAAGATATGATCAACATGAATTCCGATACCCTTTCTAAAATCAAGAAGGATTATACTGGTCTTTGGGCTAACATGGACTCTGAGTTTAGGGATTATTTGGAAAAGCTCATTCAGTATGGCGAGAAGGCTGACGATATGGTTGAGGCTATTACAGAGAAGCTTACCGGCAATAAGTTCTCGGACTTGGTGTCTTCCTGGGGTGACGCAATGGCAACGATGGCCAATGGGTATGAAGACTTGTTGGATGGCTTTGAAGGAAAATTAAAGAACACCATCTTGAACTCCATGGTTGAGAATATATATGGAGACAAAATCAAGGCTCTTCTTAAGAAAACGCAGGGATACGCTGAAAATGGAGACAACATCAAGGATTCTGGCGGAAATGTAATCTCTGAGTACACTGGTGCTGAATATACTGATGTTAAAAATACCACAGAGAACCTTGCAAAGCAGATAGAGGCGACACGAGACTTCTTGAAGAAGACCTATGGTTGGTCCGACAATAGCAGTTCTTCGTCAAGAAACTCTGCGAAGGGAATAACAGAAGAAGAAGCAGATCTTGGTCTGTCGTATCTTAATGCTATTAGGTTGGATTGTTCTGTTATCCGCGCAGAGCAGGCTAAGTACTATCCAGAGATGAGCGAGATTGCAAAGTCGCAGTTGTCGCAGCTTAATACGATTGCTCATAACACGTTACGAAATGCTGATGCAGCCGAGAGGATTGACGCTACTGTTTCTGAATTGAACGACAACTTCAACAGAGTTCTCAACGGAACAAAATCATTGAAGATGAAGTAATAATCAGGGGGCGCGGATCTATATCCGTGCCCCATTTTGTATATTTATGCATTTTTAATTGAATATTTCTTGTATATTTATTCTATTTTTCGTATATTTGCAATTATAAAAAGTTGAATTAAGGTATGAAAGATTATTTCAAGATATACATGCAGAAGGAAGGCGATGGGAACGAGGTGAAGGACTCCATCGCCGACTTCGGCATGTATGTTTCCGAGAACCCGTTCAAGCCTTGCGATTCTGTCAAGGAACCCATAAAAAGGGAGTGGCACGACGAGCATGGTGACGACGAGTATATCGGCAAGGATGGCCTCTACATGGCGGCATACGAGAACAAGGTCAAGTTCCTGTTTAAGGGTGATGCCTTCGGCGCAAACGAGAAGTGTAAGGCTTTCATTGACTATCTCCGCAAGTCTGGCATGATGAAAATGTACTGCGACTTTAATAAGATTGGAAGGCAGCATGTGAGACTGAAGAGCATTGATCCGGACCTGTACAGATATCCGGGCAGTGAGGACTTGCTAGTCCTCTCTATTACTTTCAAGATTAACGACCCTGTTACTGACATCAAGCCAATTATGGATGCGCATGGCAGGATTTCAAATTTAGGATAACACAGACACATGAGTACTTGGAATATTTATCATAAGGACGGCTCGAAGCTGACAGACGTTAACGGAGAGCAGATAACCGTTCACGGATTGGAATACTCCGATTCCTGGATGGGTGAGTGCTTTTTGACTATCAACTTCAAGCATGAAACTCCTATCGACTTTCAGATAGGTGACTACATCATCTATCGTAACGAGCGATTCGAGCTCAACTACGAGCCGGGTAATGATAAGCAGGCCAGACCTGATACCTATGGCGAAGGGTTTGTGTATGACAGCGTAAAGTTCAACGCATTGCAGGACGAGCTTTCCAGGGCTGAGTTCCTCGATGTAGTACTGAACGACAACGAACTACACTACACTGCCCTGCCGAAATTCCCATTCTACGTACAGACTCTGGACGATTTGCTCGACAGGATCCAGGCGAACCTCGACGAGCAGATTGGTAAAGGTCTCTGGAAGATTTACTCCCGAAACAAGGAGCGTTCATTACAGCGTGGAGCCCTTGAAAGTGAGTGGATGTTGGTTTACGGCGAGGAAACCAACGATAACGTCATCGAATCAATGTCCATCACCATCGATTCGAAGAAATGCTGGGATGCTCTTGCGCTCGTGAACGAGAAGTGGGATGTGAACTTCATAGTCAGAGGAAGAAACATCTATGTCGGTACTGCTGGGGTGCAGGCTGAGCATATGTTCAAGTATGGTCTCGGTGAAGGATTGTATGAGATTGTGCAGAATGCCGACTCAGAACAGAGCATCATAACAAGGCTCAGAGCCTACGGTTCCGAGAAGAATCTTCCTTCTCACTACTATGCGGACCTTGGTGCCAAGTACGTGGCGAATATCACAAAAGTGGTTACGGCTAGCACAAACGTTGAACTGGAACTGGATATCGATTATATTGAGACATATTTCAAGAACAAGAGAAAGTACGTCGTTTCCGGCGAATCTGAGGAGCAGTCTTTCGGATGGGTCCTTCAGGTAACGTTCGATTTCCAGACTATCATCACCGGTTATGTGACACAGTTGAGTGGTTCAAACAAATGTAGGTTCTATTCTGAGCTGAAGGGAACACAGACCGATAGCGGAGACGAGGAATCAAAGGATAAGCTTGATGCATTCATTGCGCAGGTTAAGGAAGGTAAGACGAAGATGTATATTACATCCGGTCTCAATAAGAAAATCGTTCCTTCCTCTATGAAGGAATATGCAGAGAATCTTCCGAACAACATGTCTATCAACAGGCTTATGTTGCCTGGATTCCCTCATGTATCTCTGAGTGATTTCTATAACTCACTCACGGACGAAGAGAAGAAGTACGTGAATCCTACAGGAAGACAGCACAGATTCTCTACTGATCCACACAGACCATACATCGATTCTATCAACATCGAACAGATTGGTCTCCGTTCGGCTTCTCAGTTCTTTGATACTGATGATAAGACGAATGGAGTTATCGAAATCTACCCTACCATCGAAGAGATGGAGATCGGCGGCATTCGTGTCGATGAGATTGATGAGGGTGTTGCTCCTGATGATGATGGTAGATTCAATGACAACGAAAACGTTAAGAACGTTGATATCTATCTCAGTAAAGCTATTGATTTTGATATCAATGACCTGAAGGATGACGATTTCTCAATATCCATGAAAGATGGTATGTGTGGTGGTCGAACATTCAAGGTAGCATCCTCAACCAAGGTTGATGGAAGATGGAGGCTCACTATCGAGAGAGACCCAGATGATGCACTTGACCTGTGGTTCCCATACAGGGACTACCCTATCAAGAAAGGAGATCATTTCGTTCTGACCGGCATCACCCTTCCCGATTCGTACGTTAACGCCGCATCACTGAAGCTCCTTAAGTACGCAATAGCACTTATTGGCAAGAATGACTACACAAGGTATGTATATCAACCTAAGGTTGATGAGATTTTCATGGCAAGACAGCATGACCTCGCAGAAGAGGATGCCACCGGAACCATCAAGAGTCTTCACGATACACTCAAAGCTGGCGATTTGATGGAGTTTGAGGATACTGACCTTAGAATCGGTGGAACCATTTCCATTGATCAGCTTATCATCAAGGAGGAGGATGGCAAAATTCCGACCTACGACATAACTCTTCGTGAGGACAAGGAGGTTGGAACCATTCAGAAGATTCAGCAGCAGATATCATCACTCGAAAGTGGAAACGGGGGCAGCGGCGCCGGAGTAACCTCATTTCAGGTCAAGAGTCAGGTAGTTACTGAGGGAAGCAAGCGCTTTATCTCAAAACTTAAAGATGATATCGCAAAAGGTACAGTTACCTGGGAAAAGGTGCAGAAATTCATGCAGGGACTAATCGCCGAAAACTCATCGCAGTTCAAGAAGGGTGCGACTTTCGGCGAATTTATCCAAGGAATGCTTCTAGGTACTGGTGGCAGAATTGACGAGTTGGGCAACGCTGAGTTCGAGAGCATTGTTTCAAGGAGCTCAATCATAGCGAAGGAGCTTATTACCAACCGACAGACGGCAATGGAGAGCAATTTCGTGTTCACAGAGAGTGGATTAGTTGAGACGGTAGTTGAGATTCCCGCCGAAACGAAAGGCGGCAATGTTACCTATGAATTGAAGCTTCAGAAGCGATGGGATAACGACTTTACGGCGTTCAAGGAGAATGATGTAGTCTTGGCTTCTATCAATACCTTGTCTGAGAATGGCAAGTACTACGATATGTGGTTGCGAGTTCTCTCTGTTAATACCGTTACAAATACCATTACCGTGGTCTGCTATCCTGATAATGAAGTTCCAAGCAAAAAGAACTATCCTCCCTGCGAACTCGCAAGATTGATCCGGTGGGGTAACGCTACGGATAAGGACCGGCAGAGTTGCTGGTATATTTCATCGTCCGAGGGCTTACTCGTCTGGCTCGACCATGTGACCAAGCCTATCATCGATAAGAGCAATTATTCCGTAGCTATCGGCAAACTGCCCGATGCGTTGTCATTTATCTTTGCCGATTATCCTCTTGCCGACAAGCGCGACGGAGCTTTCTATGCCAAATATCTCGCCGTGCAGAACATCCTCCAAACCGACTATGAGGGTAATGTAAAGCAAAATGTGGTGGATAGGGGAAAATGGTCGCTGGAAACCGCCCAAGGCAACAATCCTTATCGGAGTACGAATACTGAGGTGCATGACGTATGGCACTACGGATGCCGATGGCGATGCTTGGTTGACAAGACCACGGATGAACCTAGATACGCCAGTACAGGATGGGCGTTCGTGGAAGGCAACCCTGAGTTCTCTATTGATATATCGTCTTCCAATGGCTTCCGTTTCTCGAAGAATTATATCTTCGGTTGCAGGGATGATCTCGGAGAATTGCAACCTTTTACCATCATCACGATAAGAGGTATTCTCTACAACAATGATGTGACGGAGCATTTAACCAATGTTGTATGGACCCGAGATACCGGCAACCCAACGGAAGATAACAGATGGGCGCAGCAGGTAGCGCAGCGTAAAGATCAGATTCATTTGCCACTCACGGGTAGCGACCTGGGCGACAACTGGGGCACCAACAATCCCTGCGTCTTCAAATGCTCGGCAGAAATCAAGGATGGAGAAGTTTTAACCTCAGAATACGAAATAGAATTTTAATTTTTTTTAATTATGGCTTTAGCAAGAAGTAACAGAAAGAAAATGGAGAAAGCTCCTGTCATTTATTCGATGCTCTGCAATATCGAAGTAATGGCAGATGGCTACACTCCTACTACGCAGAATTACGATGCGGTCAGCGGAATCTTTTTTCCTGATTATTCGGCTTCGCCACTCAACCTTTTTCCTCGCTGCGTCTTGATTGATCCGGATTCGCCCGTAGCTTCCAAGACCTACAACAGTATGCTGAAATCATTTGAGTGGTTTGAAGTAACGAAAAACGGAACGGTTTCCATCTATTCCAAGGGTGGTACGGTGGCTAGTGGCTATCTGGTGATTACATCCGGCGACTACACGGGTCAGCTCGTCGTCAAGAAAAACGGTAAGGTAGGCGAACCGAGAGCTTTGCGATTCGTAGGTATCTACGAGGAGGACGGTTACACCTACAAATTCGACCGAAGTATTCCACTTATCACGAACGATGTGACTCCGGCTGGCTCCGAACTGATGATTGATTCACCTGCGGCACTCGCCTACAACCCTCTCCGTATGCCCGAGCAGCAAACCATCAACGTAACCGTTATCAAGGGTACCACGGATATAACGAACGATGAGCGATGCAAGTTGATGTGGTATCGACGTGACGCAAGGGGAACGGAAACGCCGCTCACCGCTAACGCCGATTATGATAATATCGAGGTGGTTTCCGCCGTGAAGAGCAAGAATGGCAGTATCACATCGCTGGTTATCAACCGTGAACTGATTGGCGAAGGACAGACCTACGTAGTTTATGCCATGTTCCGGGCTGATAAGAAGTTCCCTAGCTCGCCAGAGCCTTCCGATTCACGAGCCTATACCACCATCAAGCGCCAGTTTCCGCCCCTTACGTGCATCATCCGTGGCGATGGTCTCCGTTCTACGACGGATGCCAACTGCGTGAAGGCAATCGTAAGCGACAACCAGGGTGTACTCGACAACTGGAACAGATACCTTTACGCTTCATGGAAGGTGTCAGACGGAACCACGGAGATAGAAAGAGCACGTGGCGAAGAGGTGATGCTGCCTGCTGAATACGGCAAGGATTTCTTTTGCGATATTGAAGATAGAGGGACCAACAAGGTAATGGTTTCCGATACGGGTGAATGGCTTACCGATACCGATGGCAGCGTTATCATCACAAGAGACTACGAGGGTGATTGATACCTCGATATTTTTAATATTTAGTATTTAATGCTTAAAAGATACATATTATGCCTTATTATGTTAAAGTAACAAAGAAGGTGAGAGAGGCATTGTTGCCTGCTTACCTGGTAGTGCAGAGAACCTTCGATGGTAATTATCTGCTTTTTCAGTCTGCTCTCTCTAAGGTAGAGGGTAATACACTCTCCGAAAGATGTGCCGCCGTGGGCGGTTCGCTGATTACTCCTCTAGAGGTGGCTGGCGAGGTGAACGGCACAAGCTGCGCATCCTGCTATACCCCGAAGGAATATGGAGGAGACGAGGACGAGGACACTACTGAGGATTTCCGCCCAGGAGAGAATGTTGAAGTTCCTCAGCCGGGAGAGAATGTTGAAGTTCCTCAGCCGGGAGAAAATTCTGAATCTCCAAAACCTGAGAAGAATACTGAAACCCCTACCCCATCGGAGACTGAAGCAGAGAAGAAAACAGAGTCAGAAACAGATAAAAAAGAAAGTGAGGTAACAGATGAGCAAAAGTAGTGCAACCTTCAGAATTATCAGCATCTCGAATGGTAAGACTTATTACACCATCATGCAGTGTGACCAGGGCGATATTAACCAGTTCTATGATGATAGCGGTGCAGTGTTCCCTACCTTTGGAGGAACTAACTGCCCTACGGTGATGTTCCTGGTTTATGATTCAGAGAATAGCGCCAAGTCTATCGTGGTGCCTGATGCCAACATCAAGTGGTTTGTGAATGGCGTGGAACTCGCCTTCTCCGGACAGATTTCTACCAACAAATTCAACGGCAGCGAAACCGGTCATTTCAAGCGCATCACCAAAACCATCAACGGTGTAAACATCCAGTGCCTTCAGATTATCAAGAATCTGACGGGCATTAACAGTAGAAGTTCATTTGCCATCACTGCCACCGCTACGGGTTTGGTAGAGAATACAAGCACCGAACTTTCCGCCCAGTTCCCTGTGACTATTGCCTATGGTGATACATCATCCAAGAAAGTAAGAATCCAGTCTCCTGCCAGCTATAAGGGTACTCCTTTCACCATTGAGGCGAGAGGTGGACAATGCCAGATTCAGGCCGTGGTTGTAACAAACTCGGGCGAAGGCTTCACGGTGGATGGCTATTTCTTTGAATGGTTCCAGCAGAAGGACGGCGCATGGACGAACCTTAATACTGATTCGGGGGCACATACGCTTACCGTATTGGAGACGATGGTTAACGGCAGTGCGTTGTTCATGTGCAAGGTGTATAGCGATGCAGGTAAACAGAATCTCTATGGCACGGATATTTGTAGCGTCAATGATATTTCCGACCCTTGGCAGGTTTTCCCTAACCCCGTGGCTAGCGAGACGAGCGACAAGCCTGCTACGCTGGTCTGCGTAAAAGGCAGCGGTATAGCTGCTGTCTTCAAGCCTTACGTTAAATCAGGTTCCAACAAACTTGCCGCTGACAAATGTTCATTCACCATGGGCTTGTTTAATTCAGCAGGAACCAAGCTCAACGGAAAAGATTCGGCGGGCTACAATCCTCCGTTCCTTGATTCCGACAAGAAGACGGTTTTCGTGATTCCGGAGCCGTTTATCTCAGACAATGGTGGTATTGACGGCGAGATTGTCTGTGAGATTACCGAAACTCAAAAATAGTTAGTTATGACATTAGTTCGTGGAACGTTTAATATATCTAGCGTAGCAAACGGTGAGGATGCAGTCTCTTACGAGATTGTACCCTCTACCCGTTCGTTGCTCATAGAAGCTAATGGTAACTGGGCAGACGGCACGACAACAAGCGAGGGGTATGCCAAGATTACTTGTTCGGTATACAAGGTGGTCGGTTCCCAGCGAGAGTTGTGTATCGAGAAGTTGTACTATGTTGCGGACGGCGCTTTCATTAAAAGTTTTGCGTTCGATAAGGGTGTTTTTACTCTACTGATTCCCCGCAGTGCCACTGTAGTGGATGTTTCCGTCTTTACTAGGGATAAAACTACAAATAAGCCTATCGGTGATCCGCTCGCTATGATAAGCATCCCTATCATCCATAATGGAGCCAATGGCACCAGCGGCGCATCTCTCTTATGTCAGTATTCCGCTGATAATACAAATTGGCACGACGGATTTACTCCAGGCGACGTGTGGATGCGACAAAAACTGAGCACCGACACTGTCTGGAGCGGCTCGATGCGCATTGTAGGCGAGCCGGGAAAGTCTGGCGCGAACGGCAGTTACACGGAATACTCTTTCGGCGTCAGCGCAACAGAGAGTGTGGCGAGCTCGGCAATTTCCCCCGGTGTTGAAACTTGGCATGATATGCCTATCCCTACCACAAAAGATAAGCCTTATCTGTGGATGAGGGTTATCAAGGTAGATAAAAAGGGCAATGAGTCTGAGCCAGCTTATTCTCGTCTGAACGGCAAAGATGGCAACAACGGAACGTCGGTGAACATCAAAGGTTCAAAACCTTCATCTTCTGCCCTGCCTAGCTCCGGTCAGAAGATGGGCGACTGCTATCTTATCAATGGTGAACTATGGGTGTATACGGGTGAAACTGGTTCGGGCATCGTTAACGGATTCGTGAACTGCGGCAACATCAAGGGCGAACCTGGCAACTCGGCGGTTCAGTATTTCTACCACATGGCATGGGCCACCGGAATCAAGACGGATTCTTCCGGCACGATGACGGGCGTAGAAGGTTTTACTACTTCCAATCCGGCAGGCTTATCTTATGCGTATATGGGCGTGTGCTACAACACCGTAAGCAGCCCTGACCCTAGCGACTGGAGTCAGTATAAATGGGTGAAGGTGGAAGGCAAAGATGCCGTAACCTACGAGATAAAGCTGGATTCAAACACCGTGTCTGCCGACGGAAAGACGGGTAAATTCCTGACAACCAAGTTGGGTAAATATCGCCTTCTCAGACATACGGGTGACAAGACGGAGAACTGTTCGGGTATCTTAGATACCCTCGATTTCCTTATATTTCCGATAGGAGCGGATGGCGAGGCGCTTGGTGTTCTTTCGGGCGATAAGGATAGCGATATATATGGCACTATCACGGGTAATGGTCTCAAGGAAGAAAACGTATATCAGATAAAATTCTTCTGGTATTCAGGTCCCGCCGCTGTAGCTAATAGATACAATTATCTTCAGGTGCTTAAAAAGACACAGGGTATTCCTACATCTACCATGGTGATTTCCGTTCTTGCCAGCAACACCTTCACCGTACTCCGTCAGGGAGTGGATGGCGAACGTGGCAGCAGTGGAGCCGTATGGCGGCAGCATCGTGGCTTTGTGGAAGCATCGGAGACGGCAACTTACAAGTATGAAGCTGGCGGAAATGATGAGAAGTTTATAGATGCAGTGCTTCTCACAGGCGCAAGCGGCAAGAAGACGTGGTATAGATGTATACAATCATATTACTCCACCGGCAAGTCTGATTCAAGAAATATCTTAGGCTCTAGTGAGTTTACCAAGTATTGGGATTCAGCCTATATGACGGTGGATTTCATCGCCACCGATTTCTTTCTTTCAGAGAATGCCAAGATTAATCTGTTGGGGTCTAACGAAATCAATCTCACGGATAGTACGACCGGAGAGATTTTCGGATCATACAGAATCCCTCCAAAGAATGGAGATGATGGCGGGTATGCCTTGTGGTTAGGTGCTGCAACTGGCGGTGGTGCCCCATTCTCGGTGACGAAATCCGGCGAAATATATAGCACAAGCGGAACTATCGGCGGATTCAGAATCGGCGAGTATGGTCTCGGTACTAGTGAGGGCAGCAATATGTTCCTTAAGAATGACTATATTCATTTCGGAAACTTTGCAGCCCTTACCAATTTCGACGGATATTGTATAGAACTGGGCAGAAGGAATCAACGCTGCCTGACGGCTGTTTCTTCTTCCAGTGGCGATAATGATATTTATGTAGGTGGTTTCTTTTCTGTTCTTGTCAATAGACCTATAGCCTCTTTCGCTGCTGCCCTACATTTGCAATGCGATTGGACGATTGATGCTGGAGAGATTGATATGACAAAGGCGCTCGAAGGCAACCATGCCATACTCATCGAATCGGGTGATGTGGCAGGTATCAGACCTTCTTTTGTCCGCATTAATAAAGACTTGGCGCTATCCGACTACAATTTTAACGTCGAGTGCTATAATGAGACTAGCACAATAACCCTGACGCTGCCTGCTAGTCCGAAATGGGGACAGCATTATGTGGTTATTCAGCGTGGCAACGGGCGTATAAACTTCAGATCAGCACTCGGCACCAATATCCATGACCTCCTCAGCGATGCAGATGGCAAAACCTGGTATTCTGGCACTCGGGGGCAGGTAACTTGGTTCTGGTACGATGGAACAGAATGGATGGTGAGATATGTAAATAGACGATAATTGATAGATAAAAAATGAAATTGAATTTTGAAAATGTAGAGGTTTATACCTCTCTCGACAAGTCAGCTTGTCAGGTAATGAATCTTCGCAAGAGTATTGCGAACCTCATCTACAACCAGGGCAATGGTCTAGGTTTGGAAGGAGTAGCCCTTGCCACGAAGATGTGGAACGGCGATGCCGACACGGAGTACACCGAGCGTGAAGCGGAAATCATCCGCAACCTGGTAGTCCAGAATTGCGCTCCCTGCGTAATAGATGCGGTCCTCGCCATAGTAGGCAAGGAAGATAAAGATAAGTAATTTGAGAAGTAAATAAATTCTTTTAAAAAGTAAGATTATGGGTATTCAGACAAAGAAAATGAGCGAGTGGCTTGCCGCAAACGGGCAGGCTATTACTAATGCTTCAGCAGTAAGCATGAAGGCTTACATGGAGCAAAACCTGCGTTCTTTACAGGATGGTGTTTACATCGGTAAGATCCAGAAGGAAACATGGGGAGTTTACATGAGATGCGACCCATGGCAGACTACGGAGATCGGTATCAAAAAAGCCGATGCCGATGCTATTGTCGTTCAGCACGGCAGTCTGCGTCTCGGTATTGCCTTAACCGAACCTGGTGCTATGAAGTGGGGCAGTGTTCAGAATGAAAATTCTGTAGGTTATCAGACATCCAGCGATTGGAGCCTTCTCGACGGTAAGACGAGAACAGCGGCAGTGATGGCTAGTAGTTATTACAAGAACGATGATCCTGCTACCTACGCCGTAGCATATTGCTACAAATATTCAAAATCGCACACTGGCGACCCTGGAGGAGATGTGAGCATCCCCGCCAAGTCATGGTATCTTCCTGCAACTGGCGAACTTGAGATTATCCGATCTCATTTCGAGACCGTCAATCTTGCTTTGCAGCGAATCAAGAATGCAGGCAAGCAGAGTGCTGATTTGCTCCAGCGGACGTATTACTGGTCTAGTGTCGAGGCTTCCGGCAGCTATGCGTGGTATCTGAACTTTGGCGGTGGCAGTCACGGCAGCAGCGGTAAGGTTGACAATTCGCTTCGAGTTCGCCCGGTCACAGCATTTTAATCATTTTATCTCTTTATCTCTTTACCTCTTCCGGCCGTAGGCCGGCAAGCAAGAATGCCGATCAAGAAAAGTCTGGCGGCGTAAGCCGCCGGACTTCTGTACCCTTCCATAAAAGAGCATGCGGCAGTTTTTTGTACAGTTGAGGTATTTTGATACGTATAAAAAAAATACAAAAAAAATATAACGCTATCACGATTTATTAGCAGCATAATTGATAAATATTTATGGCTTTAGCAAAGGATTTACAGATATACAAGGATACGTTCGAACTGGTTGATAAACTCACGGAGATGAAACAGAATTTTCCGCGAATGTATCGCTATGATCTGGGTGAAAAGATGACGAACGTTGCGCTCGAACTCTTTGAATATATCCAGCTAGCGAATATGTATGCGGATAGTCGCCATCACTACATGATGGGATTCCGTGTCAAGTTTGAACTCCTTAAAACAATCCTTCGCCTTGCTTTCCGGAGAAAGCTATTCTCGGAGAAGCAGGCCGCGGATATTTGTCGGTTAACTACCATCATCGGTAGACAGGCTACAGCTTGGGGAAATTCAAAGAAAGGTTAGTCCTGCTCTGAATTAAAAGCAAGAGTACAATCGGCTAAGGTTTATTGTAGAATGTGACTCTCCATTAATAATGGTCTCGCCGCTGTCACCTCGCACCGTCATTTGTACGACGGAGCGAAGCAGCTAAGATGTATAACCCAGAGCGAGAAAATAGCGGACGAATTACTGGTCTAGTGTCGAGAATTCCGGCAACAATGCGTGGAATCTGAACTTTGACAATGGCAATCACGGCAACAACGGTAAGGTTGACAATTCGAATCGAGTTCGCCCGGTCACAGCATTAGTTTGAAGAGTTAGAGAAATAGGAACAATTATGGTAAAGGAAGAAGATATATTAGAGGCTTATGAGAATTGTCTAAAAGATAAGGCATCATCTCCTGATGCTATCAGGTTTGTTGTAAATCTCTTTGAGAATATCACAGATTTAACGGATGCTATCAACTCTCGTACCTACGAACCGCTTCCATCCATAACATTTGTCGTTTCTCGGCCTGTATACCGGGAGGTATTCGCTGCTAATTTTCGTGATAGAGTTATTCATCACTACATCGCACTTCGATTAGAACCGCTATTCGAAGGCGTGTTCAGCGAGAGAACTTATAATTGCCGTAAGGGTAAAGGACAGCTATATGGTGTCATGCAGTTGGCAGCAGATATTAAGGAATGCTCAGAAAACTTCACTCGTCCATGCTGGTATCTGAAATGCGACATGAAAGGATTCTTTATGAGCATACCCCGAAAGCAATTGGCAGATAAGGTAGATAAGTTTATTCTCGAAAATTACAAGGGCGATGATATAGAAGATTTACGCTATCTGTCTCGTGTAACAATTATGAATGATCCTACGAAGAATTGCATCAGGCGTTCTCCTGAAGAAATAATGAAGATGGTTCCGGCAGGAAAGACGCTGAGGGGCGCGAAGCCTGGCCATGGTCTCCCTATCGGGAATCTCACGAGCCAACATGATGCCAACTTCTGGCTCAATGATTTTGATTGGATGTTTGATATATTCCTCCATATCTATTGGCATGGGCGATATGTCGATGATTTCTACGTGATTTATCCCGATAAGCAGTCGTTACTCGATGCGATTCCTAAAATCCGATCTTATCTGATAGTTTTAGGCGCAACCCTACATCCTAGAAAGATAGAAATGCAGTCGGTATATAAAGGCATCACATTTACGGGTATGGTAGTGAAGCGGGATAGGATTTACGCCAGCAACCGCATGGTAAGCAACTTCGAGCAGTTGATTCATTACATGAATACGCTCTCCGAGGGCTTCAGCATAGAAACGCTGCAACATTACGTCTGCTCCATCAATAGCTATCTTGGCTTGATGCGTCATTGCAATAGCTACGATATACGCAAGCGGATCATGCTGAAGATGGATAGACGTTTCTATCGGTTTTCTCTACATTAAAGGTAGGTATGAATGTGTGCGTATCAAACAAAAATATAAAAGAGATTTAATAAACAGGAAGTTACTGCGGAATAATAATTCCAAGAACTTTGATATATTGATAAACAATTATTATAACGAAAATGAAAATCATAAGAGCAGACCTTCCTACCGAGAAGGAGATAAGCTTGCTTCTTGACAAGGGAGCAGAACTCGAAATCTATATGAAAGACGGAAGAATCAACATAGAAATAGACGAGTCGCCATAACAAAAAGCATGTAGTAGCACTTTCAAATTGTTACTTTTTATAAAGTTTAACACAAAAATTCCCGAAAAAGCATTGTTTTTGCGAATAAAAGCGTAACTTTGCAGCACTTTTCTTATTATTAAAAATGAGAAACTAAGAACAAATAATAAACCAAAAAACAAAAGGAGAAGAATTTATGACTAAAGAGGAAGAAGATGAAGTCCATCGGTTAGTTCAATCAGTC
>ERZ1026892.110-NODE-110-length-39326-cov-7.152606_pt1 | contig 39326 bp, 28 predicted proteins | sample MGYA00380176_ERZ1026892 | MGnify/ENA primary metagenome ERZ1026892 (study PRJEB33269, sample SAMEA4719812) | human gut metagenome | biome: human-associated habitat; feature: organic feature; material: feces | place: Cameroon | collected 2013-10 ... | reverse complement strand
CACGCTCTTCGAATGTGGTCCGGTCGCCAAGTGCCTCGTTGCGGTATTTGGTGCGATAATTATACACCGTGCTGTTGGCAAGTCCGAGGAATGTGGCTATCTGCTGGCTGTTGTCCACACCGAGCCTTATGAGCGCAAAGACGCGTAGCGCCATGCTGAGCTTGGTATCGTCCTTGAGCTGTATGCGGCTTTCAGGCAAAACGAGGGCGTTAAATCCGGAAATGAAGTTGGGGAAGATACTGAGAAAGATACGGTCGAAATGGCCGAAGAGTCCGTCTCGCGCATCCTCACTCATGCTAAGCATCTGCATCACCTGCTCCAGCTCCTTATAGTTCTTGCTTCTGAAGAGCTTGCCTATCTTCTTTATTGTCTTGTCAGCCTGGTCGATATACGTGGAACAGAGTCCGAAGAAGGTGCCGATATATCCCTCCTTGATAAGATTGGCCTCAGAGAGACTGCGGTTGATGGCACGGTTCTGGTCGTAGAGTCGCACCAACTTGTCATTGGTGTCGGTGAGCTGACGGTTTATGGATCTGATTTTGGCGTTTCTCGCCTTCACCTTGCGGTGTTGCATGAAGGTATAGATGAAGAGAAGAAGAAGCACAAAGAACATGCCGCCTATGACGGCAAGCGAGACGGTGACGATGCGCTGCTTGTCGTTAATTTGGTCCAGGTAACGGGCGTTGATGTCCTCAAGATCGTGAATGGCCCAGTCGCGTATCTTGCCACCGAAACGGGTCTGCGACATATAGGCATACTTGATGTATGTCTGCGCACGCTTCACGTCGCCTTGCTCCTTCAGTATACGGCTGATGTTATAGATGGCTATACCGTCATACGTGGCATTCTCGACATCGCAGATGGCAGCCATCAGCAGGTATTTTATGGCTTCGTCCTGACGGACCATTTCGTCAAGCGTGCTGAATCGGTTGTAGCAGACGACGGCAAACTCGTGTGTCCACGGCTTTATGGTTTTGGCCCACGCATCGCAGGTGGCCAAAACCTCCTTAAGTTGTCCGGCGCCCGCCTGCTGGCGGAAGAGCAAGCTGAAGTATTGCTGCTGGCTGGGCGTCACAAATGCCATCACCTTATCGTTCATCTGAAGCGCAATGGCCTTGAAGCGTTTCTTGTCTCGTGCGTTATGCGTATAGAACTCCAGCTGTCCGTACAGCGCTCCGCAAGCGTCATAATAGTCGGCCTCTATTCCTTCTATACCGTATTGTCTTACGCTGTCTATTATCATCTGACATTCCGCATAATAGCCCGCCTTTATATACTGTCTGGCAAGTCGGCAGCGATTGCGGTTGGCACTACGCATGTCGCCTGCCGCAGTGGCCGCATCTATGCCCCGCTGCAACCATACGATTGCAGAGTCGTTATTATATGTGCGATATTCATCGCATAATCGGCTGATGATGGTGTTTCGCTCTGCCCATATCTTCGCAGTGCCAAGTGCGGACATGAGGGCAGAGATGCGCTCTTCGCGCACCTTACGGTATTGTTCGCAATGTTCCACAGCATTGTCGAGCCGTTGGAGCAATGACTCTAACGACTCATCGGAGACACGGGACGGAGTGTTTTGGGCTATGGCGCACATAGGCAACCATAAAAGAAAGGTTAGTACGATTCTTATTATTGCGTTCATTTCTTGATTCTTTTTACACAGCAAAGATAAGTAAAAATGACTTTACCGCCAAGAGAAAGCATCGTTTTTAGCCATCAGGGCCTTAATTAGGCTTCTTTTTCTGCTACTATTTCATACTTTCATAGCAAATGCTAACCGCTTGGATATCAGCGGATATACATAAACAAGCGCTCTCCTAATCACTACTATCTCACTACTTTACGTCCACAGCATCATTTTAATAACTAACTTTGCCGCAGAGAAAAGCCTAACTCTTTCATAACTTTTATTTTCAACGAATTAATCTAAGTGTAACCTAAAGACGAAAAAGTATGAGTGAACCTAATCATTCTTTGCTGATGGCAATGCTCACAGCCGGACTGTTCGGAGCCGGAACGGGCACCGTCTTCGCCAACCAGCACCAATATGCCAGCGCCTCAGCCGGTACGAAAATCACAAATGTACAGACAGCTAACAACTTCGCTTTGCAGCAGACTAACACCCGTTCGCTCACGGGTAAGGTGCTTGACGAGAGCGGCACACCTATTATTGGTGCAACCATTTCGGTGGAAGGCTCGAAGATGAAGGCTGTAACAGATATTGACGGAAACTTCAAGCTTAACATTCCCGAGAAGACACAGAACATTACGGTAAGTTATGTGGGTGCCACTACACAGACCATAAACGTGGCAGGACGCTCCAACGTAACGGTAAGCATGAAGGACGACACCAACATGCTCGACCAGGTGGTGGTGGTGGGCTACAACCTCGTGAAGCGTAGCCAGATAACCGGAGCCATCCAGGAAGTAAGCGGAAAGAAGATTGAGAACCAGACTTCGGCTTCGCTCGAGGACCGTATGCAGGGTCGCGTGGCTGGCTTGCTCATCTCTTCAGGTTCGGCACAGCCGGGCAGCAACGACGTTAAGATTCGTATTCGCGGTACCGGATCGATCAACGGCAGCAACACACCGCTCTACATTCTTGACGGCAACGAGATAGAGGCAGCACAGTTTGCTTCGCTCAACGCCAACGACATCGCGGACATCCAGGTGCTCAAGGACGCATCGTCAACAGCCATCTACGGTTCGCGCGGCGCCAACGGTGTTATCGTCATCACCACAAAGCAGGGTGCTGCAGGCAAGGTGCAGGTGGGCTACTCCACAAAGCTCAGCGTGTCGAAGATGCGTGCACCAAAGTCGCGCATGATGACCGGTGCCGAGAACATCCTCTATCAGACATATTGCGCAGAGGCTTCGCCCAACTCAAAGGCGTTCCCTCTCATGTATCTGCTCTCGCTTGAGGCCAAGGAGAAGAACGGCACCATCTCTGCTGATGAGCTTACCACACTCAACGGCGGACGCGACCGTCTGACCAAGGCACGCGCCACTAACACGGACTGGATGGACGAGATGACGCAGAACGGATTCTCTATGGACCACAGCATCTCTCTGTCTGGCGGCAACGACCGTACCAAGTATTATGTTTCAGGTTCGTATATGGACCAGCAGGGTTCGCTCCGCGGTTCGGAGATGAAGCGTTATAACACCCGTATGAACCTCACAAGCAAGATAAACAATATCTTCGACTTCGGCGTAAACATGAGTATCGGCTACTCTAACAGCAAGACTTCCGACCCGAGCACCGGTGAGGGACGCTATTCATGGGCCAACCCTTGGTTCACCGGACTACTCGCTTATCCGTACGAATCGCCGGAAGACTGGATTAACGGCGACAACCCGACACTCATCCTTAAGTATTTCGACCGTGACCGCAAGTTGTTCAGAATGGTGGGAACCGCTTATCTCAACGCACGCATCACAGACTGGCTGCGCTTCAGAACAAGCTACGGCATCGACTACTATAACCGCAAGAACATGACGTCGCTTGACCGCAACCACCCAAAGGCTGTCAAGAATCATGGCTATCTCAGCCAGAACACGTCAGACACACGTTACTATACATGGACCAACACTTTGAACTTCAACCATACGTTTGCTGCAAAGCACATGGTTTCGGGCGTGTTGGGTATGGAAATGTATGACCGTACGTACTCCGGATTCAATCAGACCGGCTATGACCTCGACCAGTTTATGACAGACACACCTGCCGGTATCGGCGACAAGACGGGCGCTTCGGACTATCCACCATCTATCGGAGGATCAAGAACACGCAACAACCTCCTGTCTTACTTCACACAGTGGGCTTACACCTACGACCACCGCTATGACGTTTCGGCCAGCTTGCGCTATGACAGCTCGTCAAAGTTTGTTGGCAGCAACAAGCACGCCGTGTTCTGGTCGCTCGGTGCAGGATGGAACATTAACAACGAGAAGTTCCTCAAGGACGTGAAGTGGATTGACCAGTTGAAGGTGCGTGCCAGCGTGGGTACCAACGGCAACCAGGACGGTATCGGCGACTTCGTGTCGTTCACCGGTTACGGCAAGACATCGTATGACGGCAACTCAGGCTATGTGCGTAACGAAATAGGCAACCCGGACCTCAAGTGGGAGACATCACGCCAGTTCGACTTCGGTGCTGACTTCAAGGCTTTCAACAACCGCCTCAGCCTCTCTATCGACTACTATGACAAGAAGACCAAGGACTTGCTGATGTTCAAGAAGATATCACACCTATCTGGTTTCTCACAGATTCCGACCAATGCCGGTTCGATTGTCAACCGCGGCATAGAGCTTGCATTCTCCGTTACTCCTATCAAGTCAGAGGTGGAATGGACCATCGGCGGTAACATCAGCTACAACACCAACAAGATTACTGACCTCGGCGCTTGGGCAAACGCTGAGAACAAGTTCGTGGACGGAGACAACCTCTACGAAGTGGGCAAGGCGCTCGGCACATGGTATATGGTGGAATGGGCTGGCGTTAACCCCGCAGACGGCGAGGTACAGTTCTATAAGGCTGACGGCACAAAGACGGAGAACATCAATGAGGCTCCGCTGGTGGACAAGTTCAAGTCGTACGAGATTCCTTGGTATGGCGGTTTCCACACCACAGTGGGATATAAGGGCTTCGAGCTCTCTGCCAACTTCTCGTTCGCATTCAACTACTACATCATGAACTCGGCCCGCTGGTATATCGACAACCACGCATTCAACGGCAACAAGCCCGCATACATGCTCACCATGTGGCGCAAGCCGGGCGACGTGACCAACATCGCACGCTATGACGCCAAGAACAACCCGAGTCCCTGGGCATCACAGTTCCTCGAAGACGCTTCTTACCTTAAGCTGAAGACACTCCGCCTGGCATACACTCTGCCGCAGTCGCTGCTCAAGAAGCAGAAGCTGGTGCGCTCAGCATCTATCTATCTGCAGGGCGAGAACCTCTTCACCGTAACCAACTATTCAGGTATGGAACCGGAAACAAGCGGCGGTACTGACGAGATGATCTATCCCACTCCGCGCGTGTTCACCGTCGGACTGAATGTCAACTTCTAACATAAAACATAGCCGATATAAACATAAGTATATAATTATGAAAGTATCACATATTATAATAGGTATAGCCGCAGTGATGGGCTTTACCGCTTGCGATTTCACAGACCTCACTCCTACCGACAAGGTGGGTGACAGCCAGATAAAGACTGACGTTTCTACATTGAAGCAGTCGCTCAACGGTGTCTACTCGAAGACATCATGGACCGTAACCATCGGTTCGACAGCCACTCTCTCGGACGACGTGATAAAGGGCGGACAGAACGGTGGCGCACATGACGACTCGTACAAGTGGACATACAGCGCATCAACGGGCGACCACAACGACATCTGGGCGAGCTACTACTCCGTAATAGCCGAGGCCAATAATTTCCTTAAGAACGCTGAGGGCGTGAAGGCTGAGACAGAGGCAGACAAGGCCACTCTGAACGACATCAAAGGCAATGCCATCTTCCTCCGCTCTTACTATTATTTCGATCTGCTCCGCTTCTTCGCTGACTACAACGACAAGCAGTCATACGGCATACCGTATACTGACAAGGTAGTTATCCTCGAAACTCTCGGACGCAACTCCGTGGAAGAGTGCTTCAAGGCTCTTGAGAACGACCTTACCAACGCCGTATCGCTCCTCCAGAACGAGCATCCGCAGAACGACGGCTACGCATCTAAGGACGCAGCACGTGCGCTGCTTGCAAGAATCTATCTCTATGAGAAGAACTATGACAAGGCTTACGCTACTGCAGAGCAGGTGCTCAACGCCAATCCCATAGCAAGCATCAGCGAATATCCCGCTGTGTGGACTGACAACACCACAAAGGAAGTGCTCTTCAGCCTCAACCGTACTTCTAAGGACGAGAAGCTCGGCGAAGTGTTCTTCTGGGCTGACAACAGCAGCTTGTTCGAGGCCGCTCCGAACTTCATCGCCAGTTTTGACCCTAACGACATCCGCCTTAATCTGTTCGTAGACGACGGCGTAGACCGCGACTTGATTCCGGTGAAGCGCATCATCAAGCACAAGGGCGCAACGGACAACGTAGGTCTGGTAAACGAAAAGCTGCTCCGCTCATCGGAGATGCTCCTCATCATGGCAGAGGCAAAGGCACAGACTGACGTCAACGAGGGAAGCCGCCTGCTCAGCCAGTTGCGCAAGGAACGCATCATAGGATGGAGCGCCACAACATACGCTTCAAAGGAAGAGCTTCTCAAGCAGATTGAGCTGGAACGCAGACACGAGCTTTGCTTCGAAGGCCACCGCTGGTTTGACCTCCGCCGTTGGGAACTGCCCATCGTGAAGAGCGAGACAAACAAGACTCTTGAGGTCGGAGATTTCCACCGTCTCATGCCTATTCCGAAATCGGAGATGGAGGCAAACCCTGTCATCGCTAAGCAGCAGAACAAAGGCTATTGATAGGTTCATGTCTCAACATACTTAGGATTATCTAAAAAAAGAAGGGGCCGGGCTGTTAACCAGTCCGGCCTCATGTGTAAGAAACGCATACTTATAAAGAATATATATAAACAGCTATGAACAAACTCTCTCTGTCTGCAGTGCTCTTCTTAGCGACTGCACTGGCTTCGTATGCCGCTACGGACCGAACCACCGACAAGCCTGCCACATCTTACGTCAACACGATGATAGGCACAAGCGGTATGGGACACACCTTTCCCGGCGCATGCGCTCCGTTCGGCATCGTACAGCTGAGCCCCGAAACAGACACCATCCCGCACAGCGTGAACGGCAAGTATCAGGGCAAGGTATACGAATACTGCGCCGGATATCAGTATGACGACAAGACCATCGTAGGATTCAGCCACACACACCTCAGCGGAACGGGACATTCAGACCTTGGCGACATAATGCTCATGCCGCAGGTGGGACAGCTGCGCCTCAATCCCGGCACGGCAGACAATCCTGAAGCCGGTTACCGCTCGCGTTTCTCTCACGCCACCGAGCACTCACGTCCAGGCTACTACGAGGTGACACTGGCAGACTATGACATCAAAGCTCAGTTCACCGCCACCCAGCGTGTCGGCGTACATAAGTATACTTACCCTAAAGGTGACGACAGCCGTCTGATTCTCGACATGCTTCACGGCATTTACAATTACGACGGCAAGGTGTTGTGGTCGAGCATCCGCGTGGAGAACGACACGCTGCTTACCGGATACCGCATCACCAACGGTTGGGCTACATGCAACTACACTTACTTTGCCATCGCGCTAAGCAAGCCCATCAAGAGCTATGGCTATCACGACATGAAGAATCCCGACTACCGCGGATTCACAAGCAAGCTGAAGCTGCACGACAACTTCCCGGAGATGAACGGACGCCACATCGTGGCTTTCTTCAATTTCGACAACAACGACTCGCAGGAGCTTGTAGTGAAGGTAGCACTCTCCGGAGTGAGCACAGCAGGAGCCATAAAGAACCTCAATGCGGAAGCGGCAGGCAAGTCGTTCGACCGTATCTGCGCCGAAGCAGACAAGATGTGGAACGACGAACTCGGGGCTGTGAAGTGCGAGGGAACAGCCGACCAGAAGGCTATGCTCTACACTTCGCTATATCATACGATGATAAATCCGTCTGTATACATGGACGTAGACCATCAGTATCGCGGACTCGACGGCAACATTCACCGCGCAGAGGGATTCACCAACTACACCATCTTCTCGCTTTGGGACACCTATCGCGCCGAGCATCCCCTGCTCGGACTCTTCAAGACAAGCCGTAACACGGACATGGTGCGCTCAATGATTGCACACCAGCAGCAAAGCGTACATCACCTGCTTCCAGTATGGAGCCTTATGGGCAACGAGGGCTGGTGTATGACGGGATATCATGCTGTGCCAGTTGTGGCAGACGCCATCGTGAAGGGAGCAGACGTAAACAAGGACGACGCCTTCAAGGCTATGTTGGCAACAGCCACATGCCCTTACTATGAGAGTTTAGGCGACTACATGAAGCTCGGTTATGCACCCTTCGACAAGTATAGCACGGCGGCATCCAACACTCTCGAATACTCTTACGACGACTTCACGCTGTACGCTGCAGCGAAGGCTGCAGGACGAAACGACATTGCAGAAGAGTTTGCGAAGCGTGCCCTTTACTATCGCAACACTTTCGACACCAACGTAGGCTTTGCATCGCCACGAAAGGCCAACGGCGAATTTAAGGCTGACCTCGACCCCTATCAGACTTACGGTGAGGGATTCATAGAGGGCAACTCATGGAACTTCTCGTTCTCTGCACCGCAGGATGTCAACGGCCTCATCTCTCTGTTCGGCGGCGACCGTAACTTTGTGGACAAACTCGACCAGCTCTTCAACATGGATCTGCCGGCGAAATACTATAAGGACAACGAGGACATCACAGCAGAATGTCTGGTCGGAGGATATGTTCACGGCAACGAACCGAGCCATCACATCCCCTATCTCTATGCGTGGACATCGGCTCCGTGGAAGACACAGCTGTGGATGCGAACCATCATGAACAAGATGTATCGCAACCACATACGCGGTCTCGGCGGCAACGACGACTGCGGACAGATGTCGGCATGGTATATCTTCTCCGCAATGGGATTCTATCCCGTCTGCCCCGGAACTGACCAGTATGTGCTCGGCGCTCCCTACATGCCTTACATTGACATGCAGCTCGAGAACGGCAAGCACATCATCGTAAAGGCTCCGGGCGTGAGCGACAAGAACCGCTACGTGCAGAGCGTGAAGATAAACGGCAAGCCCTACTCGAAGATGTACGTCACACACGGAATGCTCACAGCAGGATGCACCATCGAATTCAAGATGGGAAGCAAGCCCAACAAGACGCGTGGCATAGCTCCCGAGGACAAGCCATTCTCAATGACAAGGTAAACAATAAAAAACGCACAAGACTATGAAAATATCTAACATACATACATTAGCGATTGCCGCACTCTTGGCTCTCTCTTCATGCGGAACATCGCGTCAGGCTGCTAACGACGGTGCGTCTATTGCAGGCGGGCTGAAGGAGACCAAGAAGCAGACTATTGCAGCAAAACGCTGGAAGACCTTCTCCATTCCGGAGATAAAGTTCGAGGATAAGGCGCCTAAGAGCAACGGATCGCAGATTTACCATGCACTTATCACAAACCCGGACGCATATATAAATAAAGTGGCACGTGAGGTGCTCAACACCTTATACTATTCAGAGAAGGACAGCATACCCGCCATCCATCAGCTGCTCTACACACTTGAGGACACTGACGGCATATCGGCAAAGGACGGCAATGACGGATATGTAACCATATTCTACAGCACTCGTCACATCGAACGCTCGTTCAAGGACAACGACACGGCACGTGTTGACTTCGAGACACGCGGCGTGCTGCTACACGAACTGACGCATGCCTTCCAGCTTGAGCCGCAAGGCATCGGCGACTATGGATCGAACAAGACGTTCTGGGCGTTCATCGAGGGCATGGCTGACGCCGTTCGCGTCATCAACGACGGCTTCCACGGCGAGACCGACCGACCCAAAGGCGGCAGCTATAAGGACGGATATCGCAAGACGGGATATTTCCTTGCCTGGATTCAGAACACGAAAGACAAGGACTTCCTACGCAAGTTCAATCGCACCACTCTCGAAGTGGTGCCCTGGTCGTGGGACGGTGCCATACAGCGCATCTTCGGAAAGGACTGCACGATGGACGCATTGTGGCACGAATATCAGGTGGCTATGGGCGACATCAAATGACAAACAGAATAAACAATGGCAATAATGCAGATAAAGAAAATAATAGTTTCGCTCGCCGTGCTTGCCGCACTTCCCTGTGCAGCAGCCGGCAAGCATCACACACCCCGAAAAGTTGCGACAACGAAGACACCTGCCGACTACGTAAATCCGTTTGTCGGTACGGACGGATTCGGCAATGTCTATCCAGGTGCACAACTGCCGTTCGGCGGCATTCAGATAAGTCCAGACACGGACGAACACTACTATGACTGTGCCTCCGGCTACAAATGGAACCGCGCTTCCATCCAGGGCTTCTCGCTGACACACCTCAGCGGTACGGGCATTCCTGACCTCGGCGACTTCCTTTTCATGCCCGGTACGGGTACAGCGAAGCTTTCTCCAGGTACGGACGAGGCTCCTGACAGCGGCTATCGATCACGCTTCTCTCACAACGACGAGACGGCACAGCCCGGTTATTACGCCGTACGTCTGACCGACTACGGCGTAAAGGCGGAGATGACGGCGGGAATGCGCAGCGGTATGTTGCGCTTCACATACCCGAAAAGCGACAGCGCCTTTGTGCTGATAGACATGAATCACACACTTTGGCAGAAGTGTGTATGGGCTAATCTGCGCGTGGAGAACGACTCCACCATCACCGGATACAAGCTCGTAAAGGGTTGGGGACCTGAGCGCCACATCTATTTCCGCGCCGTATTCTCAAAGCCGTTCACTGACTTTATGATTTATCAGAACCAGAAACCGGTGGTATACAACACCTCACGATTCCGCAGCAACCGCGAAGCATGGGGCGAAGGACTGATGTTTACGGCCCGATTCGGCACCGACGAAGGCGAACAGATAACCGTACGCACAGCCATTTCGGCCACTGGTACGGACGGTGCCGCCGTGAACATGCAGGAACTGGAAGGCAAGACGTTCGACGGAGTGCGCCGTGAGGCTTACGACCGCTGGAACCGCGAACTGTCGCGCTACGTAATAGAAGGATCCGAAACGCAGAAGCGCACATTCTATACTTCGGCATACCACGCCGCTCTCTGCCCCTTCGTCTACGACGACGCTGACGGCAAGTATCTCGGGCTCGACAAGAATGTGGAGCGCGAGCAAGGATTCACCAATCTCACCGTATTCTCACTGTGGGACACTTATCGTGCCTTCCATCCGCTGATGAACCTCGTACACCAAGACGTCCAGGCCGATGTGGCCAACTCTCTGCTTGCCCATTACGACAAGAGCGTGGAGAAGATGCTGCCTTACTGGTCGTTCGGAAGCAACGAGACGTGGTGTATGATAGGCTATCACGCCGCAGCGGTACTGGCCGACATGATAGTGAAGGACGTGAAGGGATTCGATCATGAGCGTGCGTTCAAGGCTATGGTCACCACAGCAATGAACAATCACTACGACTGTCTGCCTGAATACAGACAGCTGGGTTACGTGCCGTTCGACAAGGAAGCCGAGTCCGTATCGAAGACTCTGGAATATGCTTACGACGACTATGCCATTGCGCAAGCGGCTCTTAAGCTCGGCCATAAGCGCGAATACGAGTATTTCCTCAACCGTGCCATGAGCTATCAGAACCTGCTCGACCCCGACACGAAGTATATGCGAGGACGCGACATGGAAGGCAACTGGCGCACACCTTTCGCTCCCGTAGCCTATCAAGGTCCGGGTTCGGTAAACGGATGGGGCGACATCACCGAAGGATTCACCGTACAGTATCACTGGACAGTTCCGCAGGACGTGCAGGGAGTCATCAATCTCATGGGACGCGACACGTTTAAGGCACGCCTCGACTCGCTCTTCCAGTACGAACTGCCTGAGGACATTCCCGGCGCACACGACATTCAGGGACGCATCGGAGCCTACTGGCACGGCAACGAGCCATGCCACCACGTCACTTACCTATACAACTATATTGGTGAGGGATGGCAATGCCAGAAGTGGGTGCGCAACATCATCGACAGCTTCTACGGCGACCAGCCCGGCTCGCTCTGCGGCAACGACGACTGCGGACAGATGTCGGCATGGTATATATTCAACTGCATGGGATTCTATCCCATATGTCCTTCGAGCGGCATCTATAACATCGCTTCGCCGGCATTGCCTGCCATCGACGTGACGATGTCAAACGGAAAGCACATCAGCGTAGCCACGAAGAACTGGAGCAAGAAGGCGGTATACGTCAGCCAAGTGCTGCTCAACGGAAAGAAGTACAGCAAGTCATACCTTACATGGGACGACATAAAGGACGGAGCTGATATACAGTTCGTGATGAGCACCAAGCCTAACCGAAAGTGGGCCACTGCCGTAGAAGACATAGCGCCGTCGGTGTCCTTACCGGGCAAGACGCTTCTCTATAAGCCGATGTCTGAGCCACAACTATAGGCCAGACCACCAATTAATAACAAGATGTTGACCTTAATTCGGATTATTTTCCCTAAATTTGCAGATATATAACAAGAAACAGAGCAAAAGAGATATGACACAAGAAGAAAAGACACAGTTGGAAGAGCGCATCGTGGATGTGCTCAAGACTGTCTACGACCCCGAAATACCAGTCAACATCTACGACCTCGGACTTATCTATAAGATTGAGGTGAACGACGAGAGCGACGTCGACATCGACATGACATTCACGGCACCGACATGTCCCGCAGCCGACTTCATCCTCGAAGACGTAAGGCAGAAGGTGGAGGGACTCGAAGGCGTGCATAGCGCCGTCGTCAACCTCGTCTTCGAACCCGTATGGGACCAGAGCATGATGACGGAAGAGGCTAAGTTTGAACTGGGTTTCGACTAAACAACAAAAAAAACTGATTGAGGATGAAAAACGTATATTTCCTTAGCGATGCCCACCTCGGCTCGTGGGCCATCGACCACAGCCGCACGCAGGAGCGACGGCTGGTTCGTTTCCTTGACAGCATAAAGACAAAGGCGCGCGCCATCTACCTCCTCGGCGATATGTTCGATTTCTGGTGCGAGTGGCGCTACGTGGTGCCTAAGGGCTACACGCGCTTCCTCGGCAAGCTGTCTGAGCTGACCGATATGGGTGTGGAGGTGCACTTCTTCACCGGCAACCACGACATCTGGACATACGGATACTTGCAGGACGAGTGCGGACTCATTGTCCACACGAAGCCGGAGACAGTGGAGATATACGACCGCATCTTCTATCTCGCTCACGGCGACGGACTGGGCGACCCTGACCGCAAGTTCAAGCTGCTCAGCCGTGTGTTCCACAACAAGACATGCCAGCGTCTCTTCGCCATGCTACATCCACGTTGGGCGATGTGGTTCGGTCTGACGTGGGCTCGCGACTCTCGTCTGAAGCGTGCCGACGGCAAGGAGCCTCCTTACATGGGCGAGGACAAGGAATACCTGGTGCAGTTTGCCAAGCAATACATGAAGACGCACAAGGACATCGACTACTTTATGTTCGGCCACCGTCACATCGAGCTTGACCTATTCCTTTCGAAGAAGACACGCCTCATGATTCTCGGCGACTGGATAACGCAGTTCACCTACGCCGTATTCGACGGCGAGCACATGTTCCTGGAGGAATACGTGGAGGGAGAAAGCCAACCGTAAACGACATAAGATAATAATAAAAGTAGCGGAGGTCTCCGGCCTCCGCAGCAAGCAAGAATAACACAAGTAATGTTACTAATTTGTTTGCTGCGGAGGCCGGAGACCTCCGCTACTTTTATATTCTTATATTCGATTAGAGAGCGAACTTGTAACCAAGAGTGATCTGGAATACGCTGTTCATAGGATCGCCACCGTCCCATACCTTTGTTACGCCGAAGTTATAGCGAGCGTCAAAGACAACATTGCTATACTCATAGCTGAGACCAACGGGGATAGAGAAGTCGAATGACTCTGCGTCAGTATTGTCCTTTGTGAGAGAAGTGTTGCCACCGCTAATCTTTACCTTGTCGCTTACATTGAATGCAGGCTGGATACCGAGCTTGACAGCCAGACCCTTCACTACGTATACGTTAGCAAGGATAGGAATGTTGATGTAGTCGAGCTTCTGAGTTGAAGTAACGCCCTTCTCCTCATACTTGTTACCCTGCATAGAATAAATGATGCCAGCGCTGATGCTGAAGATGTCAGTTGCCTGATATTCTGCCTCAACTCCTGCAGCGAGACCAATGCGCGGGTCAGCGCCGTCACTCTTAGTGAGGGATGCTACGTTCATACCAATCTTCGGCTGCAATGTGAAAGTGCCGACTGCCTGCTGTGCGTAAGATGCTACAGATGCGAGCATCACTACTGCCATAAGTAAAATCTTCTTCATAATAAAATGAATCTAGTTTGTTAATTGATTTTGATTTAACTATATTCGGCATCATTACTGATACCGGTTGCAAAGATAGGGCAAAAAAGAATACCATCAAAGCGTTTTTGTTACTTTTCTTACGCTTTTCATCCAAATTATTGTTCGTTATTTCCTTTCAAGGGTTATTATCACTTAAAACCGTCCTTGAAAGCTCGTCTATAAAGGATATTCAATAGATGTATTTTCGAGTTAACAATATACGTAGTATGAAAATAATTTACTACTTTTGCAAAGTGTATGTGACAATCTCGCAGTATAAGCGAAATCGTACTATACACCTCACCTTGACAATAAACTTTTAAGTATTCTATAAAAGAAAATTATGAATTTACTTGAACACATCGTTGCGCGCGCTAAGAGCGACAAACAGCGCATCGTGCTCCCTGAAGCTACAGAGGAGCGCACACTTAGAGCTGCCGACCGTGTACTGGCCGACGAACTTGCCAACCTTATTCTTATCGGCAACCCCGACGAGCTGAAGAGCCTCGCAGAGAAGTGGGACCTCCACAACATCGACAAGGCCACCATCGTCGACCCGCTGAACAACCCCAAGGCAGAGGAGTATGCCGAACTGCTCGCAGAGCTTCGCAAGAAGAAGGGCATGACCATCGAGCAGGCTCGCGAGCTGGTGAAGAACCCGCTCTACCTCGGATGTATGATTATCAAGACTGAAGGTGCAGACGGACAGATCTCTGGCGCTCTCAGCACAACGGGCGACACTCTTCGTCCCGCTCTCCAGATTATCAAGTGTGCACCCGGCGTGACATGTGTTAGTGGAGCCATGCTTATGCTCACACACGAGCATCAGTACGGCGACGACGGCATCATCGTAATGGGCGACGTTGCCGTTACTCCGATGCCTACAGCTGACCAGCTGGCACAGATTGCAGTCTGCACAGCACAGACAGCCCGTTCGGTAGCCGGCATTCAGGATCCGCGCGTTGCTATGCTCAGCTTCTCTACAAAGGGTTCGGCAAAGCACGAGGTGGTGGACAAGGTAGTGGAGGCCACACGCATCGCTCACGAGCTTGCTCCTGACCTCAAGCTCGACGGCGAGCTTCAGGCTGACGCAGCCCTCGTTCCTGCCGTAGGCGAGAAGAAGGCTCCCGGCAGCCCCATCGCTGGTCACGCCAACGTCCTCGTTGTTCCCTGCCTCGAGGTGGGCAACATCTCATACAAGCTGGTTCAGCGCCTCGGCGACGCCATCGCCATCGGCCCGATTCTCCAGGGTATCGCCCGTCCGGTGAACGACCTCTCACGCGGTTGCTCAGTGGACGACATCTACTACATGGTAGCAATTACCGCATGTCAGGCAATGGACGCAAAGAAGTAATGTCGCGTTATTACAAATAAATCAAAACTCAAAATTCTAAATATGAAAATCTTAGTGCTTAACTGTGGAAGTTCTTCCATCAAGTACAAGCTTTACAATATGGACGACAACTCCGTGCTGGCTGCAGGCGGTGTTGAGCGTATCGGCCTCGACGAGGCATTCATTAAGGTGACTCTCCCTAACGGCGAGAAGAAGAAGATTATGCACGACATGCCGGACCACAAGGAAGGCGTCAACTTCGTGTTCCAGTGCCTCCTCGATTCTGAGATCGGTGCCATCAAGAGCCTCGACGAAATCGACGCTGTCGGTCACCGTATCGTGCAGGGTGGCGACCTCTTCGAGAAGAGCGTCATCGTGGACAAGTCTGTAGAGGACGGCATCGAGAGCCTCTGCGACCTCGCTCCAGTTCACAACGCAGGTCACCTCAAGGGTCTGCGTGCCGTGGACAAGCTCATGCCCAACGTGCCGCAGGTATGCGTCTTCGACAACGCCTTCCACAGCACCATGCCTGACTACGCTTATCTCTACGCCATTCCTTATGAGCTGTACGAGAAGTATCACGTACGTCGCTACGGCTTCCACGGAACCAGCCACCGCTACGTATCGCAGCGCGTCTGCGAATTCCTCGGTCGCGACATCAAGACACAGCGCATCATCACCTGCCACATCGGCAACGGTGCCAGCGTTTCTGCCGTTAAGTTCGGCAAGTGCGTCGACACATCTATGGGTCTGACTCCGCTCGCTGGCGTTATGATGGGTAGCCGCTCTGGCGACATCGACCCGTCTGCCGTAACCTTCCTCATGGAGAAACTCGGCAAGAAGCCGCAGGAGATGGCTGACTTCCTCAACAAGGAGAGCGGCGTGCTCGGCATCACCGGCATTTCTTCTGACATGCGCGAGATTGAGAGCGCTGCTGCTGAGGGCAACGAGCGTGCAAAGCTCGCTCTCAAAATGTACAACTACCGCATCAAGAAGTACATCGGTGCTTACGCAGCCGCTATGGGTGGCGTTGACATCATCGTATGGACAGCCGGTGTTGGCGAGAACCAGATTGGCACTCGTCTCGAGGCTTGCTCTGACCTTGAGTTCCTCGGCATCAAGATTGATGAGGAGGCCAACAAGGTTCGCGGCGAAGAGGCCATCATCTCTACTCCCGACTCAAAGGTTACGGTATGCGTAATCCCGACTGACGAGGAGCTGATGATCGCAAAGGACACTATGGCTTTGCTCCAGAAGTAAGCGAAGAAATTCTGCTAAGAAAGAATAAACAATAACACAATCAACAACAAAAGAGGGTATCGAGAATCACATATCAAGATTTGCGACACCCTCTTTTTGTATAATCACTACCTAAAACTACATTATACGCTATAACTTCGACGAGGAGGGCAAGCTTATCTCCATCAATGGTGTACAGACCAATGAATGGTATCAGAACGTAGAGCGCGACGAGCAGGGCCGAATCTCGGCATATACTGAGGGCGAGTACGACATGGTGTTGTCGAACAAACTGATTTACGGCAAGAACGGTTTCCTGGAAAAGCGTATCACTAATGACATGGGCGAGTGTGTCACCACTTACACATACAATGAGGCAGGCTTCCTTACAAGCGACCACCAAGTCGGCGAATACACGGAGATGGGAGCCGACAAGCCGGAGAAGGTGGATGTGAAGACTACATATAAGTATACGGGCATTGACGACCACGGCAACTGGACCAGACGCGAAACGGTACCTGCGGACGATACGGAAGGACCGGTTTACGAAGCACGCAGCATTATGTATTACGATTAAATCGGTGCTTTGTTGTGGTAGACGTATTAGAAAAGTAAACAGCTGATTTATCATCAAAAAAGTGTAGAGCGTGATAAATTAATATAGATTAGCATAATGTAACCCCCTCAAACATTTGTGGGTCTCAACTTTTATACGTAAATTTGCTTCACATATTATAATGAGGAAATGTGGACATACTACTGCCACTACCAAACTTAACAAGACATGAATATACAGGACTTCAACAATAGCAAATGGAGCCGCAACATAATCCTCGTTGACGGCGACTACGTGGACAGCGTCGCCTTCAACCTTATCGTCAACTTCGAGAGAATGATCGGCAGACGCATACAGAAAGCTGATACGGCAAGATGGATTGACTGCATTGCCCTCGACGGAGGAATGCGCGAGGGACGCGACTCGGACGGAGAGACGCAGGTGATAATCATCCACTCGAAGGAGAAGACTGCTCTCGACAACTTCAATCCGGGTTCGTACGAGACTGACCTCAACGCCAAGGCTTTCAAGGATACGCTCGGAGAGTTTATCATCAGCTCTTATCCCGTGGAGGAAGTGGTGAAGCATGACGACTTCTTCCTCGATGTCCTCAAGACCGTGGTCAACCATAAGGACGTTCACCGCGTGATGGCTGTGCCCAATGCAGAGCACGCGCCGCTGTGGGAAGAGATAAGACACGCCCTGCGCGACATCGACGACGAGGAGAAACGCATAACGCTCTTCGCCATGCAGCCGCTCTCAGGCGGCAACTTCAAGCAGGAAATACTCGGCTATTCGCTGATGAATGCACTCGGAATAAAGGGTGACGAGATATAATAATCAGAAATATAATAATAACAATCAAATAAAAAACAACGACGAAATGGGAAAAGTATTAATGATCGGCGCCGGTGGCGTCGCTACCGTTGCAGCGTTCAAGATAGCCCAGAACGCTGATGTCTTCACTGACTTTATGATAGCCAGCCGCACCAAGTCGAAGTGCGACAAGATTGTTGAGGCAATCGGCAACCCCAACATCAAGACCGCGCAGGTGGACGCTGATGACGTGGAACAGCTGAAGGCTCTCTTCAACGACTACAAGCCGGAACTTGTCATCAATCTCGCCCTGCCTTATCAGGACCTCACCATCATGGAGGCTTGTCTGGCATGCGGATGCTCATATCTCGATACTGCCAACTATGAGCCGAAGGATGAGGCTCACTTCGAGTATTCATGGCAGTGGGCTTACAAGAAGCGCTTCGAGGATGCCGGACTGACCGCTATCCTCGGTTGCGGATTCGACCCGGGCGTGACAAGCATCTTCACAGCTTACGCAGCAAAGCACCACTTCAAGGAGATTCAGTATCTCGACATCGTGGACTGCAACGCCGGCAACCATCACAAGGCTTTCGCCACTAACTTCAACCCTGAGATAAACATCCGTGAGATCACTCAGAAGGGTCTCTATTGGGAAGACGGCAAGTGGGTGGAGACTGCTCCGCTCGAAATACACAAGCCGCTCAACTATCCCGAAATCGGTCCGAAGGAGAGCTACCTGCTCCACCACGAGGAGATTGAGAGCCTCGTAAAGAACTATCCGACCATCAAGCGTGCCCGCTTCTGGATGACTTTCGGTCAGCAGTATCTCACTTACCTCGACTGCATCCAGAACCTCGGAATGTCTCGCATCGACGAGATCACATACGAGGCTCCGCTCGCTGACAATCCTTCAGAGAAGGTGAAGGTGAAGATTGTGCCCCTGCAGTTCCTCAAGGCCGTGCTGCCTAACCCGCAAGACCTCGGCGAAAACTACGACGGACAGACCTCTATCGGCTGCCGCATCCGTGGTATCGACAACGAGGGCAAGGAGCAGACTTACTACGTATATAACAACTGCTCGCACGAGGCTGCATACAAGGAGACCGGCATGCAGGGCGTAAGCTACACAACCGGCGTTCCCGCAATGATCGGTGCCATGATGTTCTTCAAGGGACTGTGGCGCAAGCCGGGCGTATGGAACGTAGAGGAGTTCGATCCGGATCCGTTCATGGAGCAGCTCAACAAGCAGGGACTGCCCTGGCACGAAGTGTTCGGCGGCGACCTTGAACTGTAATTAGGAATTCAAAACTCAAAATTCTTTTATGGCAAAGACAGAAGAACAGAATGCTGCTTTGGAGGGCAAGCTGAAAGCTCTCCAGGCAACAATGTCAAAGATAGAAAAAGACTTCGGCAAGGGAGCCATCATGAAGCTCGGCGACGAGCAGGTGGATAATGTCGAGGTCATACCGACCGGCAGTATCGGTCTGGACGCCGCTCTCGGCGTTGGCGGCTACCCGAAGGGACGTATCATAGAAATCTATGGTCCGGAGTCGTCTGGTAAGACCACGCTCGCCATCCACGCCATCGCAGAGGCACAAAAGAACGGCGGCATCGCTGCCTTCATCGACGCTGAGCATGCTTTCGACCGCTTCTATGCCGCCAAGCTCGGCGTAGACGTTGACAACCTCTGGATATCACAGCCCGACAACGGTGAGCAGGCGCTCGAGATTGCTGACCAGCTGATCCGCTCGTCAGCCATCGACATCATCGTCATCGACTCCGTTGCAGCTCTTACTCCGAAGGCGGAGATTGAGGGCGACATGGGTGACAATAAGGTGGGTCTCCAGGCTCGTCTGATGTCGCAGGCGCTCCGCAAGCTCACCAGCACCATCTCAAAGACCAACACCACATGTATCTTCATCAACCAGTTGCGTGAGAAGATCGGCGTGATGTTCGGCAATCCTGAGACAACAACGGGTGGTAACGCCCTGAAGTTCTACGCTTCAGTACGTCTGGACATCCGCAAGGTTACGGGCATCAAGGACGGCGACCAGATCATCGGCAATCAGGTTCGCGTGAAGGTCATCAAGAACAAGGTGGCTCCTCCGTTCCGCAAGACCGAGTTCGAGATTACCTTCGGCGAAGGCATCTCAAAGGTTGGCGAGATTGTAGACCTCGGCGTAGAGTATGGCATCATCCAGAAGTCAGGCTCATGGTATTCTTACAACGGTTCGAAGCTGGCACAGGGTCGCGACGCAACAAAGTCGCTCCTCAAGGACAATCCCGAACTCATGGAAGAACTCGAAGGACTTATCAAGCAAGCCATCGCTGATAAGCGCGAGGGATAAATAAAACATAAAAATATAGGAGGTACGGCAAGAAGCTGTACCTCCTTTTTTTTATTTGCGAAACACTTATCCTCTTATGCGTTTCGCAATATCTTCATATACTCTTCGTAACTGATAAACTTTCCTCCCATCGACTTCAGATGAGGGGTTTCCAGCTGGCAGTCTATCATCTTTCCGCCGTGTTCACGCATGAAGTCGGCGAGGAAGATTAGGGCTATTTTGCTGGCGTTGGGCACAAGCGAGAACATGCTCTCGCCGATGAAGCAGCGTCCGATGGTCACGCCGTAGAGTCCACCGACGAGGCGGTCGCCTTGCCAGACCTCCACGCTTTGTGCGAGATTCTGACGGTGCAGCTCCTTGTAAGCCTCCATCATCTCCGTGCCGAGCCAAGCTCCCGCGCTCTTATCCCTTCCCTGTGCCTCCGAGCAACCTTTGATGACGCCGTCGAAACACTCGCCGATGGAGACATCATACGTTCCCTTGTTCAGCAGCGTACGCATAGAATGCGACACGTGTATTTCGTCAGGGAATATCACGAAGCGCTGCTGCGGACAATACCAAAGCGGTTCGTCGCAGTCGCGGAACGAAAACCAAGGGAAGATGCCGTGGGAGTAAGCGAGGAGCAGGCGGTCGACACTCAGGTCGCCACCCACACACAACAGTCCGTCCGGCTCAACGTTCACCGGTATAGGGAACAGCAGTTCCTTACCTATTCTGTATATCATATTTGTCTTTTTTTGTTAGATAATTGGAAGAATACAAATGTGACGATAGGCTGTGCTTTAACAAAAACCTTTCTCCACATACCGCTTATGGGCGCAAACCCTATCGGGTTTAAATAAAAGGCTTTACATTAGGTCTTACGAGAACATCGTTCTCGACGCCCTAACGTAAAGTCTTTTATTTGTGCATAGCACGCGCCCATAATCGGAAAAACATATAAAAACACAAGGATATTGGGCGACAAATCGCCAGATTGTGTTTTGTGTGTTTTTCCTTTTGTTGGCACAGTGATGCTGTGGCATCACTCATTATATTGTTAGGAGGATGGGTGTCGAGAGCAACGCTCTCGTAAAGCCCATTCTTCAAACAATATCATGAACCCGAAGGGTGTGCCAACAAAAGGCTTGTGGATTCCGGTTTTTGTTAGAGCACAGCCTTCCTCAACTCAATCTTTCCTTCCGTCACCACAGCCTCTGCCTTACCGCCGCCGCGCAGCCATCCGAAGAGTATTTCGCGCATCAGGAGAGGCTTCAGCATGTTGCTTACCACGCGGTCCAGCTCTCGCGCTCCGTACTCCGCCGTGAATCCTTTCTTCAGCAACAGCTCGCGTGCCTCGTCCGAAACCGTCAGCTCCACCTTCTTTGCGGCAAGCTTGTCAGCCAAACGACGCAGCGACTTGTCAAGTATCAGCTCTGCCATGTGGCGGTCCATGTCGTGGAAGACGATAGTGTCCGTAAGGCGATTGAGAAACTCCGGCTTGAAGGTCTTCTTCACCTGCGTCAGCATTGCCTCACCTCTCGACACCGTTCCGCCGAATCCGATGTTAGCTCTTGAAGCGTACTGCGCTCCGGCGTTGGACGTCATGATGATGATAACCTCCTGAAAGTCGGCACGCTGTCCGCGGTTGTCGGTCAGCGAAGCATAGTCCATCACCTGGAGGAAGATATTATATATGTCGGGATGCGCTTTCTCTATCTCGTCAAAGAGCAGCACGCAGTTGGGCGTCTTCCTGATGGCGTCGGTCAGCAGACCTCCGTCCTCGTAGCCCACATATCCCGCAGGCGAACCGATAAGCTTAGCCACGGCATGCTTCTCCGCGTACTCACTCATGTCGAAGCGTACAAGGCGAACTCCGAGCTGGTTGGCGAGAACCCTTGCCACCTCCGTCTTTCCCACACCCGTAGGTCCGACGAAGAGAAGGCTTGCCATAGGCTTCTGCTCCTCGGCGAGACCTGCCTTTGCCATCTGCACAGCCTCCACCACCTTGTCCACGGCGGTGTCCTGACCGTATATCTGACGCTTCATATCGTCGGCAAGCGTCATGAGTCGGTCGTCTCGACCCTCCTTCAGCACGTCTGCGTCAATCTTGCAGAGCTTCGCCAATACGTCGCTCAGCAGTTTTCGGTCTACGCTCTGCCTTTTCTGCGTGGTAAGCGGATGAGTCTCGCGGTAAGCTCCAGCCTCGTCCAGCAGGTCCACCGCCTTGTCAGGCAGGAAGCGGTCCTTCATATAGCGTGATGTATAGCGCACGGCATACTCCGCCGCACCCTTGGCATACTTCACGCCATGGAATTTCTCATATCCCGGCAACAGTCCGCTTACGATGCGGATGGCATCGTCAATGGACGGCTCCGCAATGTCAATCTGCTGGAAACGGCGCACCAGAGATTTCTGACGGGCCACGTAACGGTTAAACTCGTCGTACGTCGTCGATCCGATAAACCTTATCACGCCGTTCTCCAAGTAAGGCTTGAGGATGTTGGCACCGTCCAGTGAAGAGTCGCCACCTGAACGTCCCGCACCAACAAGATTATGTATCTCGTCGATGTAGAGGATGGCGTTGCCCTCGGCTGCAAGTCCCTCCATCACCATCTTCATGCGCTTCTCGAAGTCGCCTCGGAACTGTGCGCCAGCCACCATCGTGGCCATGTCCATCATATAGACACGTGCCCCCTTCAGACGTTCCGGCACCTCGCCGCGCTCAATCATCGCCGTCAGTCCGTAGACGAGAGCCGTCTTGCCCACGCCCGGTTCGCCGACGTGCAGCGGATTGTTCTTGTCCTTGCGGCAGAGCACGCGAATGGTGCGCTCCAGCTCGTCCTCTCGTCCGATGAGCGGATTGTGCGAAGCGTACGTGTCGTTGAGGCAGGTCACGAGGCTGCGCCATTGCTTGGGCTGCATGTGGTCGCCTTCTTCATCGCCGTCCTCCGACATGTCCATGAAGCTCATGCGCGACATCTCGTAGCAGCTGACGAGGAACGACATGAATCCCGGCTGGTCGTCGCCTACAGCGAGGTGCAGGCAGTAAGCCGCCAGCGACTCCTTCAGCTCCATCATGGCTGAGATGATATGCGGTATGTCCAGTTCGTCGCTTTCCGCAAACTGCGCCTGCTTCACGGCATGCGCCATCATCTCGCTGAACTGCTCCGAACCCTCTATGGTGTAAGAGACACCCTCAGGCACCTGCTCCATCTTCGTCAGCTCAGGGCGCAGCTTCTCCTGAATGGCCCGTGCGTCCAGCTCGGCAGTGGAGGCTGCCTCCACGAAAGGTTCTTGCTCGGCGATGGCGTAAAGCACATGCTCAGGCGTGACAAACTCATGTCGCCACTTGTCGCAAAGCGAAATGGCGTACTGAAAAGCTTTTGATGTATCGTTACTGTTGGTCATGTGTCTTTTGTGTGCTTAAAGTGGTTTACATTCGAGGCGCAGCGGGAAACCCTCGTCACGCGCCATAGTCGTGGCTTTCCTCACCTTCGAGCGTGCCACGTCGTAGCTGTATACGCCCACTACGGCGCTGCCCTTGCGGTGGACATCCAGCATGAGAGCCTCAGCCTCGGGCTGGCTCTTGAAGAATACGGACGTCAAGACCTTCACCACGAAGTCCATCGTAGTGAAGTCGTCGTTGAAAATAATAACCTTATAGCGACGCGGCTCCTTCAGGTCGGAGCGAACACGGTCGCGAACGGAAGTCTGTTCATTTGCCATAGTTATGCAAAGATACGTAAAGTAGACGACAAAAGCAATATAAACACCGTGCTTTTTTACGCTTATCATATTTGCAACCCAAGAATTAGCCTTTTATACTATTTTGTCATTAAAAAGAGATGAAAAACGAATAATATGTTATAAAAAAGGAAGAACTGATAATATAGATATAGGAAATAATGACTATCTTTGCAAAAGAATACTTGTAACACAACAAATTCATCAGACTAACTCTAAAGCATAAAAGATAATTAACACGCATAAGAAGGATAAAAGAATATGGATACAGTGAATAAAGATAAGAAAGAACGAAAGGTAGACTTCAATCTTATCGCGGACAGCGGTGTGGCCGACTATTCTGACGGCGATATCATCGTCATCGACAAGTTGGGAGTGAAGCCTATCAACGAGAACATAAAGCTGGATATGATCCTCATGGTGTTCTGTACGAAGGGACGCATGCAGTGCGACATCAACGAAAAAACCTATATGGCTAATGCCGGAGATGTCATCATCTGCCTCCCCAACTCGTATCTGAGCAACTACCTCATATCTCCTGACTTCGAGTCGCACATCATTGGCTTGTCTTACAGCGCATCGCAGCGAAAGATAAGCCTCACAAGCGACGCGCTCGACATCTTCAGCTACGTAGCACAGAACCCCATCGTGCATCTCGACGCCGAGCGTCAGGTGCTCATGTCGAAATATTACTCGATGATTTTGCACAAGATTAACAATCCGCACGGACTCTTCCACAAGGAGATAATGCACGGCATCTTCGAGTGTGCCTTCTACGAGCTTTGCGCCCTCATCTCGCCGCACGTCAACTATGAGTTAGGCGGCGGCAACCTAAAGCAGGCCAACCTCATCTTCAAGAAGTTCATAGATGAGCTGAGCAAGAACGAGGGACGCATGCGCAGCGTGAAGTATTACGCCGAGCGTCTCTGCATCACGCCGAAATATCTCTCGTTCATATCCAAGTCGGTGAGCCAGAAGACGGCACTCTATTGGGTGCACGACTATACGATGAAGGCCATCGTGAGGTATCTGAAATACTCCAACATGTCGATAAAGGAGATATCGGAGAAGCTGGAATTCCCCAACCTCTCCTTCTTCGGAAAGTTCACGAAGGGACACCTCGGCGTCTCGCCGACGGAATTCAGAAAGCGTCAAAGCATAAAGAAAGAAGGTCAATAGGGCTGCGCTGACGCAGGATTAGTATGACAATATTTGCATTTCTGATGCTCAATACTGTGAGTTGAGCGCACAACAAAATCTTTGGTGCGAAATTCTTGAGTTTTGAGCGGTTTGAGATAATATGCTTATACACAGTGTATTATACTGTTTTCCGAGCGAAGCGATATGAAATCAGACTCGCAAACGAGCCGTTTTTATCTGCTATAGAGCCTCTTTTACACTCTGATACAGCCACTGTTGTCATACAATAAAGCCTCTTTTACACTCTGATAGTGGCACTATTGGACTGTAAAAGAGGCTTTATTGTTAAGCACGGGTGCAGTTTGCGTAGCTTGACACGCCCAAAACAGCAAATCAGAACTCTAAAATCAATTTTTATTTTGTAACATGTTTTTACTCTTTGTACGATATTTGCATGGGGGACGACAAGCAAAAAAAATATGGGCAGCCATTGGGGCTGTCCATATTTCTTTGAGTGAACTGAGTTTTTATATTTATGACATTTTCTTTTAGAAGTTGATGTCAATACCAGCTGCGAAGACGTTGTTGTTACGCGAGTAGTCGGCGGAGTAGTTGATGGCGTTGCCCGGCATGAGCTCCACTGACTCCGTTGTCTTCTTGTGCTGATAGAAAGTGTGGAAGTAAGCCACGGTGAGGCTCATCTTCTTGTTGAAGTGCCATACGCCACCCAAGCCCACTGAGTTAGAGCTGGTCACGAACGACTTGTCGTCCATGAAGCGCTTGTCCTTCGATGTTGTGGCCTCCTCTTCAGGCAGACCGTAGTTGGTGCTCTGCCATCCGGCGCTGACCGTGAACTTCTTGTTGATGTCATACTCCACGCCGGCGTTATACTCCAGTGTGCCGTGGTCGAGCTTCTCCTGACGGTTATTGTATGCCTTGGCGTTCTTGTCGTCGAAGAAGTGGAAGCCTACGTTGATGCGGAGCGGATCAATGGGGCTGTAGCCTACGCCTACGCTGAGGTATGCGGGGATGTCAGCGGCAATCTTCTTGCCGTCAGCATATTCGCCGATAGCCTCGTCCAGCTCGGTGTCGAACTGATTCTTCAGACCCAGCATAGTCTTCTGCACAGTCTGGTTGGCAAGTACTGCAGTCGCTGCAGCCTCTGCTTTTGCAGCAGCCTGCTCAGCAGGCAGACCAGCCTGAGTAAACTGAGCGGTCAGAATCTGAGTCATCTGAGAAGAGAGGTTGGCGGGAAGGTTACCGATACTCGGCACGAGGTTCACCGACTTGTTCTTCAGACGCATACGGGTCTTGAATTCGTACTTGGCTGAGAAGTTCCACTTGCCGGTCTTGAAGTCAACGCCGATAATCGGAGTGAAGCCGATGCCGTTCTGGTCGCAGCTAAGCTCAATGTTGGCAGCGTCCTTCTTAGTGGGGTCGAGCACCATATAGAGAGGCATGTTGCCCACCTTGATGTCCTCCACGTATCCGTAATAGTTGGTTGTGGCGTAAATGCCGCGAACGCCTCCGAAGACGCTGAAGTTGTCAGACACCTTGTAAGCGGCGCCGAGCGAAAGACCGAAGTAGTACTGACGGCCGTGCATATAGCTGTTATAGCTGTACTTGCCGCCAGCTCCGAAAGCCTGGTCAGAGCCGAACATGCTAACCTCTCTGCCGAGAACGCTTCCGAGGGCGCCGTCAACGGTGCGTGCAAGACCGCAAGCTGCCATGGCTGTCTCTGCCACGATGCGCTCAAACGAGCCCAGACCGTTGTCGAACGTACACTTGCCGCCGCCACCGGTCAAGGCGAAGTTGCCCTGGAACGACCAGCGGCCCTTGTTGTAGGCATATTGGAATGAGGGGATGACGGGCGCGAACGCCTCACCCTTGAATTCGCGTGGTGTGATGGGGTTGTTGACGTTATTGGTGAACAGACTGTAGTCGTTCTCTATCGTACGGTCCTGATAGGCGAGCTGCCAGTTGATGGAGAGGTGGTGGCCGTCACCGAGGAACACTACGCCGGCGGGGTTATAGTAAACGCCGTCTATTCCTATAGAAGCCTCACGGCTCATCATTCGGTTGAACGCTACATTCTGATTGGTGTTTGTGAGGAATCCTCCTGCAAACGAGACGCTGCTTGACGCAATCGCTGCTGTCAAACAAGCTGCTTTTAATTTGTTCATCTTAAATAACCTTTAATAAATTGGTTGCAAAGGTACGCAAATTGTTCTCTTTTTCCGTGTTTACGACTTTCAATTTAAAGTCTATTAACAAAACAAACGGCTTCTATTGCACAAAGAATTAGGTTTGTGCAATAAAAGCCGCTGTTTCTTAGCTCTTTCATAACCTATAAATCCATAGGTTATTCTTGGAGTATTACCTAAATTAATGTAAATTTGCTGACCCAATCAGATAAACAAATCAATCAACCTTATATTATATAATAATGAGAGAAGACTTTAAGTTTGAGATATGCGCCAATGGCGTGGAGAGTTGTCTGGCAGCGCAGGAAGGAGGCGCTGACCGTGTGGAACTTTGTGCGGGCATTCCCGAGGGCGGCACGACGCCGTCGTACGGAGAGATAAAGGTGGCACGCCGTCTGCTTACCACCACCCGTCTGCACGTCATCATCCGTCCGCGTGGCGGCGACTTCCTCTATTCGCCGCTTGAGGTGGAGCGTATGCTGGAGGACATCCGCGTATGCCGTGAGCTTGGCGTTGACGGCGTGGTGATAGGCTGTCTGAATGCGGACGGTACGCTGGACATGGAAGCTAACCGTCGCCTCGTTGAGGCTGCAGAAGGAATGTCCGTGACGTTCCATCGTGCTTTCGACCGCTGCCGCGACCCGCACCTCGCCCTCGAACAGCTCATCCAGCTCGGCGTTGACCGTGTCCTGACTTCCGGTCAGCAGCCCACAGCTCTTGAGGGCATCGGTCTGCTGCGCACCCTCAACGCACTCGCCGCAGGACGCATCATCATCCTCGCCGGTTGTGGCGTCAACGAGAACAACATCCGTCAGATATGTGACGAGACCGGCGTGCGCGAGTTTCATTTTTCTGCCCGCACCCCCGTCCGCAGTCGCATGCAGTTCGCCAATCCCGACGTCTTCATGGGTGCCAAGGACGCCGACGAGTCCACATTGATGTATACGTCGGCAGAACGCGTGAGGGCGACGATTGGGAATGCGGTGGAGGAATAAATTGCAGTTTTTTTTAAGTTGAGAGTTGAGAATACACATCCTCTCAGTTCTTCTCCTCCTCGCTTGCCTTCTTCATCTCCGGGTAAGAGATTCTGGTGTGGTAGATGGCTTTCAGACGTTCTATGAGAACCAGCTTGGCAATGGCAAGGTCGCGGAAGGTGATGGGGCATTCCTTGAAGTAGCCGTCCGTCACGTCCTGGTCAATCATGCGGTTGACGAGAGTGGAGATGCTCTCCTCCGTGTATTCGGGCAGGGAGCGCGAAGCAGCCTCCACGCCGTCGGCAATCATGAGGATGGCTTGCTCGCGTGTGAATGGGTTGGGACCGGGATAGGTGAACGGAGCCGGATCGACCTCCTCTTCGGGATGTTCGTTCTTGTACTTTATGTAGAAGAACTTGGTGATGCCCGTGCCGTGGTGCGTCACGATGAAGTCGCGTATGATGGTCGGCAGGTTCTCGCGCTCAGCCAGTTTCACGCCCTCCGTGACGTGAGAGATGATGATGCGGGCGCTCTCATGATAGGTGAGCGTGTCGTGCGGATTGACTCCAGCCTGATTCTCGGTGAAGAACACGGGGTTCTTCATCTTGCCAATGTCGTGATAGAGCGCGCCGGTACGTACAAGCAGGGCGTTGGCTCCGATCTTGTTGGCTATCTCGGCTGCGAGGTTACCCACGGTGATGGAGTGCTGGAAGGTGCCGGGGGCTATCTCGGAGAGGTCGCGCAGCAGACCGCGGTTGGTGTTGGAAAGTTCGAAAAGCGTCACGCTCGACACGAATCCGAACATCTTCTCTATGATGTACATCATCGGATAAGCGATGAGCAGCAGCACGGCGTTAACGACGAAGTGGTAATACATGTCGTGGTCCATGCTTGAGAAGTCGTTGTCCTGCATCAGCTGCAGCGCCAAATAAACAAATGTGCTGCCTATTCCCACGAGGATGGCGGTCTTGAAGACCTGCGCACGCCTTGTCAGCTCACGCAGCGAATAGATGGCGATGAGTCCTGCCACAAGCTGTATGATTATGAATTCATACTGATAGCGCACGGCGGTGGTGCATATCAATATCATCGTAACGTGACATACAAACGCCGTTCGGGAGTCCATAAACACTCGCACGAAAATGGGCACCATGGCGAACGGCAGCATGTAGACGCTGAGGAAGTTATGGCGCATCATGAGCGAAACCACCACCGGGAACAGCGTTATGAGCGTATAGAGCATGGCAATGGAGCGCGGCTTGTTGAAGTAGTCGCGGCGGAAGAGTCCCAAGTACATTGTGAATAGGAACACCATGAGCGTCACGAATATCACCTGACCGATGATGGTGTTGGTTATCTGCGTCTGCGTTGCCGACCTTCTCTTTATCTCTCGCTCGAACGAACTCAGCACGCGGTAGGTGTATTCGTCCACGATGTCGCCGCGGTCGATGACCTTCTGTCCGCTCATCACCATGCCGCTGGCGGGCGGAATGGAGGATAGGAGGTCGTTGCGCTCGGTCTCAGACCTGCCCTTGTCGTAGATGAGGTTAGGCTCGATATAGTTGTTGAGGTTGCATCGCTGTAGGATGGGGCGCTGCATGGCTATCTGCTCGTCGATGAAGAGCTGCTCGTAGGCGGAGAGAGTGGAATAGACGCAGCCCAATGATATGCTCTGTGCGTTGTTGCCGCTCACCAGTCTCACCTGCGAAGTGGAGTCGCGATAAGCCTCGTTATATTCGGGCGTGTCCATGATGCCCGCCTGATAGAGCCGGTGCAGACGGTCTGCTATGAGGCGCACGTAATTGTGGGGCAGTCCGGGAATGCCGTTCTGATAGTCCGCCAGGAACTTGCTGACCTGCTTTTTCTCCACCGCCGGGTCGTAGTTATAGTAAGGCTGATAGGTCTCCAGCAGCGAGTCTTCCTGCTCCTTGATGGCCTCGTCGGTCTTGTAGATGGGGAAGTCGAACTTGGCGATGAACGATCCGTACATCCACGGCTTTCCGATGTCGTAGCGGAACTGCTTGCTTTCGTTTCGCGGCAGCGCCCATACGATGAGGAGAACGGTGATTAGCACGAGGAGCGTGCGGCTGAGGAAGTTGCGCCACTTAAGCTTTCTGCTTGAATAGAATTTTTCCATAATGGTGTTGTCTTTGGGATGTCGTTTAGGTGTCCTGCGGGCTTTGCCAGCGGACGTTTGTGCTTATATTCTTATGTTTAGACTGCAATATTACGAAAAAAATGTCAGAATCGGAAAAATTGTACTACCTTTGTAAAAATAAACGATATACAGATACATAAACATATATATATTCATTTATGTCAGAGAGAAAAGTAAGGGTGCGCTTCGCACCGAGTCCTACCGGACCTTTGCACATCGGTGGTGTGCGTACAGCATTGTATAACTATCTTTTCGCCCGCCAGCACGGCGGAGACCTGGTGTTCCGCATTGAGGACACCGACTCTCACCGCTTCGTTCCCGGAGCAGAGGAATATATCATCGAATCGTTCCGCTGGCTCGGCATCAAGTTTGACGAGGGTGTGAGCTTCGGCGGCAATCACGGTCCTTACCGCCAGAGCGAGCGTCGCGCCATATACAAGAAGTACGTTGACCAGCTCCTTGCTGACGGCAAGGCTTACATCGCCTTCGATACGCCCGAACAGCTCGAAGCCAAGCGTGCCGCTGTGCAGAACTTCCAGTACGACGCACGTACACGTCTGGAGATGACCAACTCGCTCACTCTTCCGAAGGAGGAGGTGGAGCGCCGCATCGCCGACGGCGAACAGTATGTGGTACGCTTCAAGGTGGAGCCAGGCATTGAGGTGCACGTGAACGATATGATCCGTGGCGACGTCAAGATAAAGAGCGACATTCTGGACGACAAGGTGCTCTATAAGAGCGCTGACGAGCTGCCCACATACCACCTTGCCAACATTGTGGACGACCATCTCATGGAGATAACACACGTTATCCGCGGCGAAGAGTGGCTTCCGTCAGCCCCGTTGCACGTGCTTCTCTATCGTGCTTTCGGTTGGGAAGACACCATGCCGACATTCGCTCACCTGCCGCTGCTCCTCAAGCCCGAGGGCAAGGGCAAGCTCTCGAAGCGTGACGGCGACCGTCTCGGATTCCCCGTATTCCCGCTTGAGTGGCACGACCCGAAGACCGGCGACATCTCTTCAGGCTATCGTGAGAGCGGCTACTTCCCCGAAGCAGTCGTTAACTTCCTGGCTCTGCTCGGATGGAACCCCGGTACGGAGCAAGAGCTCTTCTCGCTTGACGAGCTTGTGAAGCAGTTCGACATACACAAGTGCTCGAAGTCAGGCGCCAAGTTTGACTATCAGAAGGGCATGTGGTTCAATCATGAGTATATCCTCCGCAAGTCTAACGAGGAGATAGCACGTCTCTTCGCTCCCATCGTAGCCAACAACGGCGTGGACGAGAGCATGGAGCGCATCACCAAGGTGGTGTCGATGATGAAGGACCGCGTAAGCTTCGTAAAGGAATTGTGGCCTCTCTGCTCATTCTTCTTCATCGCTCCGCTGGAGTATGACGAGAAGACAGTCAAGAAACGCTGGAAGGCAGACTCGGCTAAGGTGATGACCGAACTGGCAGAAGTGCTCGAGGGCATCGACGACTTCTCTGTGGAAGGTCAGGAGCCCATCGTGATGAAGTGGGTGGAAGAGAAGGGATATAAGCTCGGCGACGTTATGAACGCCTTCCGTCTTGCCCTCGTCGGAATCGGCAAGGGTCCCGGAATGTTCGATATCTCAGCCTTCCTCGGCAAGGAAGAGACGCTCGCTCGTCTCCGCAAGGCCGTAGAGGTGCTTAAGTAAGAATAAGCACACATCCATCCACAACCAAATAAAGAAATGTATAACATAGTCATCTACTTGTACCTGACCGGCGTCGCCATAGCCAGCCTCTTCAGCGAGAAGGTGAAGAAGATGTGGCGAGGGGAACGTCAGACCATAAAGCTGCTCCGCGAGAAGGTCGACCCCGACGCTAAGTATGTATGGTTTCATGCGGCTTCGCTCGGCGAGTTCGAGCAGGGCCGCCCGCTTATGGAGCGTCTGCGCCAGACCCATCCCGAATACAAGATTCTGCTCACCTTCTTCTCGCCTTCGGGCTACGAGGTGCGTAAGGACTATAAGGGAGCCGACATTGTCTGCTATCTGCCCCTCGACACCATCCGCAATTCGCGTAGGTTCCTGAGGGCAGTGCGTCCTGTCATGGCATTCTTTATCAAGTACGAGTTCTGGTACAACTACTTCCACATCCTTCAGCATCGTGGCGTGCCCATCTACAGCGTGTCGAGCATATTCCGAAAGGACCAGGTGTTCTTCCGTTGGTATGGCAGGCAGTACGGCAAGGTGCTGAGTTGCGTGACGCGCTTCTTCGTGCAGAACGAGGAGAGCAGCCGTCTGCTGCGCACCATTGGCATAGATGCATCGGAGGTGGTGGGCGACACCCGCTTCGACCGTGTACTCCAGATTCGCGACGCTGCCAAGCCATTGCCCATCGTGGATGCGTTCCGCAAGGGCAGGACGGACGGCGGAGACGGACCGGAACATAAGGTGTTCGTGGCAGGATCGTCATGGGGACCGGATGAGGATATCTTCATCCGCTACTTCAATGAGCATCCTGACTGGCGTCTGATAATAGCTCCGCACGTCATCAGCGAGGACCATCTCAAGCAGATTCTCTCAAAGCTCAACCGCAAGACCGTGCGCTACACGCAGACCACGCCCGAGGAGGCAGCTACGGCTGAATGTCTGATCATAGACTGTTTCGGCCTTCTCTCATCGGTATACAACTATGGCGACGTGGCTTACGTGGGAGGCGGATTCGGTGTTGGCATCCACAACGTGCTGGAAGCGGCAGTATGGAGCATGCCGGTGTTCTTCGGTCCAAACAACGCACACTTCCAGGAAGCGCAATGGCTGAAGGCATCACAGGGTGGCATCGAGATATCGTCATACGACGATTTCGCTGCCATGATGAACCGCTTCATCGCCGACCCGAAGCTCATAGAGGAGCGTGGCAAGGCTGCTGCAGAGGTTGTGGACAAGCATACGGGAGCAACAGAAGCCATACTGAAGGCCGTAAGGCTGAAGTAACTTCAGACAAACATAAAAGACAGCAAAGCCAACGATTTGTATATGGCATACCATATCAATTCGTTGGCTTTGCTGTCTTTATTTGTTTCTATACTAACCGAACTTTAGCAAGTTCAATATACTAATATGTATCTTTCTATTCTATTCCGCTCCACTCATGCTGCGTCGCCATGTTCTCAAGCCGTAGATGGCGATAACCACGAAGCAGATGAAGGGAAGGACGAACGATACGTTTACGGCTGGCATGCCGATAAGGGTGCCGCGGTCGATGATGGAAGCCTGGAGCGGGGGCAGAACGCTACCGCCGAGGATGGACATGATGAGTCCGGCTGCACCAAACTTGGCGTCATCGCCGAGTCCTGTCAATGCAATACCGTAAATCGTAGGGAACATCAGCGACATGCAGGCGCTTACTCCAACGAGGCAATAGAGGCCCATACGGTCCTGCAGGAATATCACGCCGACTGTCAAAGCACCGCCAGCGATGGCGAGAAGCATCAGCAGTCGTCCCGTATTGATGTAGCGGAGGAGGAAGGTGCAGATGAATCGTGAGCAGCAGAATATCACCATTGCCACAATATTATATTGCTGCGACAGCACCTCTGCCTGCTGTTCTGCCATGCCTTCAGCCATAAACACGCGTGTGCCGTACTGGATGATGAAGGTCCAGCACATAATCTGGACGCCCACATAGAAGAACTGCGCTATGACTCCCTCACGGTAATGTGGCAATGAGAAGATGCGGCGCAGGGTGGGAATGAAGTTGATGGCGTGGTTCTTGTCGCCGTTCTTCGGCATTCGCCAGAAGAGGATGACGAGGAACATGGCGAGGATTACGAGTCCGATGACCAGGTAAGGTCCGATAAGCACGGAAAGGTCGTATTCCTTTACAGCCTCAAACTCACTTTCGCTGAGCTGCGTACGTGATGCCGTATCGAGCGGATTGAGTTTTGCCTGGATGAAGTTCATCGCCACGAACATGCCGAGCAGCGATCCCATAGGATTGAACGACTGCGCCAGATTCAGTCGGCGTGTGGCTGTTTCCTCCGTTCCCATAGAGAGAACATAGGGATTGCTGGACGTCTCAAGGAACGAAAGACCGCAGGTAAGGATGAAGTAGGCGAGCAGGAAAGGATAATAGTCGCCCGTCATCTTGGCGGGATAGAAGAGGAAAGCGCCGAGTGCGTACAGACCGAGACCGACGAGGACGCCAGCCTTATAGCTGAAACGGCGGATGAAGATGGCTGCGGGGAACGCCATTGCAAAGTAGCCTCCGTAGAACGCCACCTGCACAAGAGCGCCGTCAGTGGCTGACATACGGAATATCTTTGAGAATGCTTTCACCATCGGATTGGTGATATCGTTAGCGAATCCCCACAGCGCGAAGCACGACGTGATGAGGATAAAGGGGACAACGTAGCTTACGCCGTCCTTTGAAAGTATTGACTGTTTCATTCTTTTAGGTTAGTATTTACATGCTGTCTCTTACTATCTGCCTCATCTCTCCCACTCCACTTACTTCGCCCTTGGCAAGTGCCTGCGTAAGGATGTTGCCCATTCCGGTGGCTTCCACGGGTCCTGCCATAACGGGGATGCCGAGTGCCTGCTGGGTAAGGGTGTTGAGGAGCTGGTTCTGCGATCCGCCACCGATGATGTGGAGGCAGCGTATGGGTTGAGGCAGCATATCGTTAAGGTGGCTTACAGCCTGGGCATAACGTGCGGCAAGCGACTGCAACACTACGCGAGCTGTCTCTGCCGTGGTCTGCGGCGCGGTCATGCCGTGGCTGTGGCAGTAAGCGTTGATGGCACGTTGCATGGACTGCGGGTTCTGGAAAGCCTCATCGTCCACGGGGATAAGGGCGTCGGTCTTCACCTCTGCAGCAGCTGCGAGCAGCGGTCCGTATTCCTGCGGGGCGCCTTCCTCGCTCCATTCTGCCATCAGACGCTGCAGTATCCACATGCCGGTGATGTTCTGCAGGAAGGTAATCTTACCTCCCACTCCACCTTCATTTGTGAATCCTGCCACGCGTGCCTGCTCGGTAAGGATGGGCTTGTCCGTTTCTACGCCGAGCAACGACCACGTGCCTGAGCTGAGGAATGCCACGGGACACTCGTCGTTGGCGGCTGGCACAGCAGCCACGGCGCTTGCCGTGTCGTGCGAACCGACAGCGATGACGTCCACACGTCCCAGTCCTGTCTCTTCGGCGATGTCCTGGCGGAGTTGTCCGCGGACCGTTCCGGGCATTACTATCGGGCAGAAAAGGCGGCGGTCCAGCCCGATACTGTCAATGAGCGTCCAGTCCCAGTCGCGCTTTTCAGCGTCGAGCATTTCCGACGTTGAGGCAATGGTGTATTCGGTGTTGGCCTCTCCGGTAAGGAAGAAGGAGAAGAGGTCTGGCGTGAAAAGCAGTCGGTCGGCAATGTCGAGCTGCTGGCTGCCAGCCTTCTTCATGCTAAGAAGTTGGAAGAGAGTGTTGATGTCCATCACCTGCGTGCCGTTGACGGCATAATGTGCGGTGGCGTCCACCTCCTTGAAGAACTCTGCAGCCATTCCTTTCGTGCGTTCGTCGCGATAGCAGACGGGATTGCTGACGAGGCATCCGTTGCGGTCGACGAGTCCGAAGTCCACACCCCACGTGTCCACGGCTATTCCCTTCACGTCCAGTTTCAGGGCAGCCGCCTTGCGTAGTCCTTCCTTCATGTCGGCAAAGAGTGCGGGGAAGTCCCAGTAGAGTCGTTCTCCGAGACGCACCTGCCGGTTTGTGAAACGGTGTATCACCTGCATGTCAAGGCGCTTCTTTCCGTCCTCTCCAGCGGTGAGTGTTCCGGCGATGACGCGTCCTGAGCCACCACCAAAGTCGATTGCCAAATATGTCATTTGATGAGTCGTTTAAAATTAAATTGAGAGTTGAAGGTTGAGAGTTGATAGTTATGATTACTTTGATTGCTAATTATCAGCTTTAAATATCAACTAATCATCGCTCTCAATTCTCAACTTTCAACTCTCAATTCTTCAACTTTATATGTTTTTACTTCGTCACCTTTCCGAGTACATAAGCCTCGAGGTCGTCTATTTCCTCTGGAGTAAGAGTATTGTAATGGCCCTGGCTAAGGACGATGATGCGGCAAGCCATCTCGAAGAACATGGCACGCTCGAACACTTCGTCGAAGGTCTTGCCACAAACCACCTGACCGTGCTTGAGCATGAGGGCGGAATTGTGGTCCTTGAGAGCTGCCTTCACAGCCTCTGCCAACTCAGGCGAGCCGGGACGGAAGTAAGGTATTACGGGGATTTCTCTTCCCACGTGGCACGGCACCTCCGCTGTTACGTTGAAGTCCTTCGGTGTCTCCTGCATGCACGAAACCACCGTGGCATACTTCGACTGGAAGTGGAGCACTACGTCGCAGTCGGGACGCTCACGGAGCACGCCGAGATGGAAACCGCTCTCCATCGAAGGCTTCACGCCGTTAAGCACCTCGCCGTCTGCCACACGGCAGACAGACACCTTCTCCTTGGGGAGTGTAGGCACCCAAGAGCCTGTGCCCGAAACAAGCGCTTCGTCGCCGATGCGCCATGAAATGTTACCGCTTGAGCAAAGTGTCAAGCCAGCGTCACCCACACGATGGGCCTGACGCAGAAATTCCTGTATCTGATAGTCCTGTATCATTGTTACTCTCAACTTTCAATTATAAATTACTTATAGATTGGTCCGTAGTTCTTGCAAGCGCGGAAGTCAGCTCCCTCCTTGTCCATACCGAATGCGTTCCATGAAGCGGGACGGAAGATCTGGTCTTCCTCCACGTTGTGCATGCAAACCGGGATGCGGAGCATTGAGCAGAGAGTGATGAGGTCGGCACCTACGTGTCCGTATGTGATAGCACCGTGGTTGGCTCCCCAGTTGTTCATTACTGAGTAGACATCGTTAAACGGAGCCTTGCCCGTAAGACGCGGAGCGAACCATGTGGTAGGCCATGTCGGGTCGGTGCGCTTGTCCAGAATCTTGTGGATTTCGGGATCGACGTCAACAGTCCATCCCTCTGCGAGCTGCAGAACCGGGCCGAGTCCCTTCACGTGGTTGAGGCGAACCATTGTCACGGGCATGCCGCCGCGTGTGAGGAAGTTGGATGAGAAGCCGCCGCCACGGAAGTAGTCGCGGTTGGCAGGATACCATGTTGTGGCCTTGAGGCAAGCGTCCACGTCCTCGTCTGTCATCTCCCAGAAATGCTTCATAACGGGGTTGCCCTCAGCGTCAGAAGCAGCGCCCGATCCGTCCAGAGTGGTAGCGCCTGAGTTGATGAGGTGGATGATGCCACCAGCAGCGCGTCCGGTGAGTTCCTTGCCGGTAACACGCTTCACAGCCTCGGGGCTCCAGTATGTGCGCACGTCAGAGAAGATCTGAGCGCGACCCGTGAGGAGGTGGTTGAAGAGCATAGCCACGCCGTTGCCTGCGTCGTTCTCCGTAGCGAGAATGATCGGCTCACGTGCGCCGTTCCAGTCGAATGAGGTGTTCATGAGAGCCTCGGGATAGTCGCCGTTAGGATAGAAGTCGGTCCACTGGCGCTGTCCCTGGAATCCGCCTGCGATGGCGTTATGTCCGATGGCTTCCTCCTTGAATCCGAGCTCCTCAAGGCGCGGGTTGCCGTGCATGAGGTCCTTCATGATAATCATCATCTTCACGATGAACTCCCAGTCCTGGTCCTTCTGCTCGCGTGTCTTCGCCTTCTCGGGACGGTTGGCGATGTCCTCTCCCTCGTTGGTCATACAGTGCTCGCGTGTCCAAGCCATAGCCTTCTCATACTCCACGGGGTCGTAAACGCCCTCTGTCATGCGGCGGATGATTTCGGTGAGGTCCACGCTCTCGTTGCGCATGCCGAGATATTCCTGGAAGAAGTCGGGATTGACGATTGATCCGGCGATACCCATACAAGCGCTACCCATTGAGAGGTACGACTTGCCGCGCATCGTGGCAACAGCCTGTGCCGCGCGTGCGAAGCGGAGAATCTTCTCTGCCACGTCCTCAGGTATCGAGTCGTCGCCGAGGTCCTGAACGTCGTGTCCGTAGATGCCGAATGCGGGGAGTCCCTTCTGTGCGTGTGCAGCGAGGACGGCAGCCAGATATACAGCACCCGGACGCTCCGTACCGTTGAATCCCCATACAGCCTTCGGCCAGTGCGGGTTCATGTCCATAGTCTCTGCGCCGTAGCACCAGCATGATGTCACGGTGATGGTGGATCCGACGCCCTCACGCTCGAACTTCTCGGCGCAAGCAGCGCTCTCTCCCACGCGTCCTATAGTAGTGTCGGCGATTACGCACTCCACTGGCGAACCGTCGATATTGCGGAGATTGTCTGTGATGAGTTTTGCCACTGAGCGGGCAAGGTTCATGGTCTTCTCTTCGAGGCTTTCGCGTACGCCGCCCTGACGTCCGTCAATAGTGGGGCGTATGCCAATCTTAGGAAATTTACTCATAATCTTTAGGTTTTTATGATTTTATGGTTTTTAAGTATTGTAAGTTCTTATATATAATGTATGGTTTATTAGGCGTGATACAAAATTAAGAAAAAGTTAGCAATGAGAAGAAGTATACAATATAATTTTTGTTATAACAAGAAAATATTCGGATTATGCTTCGGAAAAATAGCGAAACTGTAGAAAAGAATGACGGCGGAACGATTGGTTCAGGGCTCACCCGATAAACCAGGGGGATTAAGCATATAGCTTTGTAAGTCTGAAAAG